>Ga0209707_1000768_pt1 | contig 18916 bp, 18 predicted proteins | sample EN4Hudsemesocosm_FD_184630 | JGI IMG/M metagenome (GOLD analysis project Ga0209707, IMG submission 184630) | Methane-oxidizing microbial communities from mesocosms in the Hudson Canyon - EN4B Hudson Canyon (SPAdes) (version 2) | ecosystem: Environmental > Aquatic > Marine > Cold seeps | place... | reverse complement strand
CAAGTGGCGGTAACAGAAAATTTACCTACAAAATAATTGACAGTATTGAAAGTGATGAAGCAAAAACGATACAAACTGAGATTAAAAAGCTAAAACTAAAAGTTACTGCTGTTAATCAAGGGGATGAAATACGAGTAAGTGGTAAAAATCTAGATGACTTACAAACAATCATGCGACATTTAAAGTCACTTGAATTAAAGGCTCCTTTAGTATTTGACAACTTCAGATAGATGAAAAAAAATAAAACATATTTTTATGTCTTATTGATTTTTGCGATGTTTTTATGGGGTGCTTCTTGGGTGAGTGGGCGATATATCGCTCAAGTTGCAAACTACGAAAGTGTTGTTTTTTATAGATTTTTACTCACCACCGTATTTTTTATTCCTCTACTTTTTTTATTAAAAACGAATATGAAAATTGCTTTTAATAATATCACTCAAATAGTATTTGGTACGATTGTTATACTTTTCCACGCCAATTTCTTTTTTAAGGGATTAACCCATGGCCTTGCAGGTGCTGGGTCTATTATCTTTACGGTAATGGCACCCTTAATTACTTTTTTAATTGTTGCTGTCTTATACAGACGCAAGTTAAAGAAGAATGAGATGATTGGATTGACCTTTGGTCTTATTGGGGGAATTTTGTTATTGAAATTGTGGGAATTTAATATGAATGAGATTGTGCAGTCTGGAAATATCTACTTTTTACTGGCAGCTTTATCTTGGGCAAGTATAACGGTTGTGGCATCCAAATCACATCAAAACTTATCGGCTATTGCTTTTAGTTTTTATATCTCTTTGGGCGGATTGATTGTGCTGTTTTTTTTAACACCAGAGTCAGTGATTTTCGGAGAGTTTTTAAAAAATAAGTTTTTTTGGTATCACATAATATTTTTAGCTATTTTTGCAAATGTATTTGCTACTACCATTTATTTTTATGCTTCAGGGGTTATTGGTTCATCACAAGCCAGCTCATACATATATTTAGTGCCTATATTTGCTGTAATATTGGGAATAGTTTTCTTAGGTGAGAGTATTGAGTTTAACTCGGTTTTAGGCGGTATTACTACTGTTTTTGCTCTGTATTTAATCAACAAAAAAGTTTAACCCAAGAGAATCACTCTTGGGTTATAAAACTTATTTTACGTAAACTACTTCAGCATTAGCTTCTTTATTGTGTGCAAAGACCAAATCACTTCCAGATGCTGAGCTATGACATGATATACAGCCAGGAAACTTACCTGCTATTTTTGCTCCTTTAGGAGTTGAATGTAATGAACCATCTGCTTTATATTTTACCCAAAACCAATCATTGTTTTTAGAATCATATCCTTTATCCATTTTAATCATAACGGTAACGGCTTTTAAGTACGCGGCTCTGTCATTTGCTACGGTTTCTAAGCTTACGCCTTTTCCTCCATAGTTGCGTTTAACAATTACCCTTTTACCATCAATCATACCTTCTAGTACTTCTCTTACAGGGCCATGAGGTGGACCACCTACATATAAGTTTGCAGGAGTCGAATTTAAACCAGCCGCTTCAATTTTGTCCCAAAGTGTCTTTGAATATGCAACATCATTGTGTCCTCCAAAAGGCATTTCTGCCATTTTTTCCATGCCCATTTTTTTGTCTGCTGCGAACAAACCTGTAACCAATAGTGCAGTTGTAGCCACTGCTGCTGTTAATAATTTTAACTTCATTTCTTTCTCCTGTTTTTTGCTATGTAGATAATTTTGGCAAAATAGTGGTCTTTGCGTTTATTGTTTATCTGTACTTGAATTATAAATTTTATATGTTAAGCTTTTGTGTAGAAAAATATAATACAATATGCTTTTACTAAACATAGGAGTTATGATGGGCTATTATATATTGGACAAGACAAATATCGTTGAGTATTTAAACAGTATTGAAAATGTAAAAAAATATTTTGCGGGTGATGATTTAAGCATTGCTGAAATTGGTGACGGTAATTTAAACTTTGTCTTTATAGTTAAAAGTTTAAAAGATGAATCTAAGGCATTGATATTAAAGCAAGCCGTACCATATCTACGATGTGTAGGAGAAGAATTTCCCTTAAATAAAGAGAGAATGACTTATGAAATAAGGGCATTACAAAGTTATGCCAAACACACCCCTAAACACACACCTCTTATTTATGATGCAAATGAAGAAATGAGTGCAATTGTGATGCAGTTTCTAGGGGAACATATTATTATGAGAAAAGGTTTAATCCAAGAAATAATTTATCCAAAATTTGCAGAACATATATCAGACTTTTTGGCTACAAATTTATTCAAAACCTCCTCTTTATGTTTAGACTCAACTGCTAAAAGAGAATTAATAGGACGTTTTAATAACAATACGGAGTTATGTAAGTTAACTGAAGATTTTGTATTTACTTTTGCTTTCATGGAACATGATACCAATGATGATTATGCAAAAGGGCATGAAAGTGCCCAAAAATTGTTTGCTGATATGAAGTTTAAAAAAGCAGTCTTAGAATTAAAATATAAATTCATGAATCAAACAGATACCCTTATACATGGAGATTTGCATACGGGTTCAATTATGTTAAATAAAAAAGACACCTTTATTATCGACCCTGAGTTTTCTTTTGTAGGGCCTTTTGGTTTTGATATTGGTGCATTACTTGGAAATTTAATTATGTCTTATACTTCTCATATGGCACAAGAAACTGAGATAAGTTACTGTGAGTGGATTTTGGATTTAATTAAAGAAGTTTTAGAGAAATTTGAAAATAAATTTTTGCAACTGTGGAATGAACAAAAAGAGAGTTCCTTGCTCGTATCAGGTTTCTTGGATAACAATGAAATCGATGAGTTTAAAAAAGAGTTTATGTTGAATATCTTGCGGGATTCTGTTGGATTTGCAGGTTGTAAGATGACAAGACGTATGTTCGGAATAGCAGGTGTTGAGGATATCAGAGAGATTAAAGATGAAAAAACAAGAAATAAAGCAATTAAACAAACGCTAAAAATTTCTAAAAAATTTGTAAAACATTATAAAGAAATTGAAAAAATAGAAGATGTAATAACAATAATTAAAGGTGCACAATAGATGAATGGAAAGTACAAAGCTTTTTGGTTAGATGAAAATAAAGATGTTGTGGTAATAGATCAAACAAAATTACCTTTTGAATATGAAACAGTAACTCTTAAAACAGCAGAAGATGCAATCGTTGCCATTAAAGATATGATAGTACGAGGTGCAGGAGTTATTGGAAATATTGCCGCCTTTGGTGTTTATCTTGCTGTTAAAGAAAACAACAGCCTTTCCTTCATCAAAGCAAAAGCTCAAGAAATCAGAGAGTCTAGACCCACCGCTGTAAACTTAATGTGGGCAGTAGATTTGATGATGAAAAGACTAAATGCTAGCGAAGAAAATTTACTTGAAATAGCATTGGAAGAGGCCATAAAAATTACCGATGGTGATGTGGAAAGAAGTGCATTAATAGGAAAATTTGGTTGCGACAAATTTGAAGAAATCATGCAACAAAGTGGAAAGAAAACCATAAATGTTCTTACCCATTGTAATGCAGGTTGGTTGGCTATTGTTGATGATGGTTCAGCATTAGCTCCTATATATGAAGCACAAAGAAGAGGTATTGAAGTTCATGTTTGGGTTGATGAAACAAGACCTCGAAATCAAGGTGCAAACCTTACTGCATGGGAATTAGAAAAAAGTGGAATAAACCATACTGTGATTCCTGATAACACAGGTGGATACTTAATGCAACAAGGTTTTGTTGACGTGTGTATTGTGGGTGCTGATAGAGTGAGTGCCCAAGGAGATGTGGCCAATAAAATTGGTACGTATTTAAAAGCATTAGCCGCACATGATAATAATGTACCTTTTTATGTAGCAATTCCAGAGGGAACTTTAGACTTTGATATAGTTGATGGAGTAAAAGATATTCCTATTGAAACCAGAAGTGAAGATGAAGTAAAATTTATCAGAGGTTTAAGCAAAGACAATAGAGTTGAAGAATTACAAATTGTTCCAAGTGCTTCAAAGTGTATTAATTACGGTTTTGATATCACGCCAAATCGTTTGGTTACGGGACTTATCACTGAAAAGGGAATTTGCAAAGCAAACTTAAATGCCATAGAAAATATGTTTAAAAAATAAGCAATAAAGAATTTTAAAATTACCTATATCATAGGTTCTTTTACAATGTTTTGTTATACTTTCAAATATAAAATATAAGGCTTTTTAATGATTGAAATTACCCAAGATGAAAGAGATGCAGTTTATAAAACCATATACAATAGAAGAGATACCAGAAGTGAATTTATAGAGCAAGAAGTTGATGATGAGGTAATTAAAAGACTTTTAGATGCAGCCCATCATGCCCCAAGTGTTGGGTATATGCAACCATGGGATTTCGTAGTTATTAAAGATCCAAAAATAAAACAAAAAATTAAAGATGGTTTTGAAGTAGCCCATAAAGAAGCGGCACAGATGTTTGAGGGCGAAAAAAGAGAAAAATATAAAAGTATTAAACTTGAAGGTATTCTTGAAGCTCCTATTGGAATTTGTATAACTTGTGATAGAAAAAGAACTGGAAACACAGTAATTGGTCGAACTGCAAATTTAGAAATGGATTTATACAGTGCCGTTTGTGCTGTTCAGACACTTTGGCTTGCAGCTCGCGCTGAAAATTTAGGTGTTGGGTGGGTGAGTATTGTTCATCACGAAGTGGTGCAAGATGCATTAGGTATTCCTGACGATATAGTACCCATTGCCTATTTATGCATTGGACACGTGACTCACTTTAAAGAGAAACCTGAACTAGAAGAAAAGGGCTGGTTACCACGTATGCCTTTAGAAGAACTGGTTCATTATAATACTTGGGGAAATAAAAAGTCAAATGAAAAAATTAATTAATACAATACAAGTAGGTTCTGATAAACAGTGGGATATAGCAGGAACTATTTTTGGACTGGTTGGATCCCTTGCAATTTTGAGCCAACTCTTGAGTGAATTTGGAAGACAAGTTCCCAGTACACTTTCCTTTGGATTTGTATTTGGATTTTTAATGGTTTACGGCTTTTGGCTTTTTTACGGATTAAGGTTTAAACGACCCGCTTTAATTATCTCAAACATTATAGCCTTTAGCTTACAATTTACTCTTTTGATAACTATTACAATAAAATAAAACGAAAAGTGGAAAAACTTAAAAGTTTTCCCACTCATTGTCATCATCTGTATTATTTGCACCAATACTTGGAATTACTGTAGGTTTTATTGTTGTATGTGCAATATTATTTACATGAGTTGGGGTACGATTTAAGGGTGAGTTTTCAAACTCTTTTGCTCTTACTTTATCTTTCCCATTAAACTCTTTTTCATTGGCACTTTGAACCACTAACTTGGCAATAGAATCAGTTTGCGCCGCTACTTCATGTGTTTTATTTGAAATTGCAGTATTCTCTTGAGTTTGCTTATCCAGTGAATTTATAGCATCATTAATTTGCTCAATCCCCGTTTTTTGTTCTTTACTTGCAACCTCAATATCAGAAATTAAATCAATGGTTTTACTGATATTTTCATTTAAACCTGAGTAGCCTTGAATCATTTTTTTGGCAATTGTTTTCCCATCATTGGCTTTTTTTGTGGCACTCTCCACTAAGGATTTTATTTCATTAGCTGCATCGGCACTTCTGCTGGCAAGATTTCTTACTTCTTGAGCAACAACAGCAAAACCTTTTCCAGCTTCTCCTGCAGTTGCTGCTTCAACAGCAGCGTTGAGAGAGAGAATATTTGTTTGAAATGCAATTTGATCGATAACAGAGATGGCATCGTTTATAGAGTTTACTTGTTCATCAATATTGTTCATAGCTTTAGTTGTGTCTTGAGCCAGTTTTTCACCTTCACTGGCAGAGGTATTGAGTTCTTTTGCATAGTCTGCCATTTGAATAACATTTTCAGTATTATGAACTATATTTCCCGTTACTTCTTCAAGTGCCGCTGCTGTTTCTTCAAGAGCGGAGGCTGCTTCAATAGAGTTATTATTTAAAACAGCAACATTTTCAAGTAAGATATCACTGCTTTTATCAAGGGTTAATCCATTGGTTTTATTTTCCACTAACATTTGATTGATAATATCAGCAAGTGAATTCAAACCTTGTGCTGTTTTCCCCGTTTGATTTTTTATTCTATGACGAAAATCCAAATTTTGAAAAGATTCAAGTGCTTCTTGTATTGTATTTAAATCTTCTGTGACATTTTTTGACATAGTTTCTAACATTTCGTTAAATATGATTTTTAACTCTTCGAGAGTTTTATTACTGGTTGATTTAATTACTTCTTGTTTTATCTTCCCTTGTTTTACCAGTTCAACGACTCTTTTAACATCATTGATTAATTCAGTATCTTCATCCAAAAGTGATTTTGTTTTTGAAATATTTTCGTTAACTACTTGTGACATGCTACCAATCTCATCTTTGTTATTATTGCTAAGTAGTTCTACTTCCTTGACTTCTTTATTCAAGTATTTAAAAAAGTTCAATAAACCCTCTTGGAATTTATCTAAAGGATCAATCACTGATTTAAGAATTATAATCATGCTAGTTATGGCAATAATTATGGCAATGACTAAGAGTGTGATAATTCCATTTATTGTGAATGTGACTACTTCTACAGCTTGTGAGTCTGCATTGTTGCTTATCTTATCAGATTGTGTTGCAATGAGTTTTAAAGAATTATTTATTTTGTTCCCAAATACTTCGGCTGTTTTTATTGCAGTATTTGCCTCATCTTTGGCTTTTAGTAATTGAATATGAGCATCAAAAACACCATTTTTGCTTAATACAAATGTTTCCAAAGAGCTGACTTGTTTTACAATCTCTTCTCCTCCATCCCCATTACTTACTCTACTTTTGAACTTCTCGAATTTTTCAACCAGTGTTTGAAACTCATCTTTAAGTGTTTGTAACTTTGATGTTTGGGTTTGGTATATAAATTTTCGAGTAAGTTCAGCAGAGCTAACCACTAAAACATTAAATTTTGTTGCATCTTCTGCGTAAATTATATTTGCTTTTGCAAATTTCGTTAAACCTTTTGTGGCTTTTTGAAAAACCAAATCAAATTCCGTCATAACCTTTAGAATATTATTCTCTTTTTCAAGTTTAACTAAGTGTTTGTCAAACATATTGTTAATATTTGAGGAAAAAGAAGTATGGTTGTTTTTTGTAATTTTCAACTGTTCGTGCATTTTTACTTCTGTTTTTTTATCCAATAAGGATGAGAGTTTTTGGATGTTTTTCTGAAAACTGTTCTCAAGTGATATGAAATCTTCTTTAAATTTCTTTACTTGAATAATATCTTCACTGGCGAGTGCTTCTTGTGCTATTTTATTTGACTTCCATGCATCGATAACTAAATCATCGCTTGTTTCAATAATTGGTCCTGCTTTACTTGTAACAATATGTAAAGTATTTTCTATGGCTTTTATTTGAGTGATTCCAAATATACCAACTATAATTAACAATGAAATGACAGTACAAAAGCCTAAAATAAGCTTAAGTTTGATGGACCAATTATTCATGATTCTACCTTTTAATGTTGTATTTTTTTAAAAAAACAAACTTTGTTCTTTGAAAAAAACAGAAGTAAATAGAAGTAAATTTTTAACAAAAAATTATAATATACAAAAGTGGGCTTTTAGTGAGTTTGGATTATCTTTGTAAAATAAATAATATTACCATCCATATTAAGGGTAAAGACTGTTAAAATGTTAGCTGGAATTATTTAGTACTAATTAATCAAAGTTGTTATACATTATATATGACTGCATAGTTTTTCTACGAAGGATATGATTGAAAAAATTGACAATTTTATTTATTGTTTTACTACTTAGTATATTGCATATTAGTGCAAAAGATATTGGAATTGCATGGGTGGGGAAAGCACATATGCAAGACAGAGTTTTAGAAGGTCTGCTTTTTCAACTGAATAAATATGAACCAAAATTTAACATAGAGTTACAAAAAGAGCTTAAAGATGTCAATACTTTAAAAAAACTTGCATTAAAATGGGACAAAGAAAAAGATGCAATGGTTTTGTTACGTTCAAATGCTGCAAAAATGTTAGTAGACACAAAAACTACTATTCCTACCTTCATAGGAGGAACGAACCATCCCATTATATTGGGGACTATTAGAAGTTTTTTATCCCCAGAGGGAAATATTACGGGAGTAACTTATTACATTGAAAAAAAGACTATATTTCGAATGATAAAGTTATTTCTTCCAAATATGAAGTCAATTTTATTTATAGGTGAATTGGGTCACCCCTCAACTGCAATTGAACAAAAAGAAAGCAGACACTTAAGCGAATTGATATATGAAGTAAACTATGACGAAATTATTAGCTCGGACATACAAGAAGTTTTGAAAAAGATAAAAGAAAAAAGAAATACATATTCAGCGATAGTTTTGGGTAACCAAGCGTTGATTATGGATAATGCGGGAATAATAACTCAAATGGCTGGGAAAACCCCTGTATTTTCTTACAGTAAGGTTGCAGTTGTTCATGGTGCATTAGCAGGATACTCTGCTGATGATAATAAATTGGGACAACTTTTGGCTCAATCTATATACTCTGTATTGTATGAGAATAAAAAAATACAAGATGTACCAATCAAAATAGACAGTTCTCCTCTGTTTTATATCAACAAAAAAACTTTAAGAAATTTGAATTACGAAGTTCCTGAGCGCTTGAAAGAAAAGGTTATTTTTGTAGATGATGTGAATCATTATTAGCAAAACTCTTCAATCTTACTGGCAAAATAAATAGGACATTCTATCATAGGATAATGCCCCGCCTCTAAACACTCAAACATTTCAAAGTTTTTATATGATTTTGAAAAAAGCCTGTTAACTGTTTTGTATGAAAAGATTGGAAAATCATGTTTACCCACAATAATTTTAATGGGAATCTTGATATTATGAACTTCATCTAAAAAATCTGTACTTAAATACATATGCATATATCCAACTCTTGCGTTTTGTGTGGAGCTTGAGTATGCCACATTAACTCTTTCTTGAATCCATGCATTGTTATATCGTTTGCTGGCACTTTTTACAATCTCTTCTATGTTTTCCTTATTATTTGCCATGTCATGGAGTAGTTTTTCTTGGGAGCTTTTTTGTACTTGAATACCAGCTGCACTTATTGGGGTGACTAAAATAAGCTGTGATATTTTTTTCACACATGAAAGAGCAACTTTTTGAGCAATCATCGTAGACATGGAGTGAGCTACTAAATTTACATCTTCAATGTTTAAGTGTTCAATGAGATTAATGACATCAGCAGTTGCTTCATTACAAGAGTAGTCACCACTTAGGTGAATTGATTTTCCATAACCCCTTAAATCAACAAAATAACATGTGAATATCTTGGCGTCTAAATAGGGCAGTATGGTATCGTAGTTTTTACAACTTCCTAAGAGTTCATGTAAAAAAAGTAAAACAATCTTACCCTCTCCAATTTGTCTATATCCAAGCTCAACCATAGTATGCCTTTTAATCATTTGATGAATTCTAATCTAAATATTCTTAATATTTCCAACATTTAATAAACAATGATACTTTATAATTTAACATAAGAAAGAGGGATTTAAAATGAAAAAAACTATTTTGATAATAATGATACTATTTAATACTGCTTTTGCACAAGAGATAATTTTTAACTCTGGAGAAAAAAAAGTTAATTTGATAGAGTTATATACTTCACAAGGGTGCAGTTCTTGTCCCGTTGCAGAAGAGTGGATAAATGGACTTTCCAAAAAGGAAGGGCTTTTTAAAAACTTTATTCCTTTGGCTTTTCATGTGACCTATTGGGATTTTATAGGCTGGAAAGATGTGTTTGGAAACAAACAAAATGATATAAGACAACGAGCATATGCAAACAATGTATGGCACAAAAAATCAGTATATACACCACAATTTGTGGTAAATTCCAAAGAGTACAGACGATGGTTTTCAAATCAAAGTTTTCCAAGGTTTGATGAAGCTTATGCTGGGAAGTTAAACCTCTCTATCAACAAGGGGAACTTAGATATCCATTTTGATTCAAAAATATTAAAAGATAAACAACTGTATGTTAATGTGGCTTTATTGGGTTTTGACTATAAAACAAGTATTACAGCAGGGGAAAATGAAGACAAACATTTGGAGGGGGATTTTATTGTTTTAAAACATCAACAAAATGCAATAAGCATTAAAAATGGGCAACTATCTTTTAATACTACTGTTCCCGAATATACAAAAGATACCAATAAAAAAGCTATTGTTGTGTGGTTAAATGACAAAGAAGGCACTATAATTCAAGCCGTGGGTGGATATATTTAAATTTTTGTATATCAAACTCACAATAAATTTTGATATACTTTTAAATGAAAATATTTAAATACATACTGCTTATAGGCCTAAGCCTAGTTTTTGTATCCTGTAGTACATCTACTGTATTTCAGTACACAAAACAATCAAATATAATGTATTTGGGAAATACTAAAACCCCTGTTAAAGTAAAATTTACTCAAGTAAACTATCGTGGAAATATCAACAGATGTACTAAGTTCCCTTATACCATTAATGACAGCCATGAAAAATATGGAAAACTTTTTGTAGAGAGTGTCTCTTTATACGATATTTGTAATTGGAATGGCCATCCTTTAAGTTTATTGGAGGGAAAAATCAGATTTTTAAGTGGCATTGATAGTATGAAATCACTTGAGAAAATAGAAGTAAATAACTATGTCTTTAAAACGTATTTGATTAATGAAAAAGAGCACTTAAGTATTATTTATATTTATGGCATGAAAGATACTTTTATTATTGATAACGATGGTATCTTATATGCAGAAGTATTAAAAACCTTTGATAAGGATTATAATAATAAGTTTGAGTCAAAGCCTCGTTATCAAAAAGTTTATGATAAAAGTATGGTTCGAGACAACATCATCTACAGCTATTTCCAAAGAGAACCTTTTGTTGCTGAGTAATGAATGAAGAAATACATTATAATTCTCAAGTTACTTCCCTTCCCGATACTATTTCTTTTATCTTATGTTAATGAGATTAGCAATTTCTTTAATTTAAGTGAAAATAGTTTAAAGTTTTTTCTTGTACCGATGTTGTGTTTAAGCATTATAGTGTCGGTGTGGTTTAGTATGAATAAAAGTGATTCCAAAGAATTTCCTAAAATGCATATTTATACATATTATGTATTTATTCCATTTATTGTTTGTTTGCTTATTTATTCTTTAATAAATGAATATTGATTTTTGACAATGTGAATATTATTTTAGTAATAAATTTCCCTCTGACTCTTTTTCTTTTTTAACCGTAAAAAATGAAACAAAAAACTCTTCCACCTCAGTTGTTGAAGGTCTTCGACTTCCTAAGTTTTTATCCTCCGAAAGCTTGATTTTATAACTCGTTAAAATGTGCTCCCAGCACATTCTAGTGAGTTTTTAATCACAGAAAAGGATGTACTAATAAGCGAAGGCATCCGTAGGACTTCGAAGCCGCTGTTGTTTTTGCTTACTTTTTGTCAATACAAAAGTAAGAAAATGAAGACCTTTAGGTCTTCAAGAGCAAATAAAAGGAGTAATCCTTTTATTTACCAAATACTTGTTTTAGAAGTGAAGTTGTTTGTGCAACAGGATTTTTTCTAATCTCTGCTTCTTTTTGAGCAATCATTGTAAACAAACCAGAAATAGCCTTGTTTGTTACATATTCATCCAAGTTTACATCTGAACTTCCCGGTAAGTAAGAATCAACTCCATAACTTTTTGCCATACTCATAAGGGAGCTACTCTCCACATACTCTTTGGCATTGTTTTTATAAAAATCATTAAAGGTATTATAATAACCGGCAACACTATTCTCTTCCATAGTTGTTTTAATAATTGGCATAATCATCTTTTTAAGTGAGTCTGTGGTATTTTCACTAAAGTATGTAGTAGCTGCATTTTCATCTCCTGAGAGTATTTTCTGTGCATCTTCTAAACTCATACCGTTTACCGCATCTAAAAATATTTTGGCTGTTTTGGGAGCTGCGTTACTTGCCGCTTTATTCATAGAGTTGATTAAGTCATCTGCCAGTTTTTCACCACCAGCTTTTCTGATAAGTGTTTCGACCTTTGTTAAGTTTTCTGGTAGGGGGATTTTAACTTCACTGTTATTTAAATACCCATTGTTTGCACCCAATTCTTTAACTGCATAGTTTACTCCAACTTTTAATGCCTCTTTTAAGCCACTTGATATGGTTGAGTTATCTAAAACTGAACTTGTGGATGATGCATCTTTTTTATCACTTGAAAGAGAGTCTGTTACACTTTTAGTTAGACTGCTTAAATCAAATGCCATTGCAATTGAAGCTGTTAACATCAATGTTCCAAGAATTTTTATTGTTTTCATTTGTATTCCTAATAATTAGATTTATTTTTAAAAATAAATTTTATGATTATATAATAATACAATTTAAACAGATATAAGCCCAAATATATGAATACAGAAAAGTATATAATTCAATATAATTACTAATTTAACTCGTTTAAATAAAAACTCACTTTTTACTCACTCCGATATATTAAACTTTTATTTACAAACTTCAAAAACCTCCAAGAATCCCATTATAGAGCACAAATTGTAACAATTGTCACATGATTAATTTTACAATTTTAGTATAAATTAAGTAAAACTCACTTTTTACTCACTTTGATGTATTAGAATTGTTTTTGTGAAATCAAAACAAAAATTCTAGGAGGAATAGATGAAATTTAACAAATTAGCGAATGCTGCTTTAGCGGCTTTTTTACTTGCGACTAGTTCATTTGCTGGACAAGAGTTAGTAAGAGGAAACTTTGCAGAACCTGCAACACTTGATGCTACATTAGGGGAGGGAGTTCCTGGTTCTAATATTATGAGAGATTTATATGAAACTCTTATGAGTGAAGATGGTGAGGGAAATCTTGTACCTGGTCAAGCAGAGTCTTACACAATAAGTGCAGATAAAACGGTATATACTTTTAAAATAAGAGACAATGCAAATTGGTCAAATGGTGAACCTGTAACAGCACAAGATTTCGAATACTCTTTTAAAAGAGGAGTAGATCCAAAAACTGCTGCAAGATATTCTTGGTACTTTAAAATCTTAGGTATCAAAAATGGAGCAGATATTCTAGCAGGTACAAAACCAGTTGATTCACTGGGTGTTAAAGCACTTGATGCTAAAACGTTGCAAATTACTCTGGGTCAACCTATTCCTTATTTTTTAATAGGAATTTCACACGTAACTACATCTCCAGTACCTCAAAAAACCATTGAAAAATATGGTAAAAAGTGGACAAATCCAGCCAATATTGTAACAAACGGGCCTTACAAGTTATCTGAATGGGTAGTTAATGAAAAAATCGTTTTAGTTAAAAATGACAATTATTATGGGAAAGACAGTGTAAAAATTGACAAAGTTACGTTTGTTCCAATTCCTGAACAATCAACTGAGTTAAACAGATATAAAGCGGGTGAAATTGATTATTTATACGAATTACCAAAAAATCAATACAAAAACCTTGTAAAAACTGTTCCAGATGAAGTTAAAGTTTTAGGTCGAGTTGGTACTTATTATTACTACTTAAACATGAAGAAAAAACCTTTTGATGATGTTAGAGTTAGAAAAGCACTTTCTTATGGAGTAAACAGAAAAATCTTGGCTGAAAAAGTACTTGGTACTGGTGAAATTCCAGCGTATACTTTTGTACCAGATATTGTTTCAGGATATACTGCACCAGTACCTGAATACCAAACATGGACTCAAAAAGAGAGAGAAGCTAAAGGTATTAAACTTTTAACTGAAGCTGGTATTACGCCATCAAATCCTTTAAAGTTTGAGTTACTTTATAATACAAGTGAACAACATAAAAGAAATGCATTAGCAATCGCTTCTATGTGGAAAAAAGTATTTAAAGGTGCAGTGGTTGTTACTTTAAAAAATCAAGAATGGAAAACATACCTTGAAGAGAAAAAATCTGGTAATTACCAAGTAGCACGTGCTGGTTGGATTGGAGATTATAATGAAGCATCTACTATGTTAGATTTATTAACAGTAGGACACTCTTCAAATAACTCGTTTTACAATAACCCAAAATACGATAAATTAATGAACGAAGCAAGAGTAACTTCTGATGATGTTAAAAGAAATAAACTTTATCAAGAAGTTGATTTAATGGTGGCTGAAGATATGCCTGTTATTCCATTATTTCAATACTCAAATGCGAGGTTAGTTAAACCTAGAGTTGGAGGATACCCAAAAGTTAATCCATTAGGTGCAATTTATACTAAGCATTTATACATCAAAAACTAATTATCACACGTTATTACAAAGGGCTTATCAAATTTGATAAGCCCTTTTATTTTGGGAGAATGAATGTTAAAATTTATAATAAAAAGAATATTAGTCGCAATTCCAACGTTGTTAATCCTTATTAGTATTTCTTTCATACTAGTACACTCAGCCCCTGGTTCTCCATTTACTGATGATAGAGATATTTCACCTGTAGTGATGAAAAACATTGAGGCTAAATATCACTTAGATAGACCCTTATATGTGCAATATGTCTATTATCTAAAAGATGTTGTGACTTGGGATTTTGGCCCTTCCTTTAAATACAAAGACTTTACTATTAATGAGCTTGTAAATGCTTCTTTTGGTGTTTCGGTTAAGATTGGCTTTTGGGCTTTTGTATTGGCCATGGGTATAGGAGTTGCATGTGGAGTTGTAGGTGCACTTAATCAAAACACAAAAATAGATTATGCTGTTATGTCCTTTGCAATGGTAGGAGTTGCTATTCCAAACTTTGTGCTTGGACCTTTATTGGTCGTTACTTTTGCCATATATCTAAAAGTATTACCAGCAGGTGGCTGGAATGGAGGTGGAATTGAATATGTAATTTTACCCGTTCTTGCCATGAGTTTTAGATACATAGCCTCCATTGCAAGAATTATGAGAGCAAGTATGATTGAAGTCTTAAACTCCAACTTTATACGTACTGCAAAAGCTAAAGGAATGTCAAATGGTTACATCATTTTACACCATGCTTTAAGACCTTCTATTTTACCTGTGGTTTCATATATGGGACCAGCTTTTGTTGGAATCGTAACAGGTTCAGTGGTAATTGAAACAATTTTCGGGCTTCCTGGAATTGGACAACTGTTTGTAAATGGTGCACTTAACAGAGATTATAACATGGTATTAACTCTAACTATTATAGTTGGTGGATTAATGATCTTGTTCAATACAATCGTAGATATTCTATACGTTGTTATTGATCCAAAAATTAAATATTAAAGATTGAATTATGATTGGTACAATAAGTAGAGATGAAGAGAACAAAGAAGTTCTCATGGATTTGGAGCTTGAAAGCAGAAGTTTGTTTCAAGATGCAAAAGTGCGTTTTTTTAAAAATAAAGCTGCGGTGGTAAGTTTAGTAGTTATTGGGATAATTGTTTTATTGGTTTTATTTGGTCAAAGCATGTCAATACATGCTTATGATGATATTGACTGGGACTATATGCAAGCAGCACCAAACTTTGCAAATGCTCATTATTTTGGCACTGATGACCTGGGTCGAGACATTTTTGTTCGAACGCTTCAAGGTGGAAAGATATCCTTGATGGTTGGAATTATGGGTGCTTTGGTTGCTGTATTAATTGGTGTTTTATATGGAGCAACAGCTGGATTTATTGGTGGTAAAGTTGATAATATGATGATGCGATTTGTTGATATTTTGGCTTCTTTCCCTTTCATGTTTTTTGTCATTTTATTGGTGACATTTTTTGGAAGAAATATAGGTTTTATTTTTGTAGCTATTGGAATGGTTTCTTGGCTTGATATTGCAAGAATTGTTCGAGGACAAACCCTGGGACTTAAAGAGAAAGAGTTTATAGAAGCAGCACATGTTAGTGGTACCAGCAATGCTAAAATTGTACGAAAACATATCATTCCAAATGTAATTGGGATTGTAGTTGTTTATGCAACATTGCTTATTCCAAATATGATTATATTTGAGTCATTTTTAAGCTTTTTAGGTCTTGGAGTTCAAGAACCTGATACTTCATGGGGCGCTTTAGTAAACGAAGGTTCAAAAGTAATGGATATAGCACTTTGGCAGTTGATTTATCCCGGATTATTTTTGGTAATTACATTGTTTTGTTTTAACTTTGTTGGTGATGGGCTAAGAGATGCTCTTGATCCAAAAGACAGATAGGAGTTTGGTATGAGTTTACTTGAAGTAAAAGACTTAAGTATTAGTTTTGGAACTCCCGATGGAGTTGTTCGTGCAGTAAATAAACTGAACTTTTCACTGGAAGAGGGAAAAACGTTAGGAATAGTGGGTGAGTCTGGAAGTGGAAAAAGTCAAAGTGTTTTTTCTATTATGGGATTATTGGCTAAAAATGGAATGGCAAGTGGTAGTGTTAAGTTTCAAGGACAAGAGATATTAAATCTTCCCGAAGCTGCATTAAATCATATCAGAGCAGAACAAATTGCCATGATTTTTCAAGATCCAATGACCTCACTAAATCCATATTTAAAAGTTAAAAAACAGTTAATGGAAGTACTGATTAAACATAAAGGTATGAGTAAACATGATGCCTTTGAAGAATCAGTAAAAATGTTAGATGCTGTTAAAATTCCAGAAGCCAGAAAAAGAATGGAGATGTATCCCCATGAATTCTCAGGTGGTATGAGACAGCGATTGATGATTGCAATGTCTTTATTGTGTAAACCTAAACTTTTAATTGCAGATGAACCAACAACAGCACTGGATGTTACCGTACAAGCTCAGATTTTATCTTTATTAGATGAATTGAAAACTGAATTTAATACGGGAATTATTTTGATTACCCATGATTTAGGGGTAGTTGCTGGTCTTTGTGATGATGTTATGGTCATGTATGCAGGACAAACAATGGAGTATGGAAGTGTTGATAATATTTTTTATGACCCAGCCCATCCTTATACCACATCCTTATTAAAGTCAATTCCCAAACTAACAGATAACTTGGACTCACTTCAAACAATTCCGGGAAATCCACCCAATATATTGAATTTACCACAAGGGTGCGCTTTTGAGCAAAGATGTTATGCTGCAAGTGAAGAATGTAAAATTGAAAAACCTTTATTAAGAAGTTTTGCAAACAATACACGCCAAAGAGCATGCTCTTATGAAGGATTTAAATATGTCTGATGTTATTTTAAAAGTAGAAGATTTAAAAGTTCAATTTGATATAAAGTCAAACAAACATTTTTTCGATTTTGGATACGATAAACTAAAAGCAGTTGATGGGGTGAGCTTTGAGCTGAAACAAGGTGAAACCATAGGAATTGTAGGTGAATCAGGCTGTGGAAAGTCTACTCTGGCTCGTGCTATCATAAACCTTGTGCCCACAGCCTCTGGAAAAATTACTTTTGAGGGTAAAGAGTTAACATCTATGAGTGAAAAAGAGCGTTGGCATATCAAAAAAGATATGCAGATGATTTTTCAAGATCCCTTAGCATCACTGGATCCTCGAATGACCATTGGTGATATTATCTCAGAACCTCTTCTGTCGTTTTTCCCACAGTTAAACAAAAAACAACGAAAAGAAAAAGTACTTAAAATAATGGCCAAAGTAGGGCTTCTTCCCAATGTAATTAATCGATATCCTCATGAATTTTCTGGAGGGCAGTGTCAAAGAATTGGAATTGCTCGAGCTCTTATTACTGAGCCAAAGTTAATCATTTGTGATGAACCAGTATCTGCGCTTGATGTATCTATTCAAGCTCAGGTGACAAACTTATTAATGGATTTACAAAAAGAGATGAATTTATCTTTGATATTTATTTCACATGACTTATCTGTAATCAAACATATCTCCCATAAAATTCTGGTGATTTATTTGGGAAACATGGTGGAAATGGCGGATAAAAATGAGCTCTTTGATAACCCTCTACACCCTTACAATAAAGCACTTATTTCTGCTGTTCCTATTGCTGACCCAAGAGGTGAGAGAGAGAAGAAAATTCAGTTTTTAGAAGGAGATTTGCCCTCACCTATTAATCCACCCAGTGGATGTGTTTTTAGAACAAGGTGTCCCAGTGTAATTGATGAGTGTTCTGTTTCTAAACCTGAAACAACAATTATAAACGAGCAACATATTTTAAGGTGTTTTAATTATCAGTAGATTTTAGTATAAACAGCCAATTATGGCTGTTTATGAGAAGTATGAAGTATTGGCAATATTTTCTACAAAAACTGTAGCATAAGAGGCTTTTGGAAGTATAAATTTTAATTTACACTTTTTTTCTTTTTTATCATACTTGACAGAGACTTCTTTTGGGAAAATGATAGCCGCTCTTCTTAATCCTTTTTCCTGAATATAAGTATCATCAAATTTCTCTTCAACTTCTCTGGCTTCACCAAAGGCTTTATAGACATTTCTACCTGATAACAGACCTGTAAATGTTGTGTTGTGGTCGTTAAAGTCATTTTGAATTTTATCAGAAATACTTTTTGGCGTGAACAGCTTACTGTCGGCTAGATTCATCATCACATCACCTGCGAGAAGTTTATATGAAGAACTTTTCTCATCTGATAGTTCTATTCTTTTTGCCAACCAACGATTAAAAAAATCACTTTGATAAGCTGAAATTAACATTTTTTCCAGTTTTCTGTCTTTCATTTTAAGCTCACCATAAATAAGGTTTTTGGCCTTTTCAAGATTTTCTTTTACATCTCGCCCAAAACGTTGATACCCAAAATAGTTAGGCAAACCAATTTTAGTTATCTGTTTGATTCTTTTTTGTATTTCAAAGAGATCTTGCTCTTCTACTTCATGTAAGTTTA
>Ga0209707_1000766_pt1 | contig 18955 bp, 17 predicted proteins | sample EN4Hudsemesocosm_FD_184630 | JGI IMG/M metagenome (GOLD analysis project Ga0209707, IMG submission 184630) | Methane-oxidizing microbial communities from mesocosms in the Hudson Canyon - EN4B Hudson Canyon (SPAdes) (version 2) | ecosystem: Environmental > Aquatic > Marine > Cold seeps | place... | reverse complement strand
ACCCAACAGTTGGTTTCGACATTAATAGCAAGCGTATTGAAGAGTTAAACCAAGGGCATGATTTTACCCTTGAAGTTTCTAGCGAAGAAATGGCTGATTCTGAATTTATATCTTACGCCTGTGATATTGACGCATTAAAAGAAAGTAATATCTATATTGTTACTGTCCCAACACCTATTGATGATCACAAACAACCTGATTTAACACCGCTGATAAAAGCAAGTGAAATGTTGGCGAAAGTAATTTCAAAGGGCGACATCGTTATTTATGAGTCAACTGTATACCCTGGTGCTACGGAAGATGTTTGCATTCCTCAAATAGAAAAAAATTCATCTCTTATTTTTAACCAAGACTTTTATGCCGGTTATAGCCCTGAGCGTATTAATCCTGGAGATAAAGAGCATAGAGTAACCAATATTTTAAAAGTCACTTCGGGGTCAACTCCTGAGATAGCTAATTTTGTTGATAGCCTCTATGCCTCAATTATTGTTGCAGGTACTTATAAAGCTTCTTCTATTCAAGTGGCAGAAGCGGCAAAAGTTATTGAAAATACCCAGCGTGATCTCAATATCGCGTTAATAAACGAATTAGCCGTTATTTTTAATAAACTTGATATTGATACGGAAGAAGTACTTAAAGCCGCAGGTACAAAATGGAACTTTTTACCGTTCCGCCCGGGGCTTGTCGGTGGGCACTGTATAGGTGTTGATCCTTATTATTTAACTCATAAAGCGCAATCTATAGGCTATAACCCTGAAGTTATCCTAGCTGGTCGTCGTATCAATGACGGCATGGCTGCATATGTAGTAAGCCAGTTAACTAAAACGATGATCAAACGTAAGCTTCAAATTAATGGTGCTAATGTTTTAGTGATGGGGCTCACCTTTAAAGAAGATTGTCCAGATGTTCGAAATACAAAAGTGGTCGATATTCTTAGCGAACTAGAAGAGTACAACATGAATGTTGATGTATACGACCCATGGGTTAACGCTGAAGAAGCCATGCATGAATATAATGTTGAATTAATTTCAAAGCCTAAAGAAAAACATTACGATGCAGTCGTTTTTGCAGTTGCTCACCATCAATTTAAAGCGATGAGTAATAGTGACATCTTAAAATTAATGAAAGATGATCATGTTATTTATGATTTAAAGTATATGATTGATCCTGAAATTGTTGATATACGTTTGTAGGTTACATTAGCTCAATATGTTAGTACCCCGTCATTCCCGAAGTGTATTAGTCGGGAATCTAGTTTTGCTAGTGCTAGATTACCGCCTAAAAACTCACCGGAATGACAGATAGAAAAATATCAATTGAAATGACAACCAATACAATCAAAAGCCAAAGCAAGGACAGATATGACTCGTTATCAACAAATAAAAGAAAGCTTAATTACCCAACCTAAAACATGGCTAATTACAGGATGTGCAGGCTTTATTGGCTCAAATTTATTAGAGCACTTATTATTACTAAATCAAAAAGTAGTTGGTTTAGATAACTTTGCGACAGGACACCAACACAACCTAGATGAAGTACAGAGCCAAGTAAGCATAGAGCAATGGGCAAGGTTTAACTTCATTGAAGGTGACATTCGAAATCTAAATGATTGTCAGCAAGCTGTGTCAGGAGTGGATTATATTCTTCATCAAGCAGCTTTAGGCTCTGTACCACGCTCTATTGCAGATCCTATATTAACTAATTCAGCTAACATTACTGGTTTTCTAAATATGCTAGTGGCAGCAAAAGAGCAACAAGTGAAAACTTTTGTTTATGCCGCTTCAAGTTCAACTTATGGTGACCATCCTGCATTACCTAAGATGGAAGATACTATCGGTAAACCTTTATCACCTTATGCAGTCACTAAATATGTTAATGAATTATATGCCGATGTATTTCAAAAAACGTACGGTTTAAATTCAATAGGACTGCGTTACTTTAACGTTTTTGGCAAGCGTCAAGATCCAGATGGCGCCTATGCGGCAGTGATACCTAAGTGGACTGCAGCAATGATCGAAAATCAAAGTGTTGCCATTAATGGTGACGGTGAAACTAGCCGAGATTTTTGTTTTGTTGAAAACGCGGTACAAGCAAATATTTTAGCTGCAATGGCTGATGATGAAGGGAAAAACCAAGTTTATAACGTTGCATTAGGCGATCGAACGACTTTAAATACTTTATTTGACAGCTTAAAAACAGCATTAAAAAGTAATAGTGTCGAATACAGTAAATCACCAGAGTATCAAGATTTTAGAGTGGGTGACGTTCGTCATTCTCAAGCTGATATATCTAAAGCAAAATCAAAACTTGGTTTTGAGCCAGAATTTAAAATTCAACAAGGTATAAACAAAGCAATGCCTTGGTATATTGAGTTTATTGCCAAACAATAATCATAAAATCACTTCAAATAGGCAAAAAATGTGTAATTACGCATTTTTGCCTGTAATTATGGCTATCTATGTCCTATAATATAGCCGTTTTTAGCTCTATGCCTTTTTTAATATTTATTAACAACTTATGAATTATGAAATTTATCGTAGTTTATTAATTGTAATATCTATATTGTTTTTCTTGGCATTAGAAGATGCCTCACACGGATAGTGAAAATTTTCAGGATCAAATGATATAACTATGGTTATTTTATCAACAATACTTACTACATTTTGCTTTGCCTTTTTAGCAATTAAATTCGTTAAACCTGTAGCTATAGAAGTTGGCTTAGTTGATAAACCAAGTGAACGTAAACACCACTCTGGCCACATTCCTCTTATTGGTGGCATCTCAATCTTTCTCGCTGTACTTGCAGCTAGTTTAATTTGGTTACCTAATACCCTTGAGTTACGGATGTACCTTATTGCGTCAGCAATGATGGTTTTTATTGGTGTGCTTGATGATAAGTTTGATTTGAGAGTAAGAGTTCGCATTGTTGGGCAAATTATTATTGCCAGTTTAATGATTTACGGTGTTGGCGGTTACATTGATAACCTTGGCAATATTTTTGGTCTTGGCGATGTTACTTTGGGCCCTGTAGGAATATTATTTACCTATGTTGGTATTATTGTTGTTATCAATGCTTATAATATGATCGACGGAATTGACGGTTTAATTGGTAGTCTAAGTTTAAATACTTTTACTTCAATAGCTTTGTTATTTTTAATGAGCGGTCAAACAAACTATTTAAGTTATCCACTCATTTTAGCGGCAGCGACGCTACCTTATTTGATGTTTAACTTGGGCTTATTTCAAAAAGAAACTAAAAAAATCTTTATGGGCGATGCTGGTAGCATGTTTGTTGGTTTAAGCGTTATCTGGTTATTAACTATGGGAACTCAAGGAGAACAAGCCTCTTTTAGACCGGTTACAGCATTATGGATTTGCGCTATTCCATTAATGGATATGTTAGCCATTGTGGTACGCCGTCATAAAAATGGCCGTTCACCTTTTAAGCCTGACAGAGACCATTTACATCATATATTACAACGAGCAGGTTTTAGTTCACGTCAGACTTTAGTGATTATTTCATTATTAGCTGCATCGATGTCTCTTGTTGGTTTATCTGGTGAGTATTTTCAAGTTGCAGATAATGTTTTATTAGCAGGTTTTCTTATTCTGTTTATAGTCTACAGCCAAGTTATAAATTCAGTTTCAAAAAAATACTAAGTTAAGTTAAATTTCATACCTATTATCAAAGTCACAGTTAGAATTATATTGTGATTAAGTCGTACTTCCTAATTATCCATATTTCAGTAAAAATCAACTTTTTACAATTTATTCTCTTTAAATAATAGTTGTTAATCGACAACTATTTATAGAATTGCTAGACTGCGGAGTCAATTAATATAAAGGTATGTTGAATGAGTAAGAATAAAGGTTTTACGATGATTGAGTTGCTCATCGTTATTGTTATCTTAGGTTTGTTAATGTCGCTAGTAGCGCCGAAAATGTTTTCTAAAGTCGGTTCTACTAAATCAAAAACGGCAATGATCCAAATGGAAATGTTATCCACTTCCTTAGATACTTACCGATTAGATATTGGTGATTACCCCACTAATTTAAATGAACTCCGTAATTCCAGTATCGAAAGTTGGGACGGTCCATACATACCTAAAGAAGTACCTTTAGATCCTTGGGGAAATCCATACATTTATAAAATTCCTGGCAAAGATGGAAATTCTTACAGCTTACAGAGCTATGGAAAAAATGGTACACAGGGTGGTGAAGGTGAAGATAAGGATGTTATTTACCAATGATAAGTGTGGTAAATCTACTAAAAAACCAATTTTCTGTATCAACGAGTGATATTGATAAAGCACAACTGTTTCAAGAAAAGTTCGGTGGTAGATTAGAGCAACTTCTTATAAATATGGGGGCATTGTCTGAAGAGTCTTTACCTGATATATATGCTCAACTTTTATCAATTGACAAAGTAGAGAATGAGACAATAGATAATTGGCAACCAATTTCAAAAAAACCTAGTCATTTACAAGAATCTTTTAATGAAATCGGCTGGTTTTTACTTAACGAGTCCGATGATAATTTTGAGGTCGTTGCTCTTGACCCCTTTTCCCCTGAAGGTAATCAATTACTAGTTCAATATGATTTGAAATTCAAGCTGTATGTTATAACACCATCACAATTGGATGCATTAACAAAGAAGCTGGTTATTCCTGATGAAAAGTTTACTTTCGGGGAAGTACTCTCTGATGTTGAAGAAGAACGATTAAGAGAGTTAGCTGATGAAGCCCCAACCGTAAATTTATTAAACTCATTAATTACTCGAGCCCTTAAAATGGGAGCGTCGGATATGCACTTAGAACCATACTCTGGTAAATACCGTGTAAGATTTAGAATTGATGGCGTTTTGCAAGAGGTTGAGCAATTAGCTGCCAGAATGAGGCTGCCAATAGCTTCTCGACTTAAAATATTATCGGGAATGGATATAGCGGAAAAGCGAAGACCTCAAGATGGTAAAATAGCAATGAAAATTGCTAATGAAGAATTAGATATCAGAGTATCTTCGCTCCCTTTGAATGAGGGGGAGAGTATTGTTATGCGCTTTCTAAGGCAAGACTCGATCAATTATGATATTGACGTACTTGGCCTTTCTGCTGATATCCGTAGTTTTATTGAAGAAGACCTCACTAGAACCGCAGGAGTTATTTTGTTAACGGGTCCTACAGGATCTGGTAAAACAACGAGTTTATATACCTTCTTAAATGCTATAAATAATGATGAAGTTAAAATTATTACCCTCGAAGACCCTGTTGAGTATCAGTTAGATGGCGTAAATCAAGTTCAAATTAACTCTGATATAGACTTTAACTTTTCAGCGGGCTTACGTAGCATTGTCAGGCAAGATCCTGATGTAATTATGTTAGGAGAAATTCGTGATAAAGAAACAGCCCAAGTTGCAATGCAGTCTGCATTAACTGGGCATTTAGTTTTCTCTACAGTACATACCAATGATGCACCATCAGCATATACTCGATTATTAGATCTAGGAGCAGAAGAATATTTATTAAATGCAGCCTTAATTTCAGTTATTGCTCAAAGGTTGGCAAGAAAGCTTTGTTCCAATTGTGCTGTACCTTTAGAAGGTGCTGAGCAAGTAGTTAAACAATATCAACTAAAAGAGTTAGCCGATAAAAATAAAGTCAGTATAAATTTACGACAAGCCACGGGTTGTGATTGTTGTAATCATACTGGCTTTAAAGGTCGTATGGCTGTAGTTGAGTATTTACGATGTGATGAAGAAATTAAGTCAATTGCGAAAGATCAATACTTCCCATCGAAAGCAACATCAGTAAATGAAAATAGAGGTGGACGTAACCTATTAAGTGATGGTTTATTAAAAGCCATTAAAGGCGATACAACCATTGAAGAGATCATAAGAGTTGCTGGCTAATGAATAACTTTTATTACAAGGCGTATGATAAAAGCGGCTCAAGTATTGAGGGACAGATCGAAGGAGATACTGTCGAACAGGCTAAAAGTAAAATTAATGAACAGGGCTATTTTTTAGTCTCTATTGAAGCCCAAAACGAAATTAAGAAACTCTCTTTATTTGAGACGAAAAAGCTAACATTAAGTGAATTAGAGTTTGTTACAGCCGAGTTGAGTTTATTGCTTAAAAGTGGCGTGAAAATTGATCGATGTTTACAAATATTATCAAAAGGTAAGTCAGGTTCAAACACTCAAACTTTGTTTTTAGAATTGTATAAATCAGTTAAAAAGGGAGAAGCATTATCAGAAGCTTTCTCTGTTTTTCCTGATTTCGATAATTTATACATTAACTTAATCAAAATGGGTGAAGAGAGTGGTCAACTTGCAGAAGTTTTTGAAGGGTTAGCGAATGATTTAAAATATAGAAAAGAGCTTCGAAGTCGAATTATTCAATCCATTACTTACCCAAGTGTTATTCTTTTTGTTTGTATAATCGCTGTTTTTTTCGTTTTTAATTTTATAGTGCCTCAAATGTCTAGTTTATTCGAAGGTAATGATAATCTTCCCTTTTATACTGAAATATTGCTTAGTTTAAGTACGTGGATGCGAGATTATCAGTTATACCTATTTTTTTTCTTGGTGGCTTTTATTGTTGCCTTTTCATTTTTAATAAAAAAACAAAATGTAAAAGAATGGTTAGATGTTAAATTATTAAAACTGCCTATTGTAAAACAAGCCATATACAAAGTAGAACGCATTAGATTTAATACCAGTATGGCTTTAATGATAACGTCGGGTGTACAAATTGATAAAGCAATTGAACTATCGGCAAACAGTGTAAAAAATATTGTCCTAAAAAAACATTTATTAAAAGCCAAAGATAAAGTAAAAAAGGGCCTGAGTTTAACGGAGGCTTTTCAAGCAAATCCAATATACCCTGATTTTTTATTATCGCTTGTTGAAGTTGGCGAAGAAGCTGGAAAGCTATCAGTAGTGTTTGATGATATAGCACAGAGAAGTCGCAGCGAGTTTGAAAGCTGGACCACTAAAATTACCAATCTTTTAGAGCCCGTAATGATTTTGTTCATGGGAGGCATTGTTGGATCTGTAGTTGTTGTAATGTTACTGAGTATTATTTCTGTTAATGATAGTTTTTAACTAATAGGCTCGCATATGCAAACTCATCAAAACGGTTTTTCATTAATTGAGCTGCTAATTGTAATTACCTTAATGGGTGTTGCTTTAGCACTTGTAGGGCCAATGACCATCGACTTTATCGATAAATCCCAAGCAAGAAATGAGCATTTAAAGTTAAACCGCTGGATAAAGAAGCAAAGCTATGATCATTTTATCCAAAATAAATCGTCTACATTTTATTTTAATGGTAAAGCTATTTATTATAGTGATGTTATCGTTGATTCTGATAGTGAAAATTTAAGTATTTTAACTACTTTTAAGTATTTATTTTTTCAACCTCAATATATTCATTTTAATCAGCATGGTTTCTCATCCACTAAATATTTAACTTTTATCTCAAATACACGAAATGTACAAGTGGATTTATTAGCGTTAACTGAGAATAATAATGCACTTTAGTTCCAGAAGAAAACAAATAGGGTTTACATTGATTGAAATCCTCATTGCTGGAGTTATTTTATTCTCAGTTATTTCAATAGTTTCTACAGTTTACCGAGGGGCTGTGCTTTCAAGCGGTAAAGCAAGTCGAAGTATTGAACTATCCGCGGCAGTTCCTTTACTTCTAGATACAATACGCTTTCATATTCGTCAATCAAAAGAAAGTAGCTCATTAAATCAAGAAGGTATTATTGACGGCATAATTTTTCAGTGGCAAGCAAATATTATAAAAGAAGGAGCGCCACCTAAAAGGTTTAGCCCTGAAGATGGTTCAATTATTGATTTTTCACCACGGTTTTATTTATGGAAAGTGGAATTGCAACTGGAAAAAGGTGAGCGTCAGGAGTATTACGAATTTGAGGAACTGAGTTGGTAAATAATAATTTGCAAGAACAAAAAGGTTTTACATTAATAGAAACCCTTATATCAATGGTTTTATTAAGTATGATCATATTTGTTGGTAGTATGAGTTTTTCAACGTTTAGTAGTAAGTGGCAAGATAATTTAGGTCACTTTGACTCAAAAGTTATCGAAGTAAAAATGCAATTTTTACTGCAAAAAACACTACAGTCAACGGCAAATTATTTAGCTAAAGAATCAAAAAACCAAGAACCTTATTATTTTTTCCATGGTAATAGTCAAGAGCTGCTATTTGTTTCTAATAATCCAATATTTAGTGAAAACACTCAAGCAATGGTGCGCTTATCCGTTGTCTATAACGCCAACAATACGACCAGTAGTATTTTATATCAAGAAGCTCCAATGACAGAGCAAATACTTTTACAAAAAGAGTTCGCGCCGTTATTTTTAAATCAAACCTTATTACTAACAAATAAACAAAATATCCGTTTCAACTATTTTGGTTGGAAAAACCCAAATGAGCGTATTGAAGCGGTAGAAGATAATGAAATAATGCCTACTTGGGATAATAATTATCATGGTGATATAAGTGGTATTATGCCATTAGCGATAAATATTTCTTGGGATGACAGTGAGCCTATTATTATCCCATTGTTTGGTGATCGAGCTTATATGCTAACTTATAGTAAACACAGCAACAATGATGCGTAAGTTACAATCTACAAGCTTGGTTAACAAGCAAAAAGGGGTTGCGCTTATACAAGTCTTGTTAATTAGCGCTGTACTGATGTTAATGGCTTTACAGTTCACTCTTTCTGGTCGACACCAAGTATTAATTGCTACCGATGTGTTAAATAAAGTTGATGCGGAAGTTCAGCTAAGAACATTAGAGGCAAGACTATTATTTTCATTACTCACTCAAACTAAGTCAGATGACGGAGATATTAGTGAGCAGGAAGATAGAATTTCAGCGGTTTGGAATTTTCATAATCAAGAGTTTTCGGCATTTGAGAATACAACAATTCAAATTCAGGGGCTGAACAATCTGGTGTCTATCTATGGCAATATGAATAATGAATTATTAACCCAACTACTTATTAATTATGGTAAAACTGATGCGGAATCTAGGAAGGTTGTTCTTGAAATTCAGCAGTGGCAAGGGAATAATGCTAATTCTATTATAACGGGTATTAAAAATCCAAGAGTTGATTTTGCAAATAGTATTGATGAGTTGTCATTGCTTCCTAGTATTGACGATAATTTAGTCGCCTATCTGAAAAATTATATAACAGTGTACCCCACACCCTCCATTAATCCGATGCTAGCCCCTGAAAATGTGCTGATGTTGTTTGTAGACAGTGAAATTTCAAGAGAAGTCATTAGCCTAAGGGATTCGAGTCAGTTAACGAGAAACAGGTTTGTTGAACTTACTCAAATTTATGAAGATGATACCATTTCTTTTTGGCCGAGTAACAGAATGAAAATAAAACTTCAGGTTACTCGCAATAATGTAGTGGCGGCTAAAGAGATGATCTGTTACATTCGTCCCGAAAATTCGTTTCCTATTGTTTGGTTTGAGTAGGGATAAATAAGCGAAATAAGTACCTATAAATGATAAAAAATATGAATAAAGTTTGGCAGTTGTTACTGTCAAAAATTTGCTATATCGGCGATAAACCCTATTGCATTGATATAGAAAATAAACAACTCATTGAAGCGGATAAACCTTTTGGTATATTCGTTATTTTAGGGCGCCAGCATTATAGTGAAACCACTAAAGTTTACCCTATAGTAATAAAACGTGATTTAAAGAAAATTATTGATTTAGAGATAATGAACAATTCTCACGTTACCTTTTATAAAATCTCAGATGTTTTCGAAAATAAAAGAAAAGTTGTATTTTATCAATTGAATAAAAAAGTAATAGTTGGTAATCCTTTATTGATTATCCCTGAAACCATTTTAATTGGTTGTAAGTGTAAGCTTAATGAAGGTTTGAGCTATTTTTTACCTAATAGCGAGCAGCAGGTTTTTATTGCAAACAATAATGGTACTGTGGTTTCTGCTATGGCAGGCGGTAATATTGTAAACTTTGAGCGTTTTTGCTTATCCCATGGTGTTAGAGTAAATAACGAGCTTGAATTAACAAATGATACATTTGTCACTAGTATTGTTTCTGGTATAAAACATCTTCAACCAAATGCATTAATGGACTTTAGATACCAAACAAAGACTACTTCAATACTAAATAAAGTCAGTTTAGAAAAGTGGGGCGGAATTTTAGCCATTGCATTTACTGTTTACTTAACTGTTGCCACCAATGTCACGAGTTATTTAGTTGATGATAAGCGACAAGAATTAGTTGAAATAAGAAAGCAGTCGAATGTTGTTTTAAAACAACGGAACGATATCAATAAAATACTTGCTGATTACCAAGTACTTAAAAATGCACTTAGTGTAAGTGATGACGGTATTGGGCTTTGGACAGTTTTAAGTCCACTTTATGAGCACGGCGCTAAATTTAAAGTGATTGAAATAACAGAAGAGCAATACAGAATTCAATTTGAATCTAGTTCGGCAGTCAATAATTTACAGCTTTTACTTAATAATAAAAATGTAAAAGATGCCGAGTTTTCAAGCTCTGTTCGTAAAAGTGCAACAGGTGAAACTGCTACTATTACATTTATGATTCACTCATTGAGGGAAGTTAAATGAGTGAATTAACAAAATATAAATCACCACTAACATTTATAGCTATCTTGGTGCTTGCTAAATTTGTTTGGCTACCCATGTGGGATTTAAAAGAAGCTTCTTGGCAAGAATATAAAGACATTAATAATACACAAGCAAAAACGCTAGCTTTAGTAGGCCTTGCTGAAGAAATGCAAGGTACTCATCTAGAGGCACAAAAAATTCTTGAGCAAGTTAATCATCAAATATTATCGACAAACAACCTGACAAAATTTAAATTGACGGTTCAAGCTGGCCTAGGGGATTTATTTGTTGATTATAACCTAAACGTAACAACATTATCGTGGCGAGATGGTATTGAAGCAGATGGGGTTAAACAACTATTTGTTGATTTAAATGTTAACGGAAAGATGAGATCATTTTTGTCAATCTCTACACAGTTAAAAGAAAAGCTGAAGCAAGTTGAGCTCACTAAATTGAAGTTAAATATTCAACGCCAAACAGAAGATTCCCTAGGGCTTGCTCGAGGCAATTTAACACTAAAGCTATCGGTCAGGCTTATCAACGATGAAGATGGTGGTTAATGATGGCGTATTACCTGTTTATTAAAGATAATTTATCGATGATAGCTATCATTTGTATTGTTGCTATTTTGTTATTTGTTGTTGAATTATTGTTCGTTATTCAACAGCCTGATGTTAAGCCTTCATCATTATTGCCTGAAATGCCTCAATATGTTGATAATAACCACAACAGCAAACAATTATTAATTGACGATCTTAGCGCACTGTATGCAAAATATGATGCTGAAGTTACCATTGAAGATGTTGAAGCAAGTATATCGTCTAAAGGTATGGATAAAGAGCAGCAGTTATTACAGCATGGCAATTTAACTCAGCTATACATTGGCGAATATAAGTACCAGCTTATTGGTACATTTAGTACTATTAATAAAAATAGTGCGCTGTTAACGGTTAATCATGTGATATCTAACATGATTGAGACTAAAGAGATTAAACGTCAAGAAAAAATCGGTGATTGGCAAGTAGCCACTATTACAAAAAATAGCATTGAATTTGTTAACGGCCAACGAACAGTGACTTTACAAATATTTAAACGATTAAATGCCAAATAACATTGGCAATTGGAATACATTAAATGAAATTTAACCTAACACTCACCTTTTTGATCTTACCTGTTTTACTGTCAGGTTGCGCACTAACTGCTGATAAAACGGAAACGTTTAAACCACCAGGCTCATACTTAGAAACCGATGTCCAAACGCTTTCAGAAAAAAATAAGCCACCCTCCAGTACCAATAATGAAAATTTAGATAAAAGTAGTCAAAATTATATTAGCCTCACTAGTATTGAAAAACCAACAAGAACTGGTTTAAAAGGTAACGAAGTTCTAGCCCTGTTTAGTCAACAAGAAAACTTACATATTGCTGTTGACCAAATGCCGTTAAATGACTTTTTACATTATGCTTTTGGTGAATTGTTAAATGTAAATTATGTACTTGGTGAAGGAGTAGAGTCGAATGTTAGCCCTATCACCCTCAATATTAAAAATGCGATCAGCCAAAAAGAGTTCTTTTTAACCATACAAGACCTTTTAATTGAGCGTGATGTATTGTCTCGCTACCAGCAAAATATGTTTTACTTGTTTAAAGCTGGGCAAGGGAGAGGGGCTGTAACGGCAATAGGTTATGGCCGCTCTATTGAGGATATACCTAATGCAGTCAGCATTATTCAAATAGTGCCCCTTGATTTTATTTTTACTAGTAGCCTACTTAAAACGCTAACAACAGTTACCGGCGCAAAAGTTACCATGGATATCAAACAAGGTGTTGTTGTTATTAATGGCAAAAAAGAGCAGGTGGTACGAGCTATTGAATTAATCGATGTCCTTGATACTCCAAATAACAAAAGTAAACACGTAGCACTATTAAGCTTTACCTATATCGACTCTTCAGACTTTTTAGAAGGTATGAAAGAAATTTTAGCGACAGAAGGTATTTCTTCTCTTAATCCCAATGGCGATTCTCGGGTTGGTTTTGTTGAACTGCAGCAGCTTGGCTCTATCGCGGTATTTTCTACTAGTGAGAAGTTTTTAACGCGCATTCGGTATTGGGCTAAAACACTAGATAAACCGGCAAAAGGAGGAGGCAAGCGTTATTTCGTTTACACGCCAAAGTATGCTAGGGCATCAGATCTAGGTGAAAGCATTAGCCTGTTAATTTCAGGTAGCAGTAATGCTAACAATCAACAGGCTCAGCAATCATCCAATAATAGAGCGGCAGACATAGAAGGCAATAAAAAGTCGAATAATGCCACTGCCAGTAATGACGAAATGCGTATGGTGGTTGATGAAAGAGCCAATACCTTGATTTTTCATACCTCAGGTACCGAATATAAGTCTATTTTGCCATTAATAGAGCGCTTAGACCTAGTGCCTAAACAAGTATTATTAGAAATGAGCATTGTTGAAGTATCGCTTGTGGATGAGTTTAAACTTGGGGTTGATATTTTATTCTCCGACGGTAAATTTAGTTTTGGTAGTGATTTTGGCGCCTCTACCATTGGCGGTGGTGTGCTTAGTTGGGCAAGTGGAACCAATAAAGTAGATGTTAATGCCTTTAAAAAGAATAATTTAGTCAATACCTTGTCAAACCCCAATATTTTAGTACGAGATGGCCTTACCGCTAATATACAAGTAGGTAATGATATTCCATTAGTGGGTAGCACCACCACAGATCCGGTTAACGGCACTACTCGCTCAATAGTTTATCGTAAAACAGGGATTAACTTAGAAGTTACCCCCACCATTAATGCCCAAGGTGTGGTTATTATGAATATTGTGCAAAGTATTAGTAACCAAACACCAGGCGGCACCGAGGTTGAAGGTAACCCTACTATTTTTGAACGTTCAATATCCACAGAGGTCGTGGCAGAAAGTGGCCAAACCATTGTTTTAGGCGGCCTTATCAGTGAGGATAAATCGAATAACGATACTGGTATTCCATTATTACGTGACATTCCAGGTTTAGGGGTGCTATTTGGTACCACTACAGAGTCCACTAATAAAACAGAGTTAATAATTATGGTCACCCCTAAAATTATTACCAATAATAACGAATGGCAAAATATAAAAGAGAAATTGTCACAAAAATTAGACTACATAATATTGAATTAGAAGATAAAACTGTATTTTGTACTAAGGTTTAAGGTTTAAGGTTTAAGGTTTAAGGTTTTGACTTATCACGAGCTTTGTACTACCGAGGTTAAATAGAGCAGCGAATTGCTATTTAGGAATTCGCTTTTAATAACCCGTTGAAAGGTTTTATTTAATCTATTATTTTATTGATATTAAACAACTTTAACAGTTGAATGTTGCAGCTATTGTATTGTAGACTTTGGCTTGGTTTATACCAAAGGTGTAAATTTAAAGGTACTTTATTTATTTGTTGATTGAGTATTTGTTAACCAAGTAGGTAGGAAACATCATTTTTTTAATGTTTTTGCTAAATAAGCTGTTGACATATATCAGCCAATACTTAAACTAGGGGGCAGGAAGTTGAGGTAAAGGTGGTAGCTAGGGTTAAATACTAGTCCCCTTAGTTTAACTTTATTATTCAACTTTCTTAAGAAAGTAAAAACAATAACGGAACACGATAGTAATTAACGCTTTAAGTTGTTACCTAATGTTCCAATTTCATGAAATTGGAGAAAAAAATGAAAAAGGTATTAAATGCCTCATTACTTGCTACTGCAGTAGCAATGAGTTTCGGCGCAAACGCAGCAACTATTATTGTTGATCCAACAAACACTATGACATTGTCAGAAGAAGGTGTTTCTGTTGGTGTTACACATACTGGTCAAGTTATTTTTGATACAGTGTTAGGTGCTCCTCATAATGGTACAACTGAAATAGTACTAACTTTTGGTGCTGATGTAGACCTTAGTCTTTTAACAGCAGGTCCAACAAGTTGTGGTGCGCCAATCTCAGGTACTTTTACTTGTGGTGAAGTAACTTTTAATGTTGGTAATGGTAACTTTACATTTGACGCTGTTACAGTTGATGCTGTTGCAAGTACAATTACTTATACAGTAAGTTTAGGTAATACTATTACTTCGGGTTCTTCTTACCGTACTACAATTGGTGATGGCGGTGGTACAGACCCAGTTGTTGCTGATGCTTTTTCAGTTAACTTTGAATCTACTTTAGGTGGTTCACAGGTTGATATCGGAAGTGGCGTTGTAGCGACAAAAGCTCCACAGTTTGCTGCGACAATTGCAACTCAAACTGACGGCGTTATTGAACGTACGGCTCGTTTATCTTTTCTTGCCCCTGAAGGTACTCCAGGATGGGAGTCGTACTCTCTTACTTATACTAATGATCTTACATTATTAGCTCCTGCGGTAGTTGCAGCTTCTGCATCTGTTACAGATACTTCTTTAACTAATGTTGTATTGCACGTTCCTAGTGCTGTTGATGGTTGGTCTTCAAGTTTAGCTGCGGGTACTGTATTAACTGTACCTCAAACTGTACCTGGTACATTAGACGGTGATATCGTATCTTCTTACGTAATTGGTTCTATGCAATTAGCTACATTTACCGATGTACTTACATTTAACCGTACTGCAGGCATGGCTGCTCCTAACGTATTAGAAGTATCTGATTTTGATGTTGACTTTACAGTTAACTTCTCTGGTCCTGACGGCGTTGGTACTAAAGATGTTCTTAAAACTGCTGATGCAGGCGAATGGGCATTAGATGCTGCTGTGATTAACGTTCCTTACTTACCAGTAGGTTACGGTTTATCACCTAACGTTGAAGTTGCTAATGACTCTGTTTTAGGTATGTTGTCTGAAGTTATCATCGAAGGTTTTGATGATAAAGGTAATGTATACGCACCTGTAACTTTAGCAAAAACTGCTAATGGTAAAACAGTAACTAAAATTTCTGAAGCTGACATCATGACTGCATTCCAAATCACTGGTAAAGCAAAATTGAGCGTTACTTTCATCATCGATGCTGATGCTGATAAAGTTACTTTAGCACCTTACTACCGTCAGAACGAAAGTCGTGTAAACGTAATGTCTGACCAGTATAAAGCTGATGCAATTCGTTAATATCGAATATTTAATATTTAATATCTAATATTATTTGATTGTAATAAAAACGAGCCTTATGGCTCGTTTTTTTTTTTTTTTCTTACTAAATTATTTATGTTTTCATAATTCTGAAATAATAAAAAGGTGGCAAGTAATAAAGAGTCGGCAAGTAATAAAAATCTCGGTGACAAACAAGACCGTTTCCGTCCGGAAAAACACAGCTAACATTTAAAGCTGTCAAACTATAAGTGTTGCTAAAGTTATTCAGGGATCAGCATAAAGTAATTTAATTCGTCTGATGACTTTGATGCCAAGCAGGGCAATTAAATTTGTGTGAATATTGCTTATTCAAATGAACATACTGTTTGGGACGTTCGTTTAGAAGTTAATTGTTTTATATTTCATGCGACAAAGGCTCACCATGTAAATAAACGTTACCTGAGCTTACTAAAGCCATTTATATCGTTAAATGGTTGCTGTACGCATAGATAATGCTGCAGAAAAGGTTTCTTCGATAATAAAAAACAAATATTTATTATATGTTTATTATTTAAAAAGAGATAATATCTAAAGGATGTTGATTCAAACAAAAAAACTATATTGTGGTGAGCTTGCATTTATTAGTATATTAGTATATTAGTTTATTAGTTTATTAGTTTATTAGTTTATTAGTTTATTAGAAGGAGTTTACATGTTCAAATATATTCTTAGTTTTCATTGTATTTTCATTGTATTAAATGCAAGTGGTTTTGTGCAATCACATAAAGGGGCTGTACAATGAAACAGTTTAAATTAGCAGTTTTATCTTTGTTTAACCTGAAGGTTAAATCTAGCTCAACATTATTGTTATTTACTTTAATTTTATTCTCTTCTCAAAAGGCTGTAGCAACAGATGTTACTATTGATGGTTCTGTCTCGTATAGCATATCTGGCAGTCAAATAACCGTTAATATTGATGGAGTAGTAAACAATGCATCAGAGAGTTCTGATCCGTTAAGAATTAAGCTATGGGCAAGTGGATCCAGTTATGACGGTTCTGGCACCTGTTGTAAAGGGTATTTACTTGCTGACTTTGAGCTTAACGGTGATAAGGGCTTAGATGCTGGTCAATACAACTTTGGTATTTCTCGCACCCTATCAACAGCCCTTAATACCCCTCCACCTGATGGCTCTTATAATGTAGTGATGGTTTTACTGGAATATACAGATGAACAGTATCACATAAGGGATTATAGGAATTTTGCTGAGTTAATGATTGTTGGCGGCGGTGGCGGCGGCGGCGGTGGCGGCGGTACAGATGATCATGGAAGTTCTGCTGCAAGTGCAACACTGATAAATACAACGGATGTCAAAGCTGGTAATTTAGAAGTTGCAGGTGATTATGATTATTTTACTTTTACCCCTTCTGAAGATGGTCAAATAACTATTTATTCCGCAGGTGGAACTGATACTTTAGGGTATTTATGGGACGATTATTCAAACATAATAACCGGTGATGATGATGGTGGTGAAGGTCGTAACTTTAAATTTGAAAATGTTGATGTATTAGAGAATGAAGTTTATTACATATCTATAAATGGATATGGAAGCAGTATAGGAGCCTATGAGTTACATACTGAATTTACTGCATCCCAGCAGCCAGAGTGTGCTGATGGAACCGATAACGATGGTGATGGTTTGATCGATCTAAATGATCCTGGTTGCTCTGACTCTTCAGATGACGATGAGTATAATGTAGTAGCTACAACACCTAGTGATAATAGTGATAATAGTGATAATAGTGATAATAGTAGTAATACAAGTAGTGGCGGAGGGGGCAGCTTTGGCCTATTTTTAATAACTCTATTACTTATTAAACTTTCTCGACGTAGATTCTAGTTTTTGTTAAAGGTAAATTTTAACGAAGCAATGAAATAGTTTAGGAGTTTACAGTAGATTTATTTTGCATTGGCTTCTCGTTTCAATTGGAAATTTAAGCTGTTGTGATATTTACATTATTATTATCAAGCTAAACCGTCGATAAATATACTATCGGCGGTTTTTTTGTCAAAATAAAAGCAAATAAAAGAGCGCTGTCAATCAAGCAGCTTACTTCTTTAGTTTTACAGGTCGTTCACGTTTGGCGTGAGCTATTTTTCGCTTTAATACTTCTTTAATTTGCTATCTTAATGCATTACAGCCTTACGGTATTAAAAAAGTTGAAGCTTATTTTATCTCATGGATAAGTGCTTGGCTAAGTTCACCAACAAATAGGTCCCTATATTTAAATGTATGTAAGTTTAGGTAATACAATTACTGCGGGTTCATTTTACCTTACTACAGTTAGTGGTGGTCTTGCTAAAGATCCAGTTGTTGCTGATGCTTTTTCAGTTGATGTTGTTTCTACTTTGGCTGCTACTGCAGTAGATTCAGAGAGCGGTGTTATTGCAACCAAAGGTCCACAGTTTGCTGCAATAATCGCTAAAGAAACTGACGGCGTTATTGAACGGACAGCTCGTTTAGCGTTTAACAGCCCTGAAGGTGTTACAGCATGGCAGTCGTACGAACTACTTTTTCTAATGACTTGACTTCACAGTTAACTTCTCAGGCACTATCGGCGCTAGTACTAAAGATGTCCTCAAAGCTGCTGGCGCAGGCGAATAGGCATTAGACGCTGCTGTTACTATCGAAGGTTTTGATGATAAAGGTAATGTATACGCACCTGTAACGTTAACTAACACTGCTAATGGCAGAATAGTAACTAAAATTTCTGAAGCTGAGGTTATGGCTGCACTTAACATTACTGGAAAACTAAACTTTAAACTTAGCGGAACTTTCATCATCGATGCAGATGCTGATAAAGTAACTTTAACACCTTACTACCGCCAGAACGAAAGTCGTGTATACGTAATGTCTGACTAGTATAAAACTGATGCAATTCGTTAATAGCGAATATTAAATAATTGCAATAAAAACGAGCCATTGGCTGACTTTTTTTCTGACTACGTTTATCTCTAAATCTTATTAAACTTGAATACAGTATCAAACATTCTGAAATCATTTAATAAACTTGTTTATAGTGATATGCTGATTAACAACATGACGGTTTTTAAATTTGTAGAAATTGCTAATAACAAGGAGATGTTAAATAATAAATAGGTATTATCTTGTTATATTCTCTAATGTTTTCTCTTTGCTTTTCTTTATTATTATTAGGTTGTAATACCACA
>Ga0209707_1000765_pt1 | contig 18971 bp, 14 predicted proteins | sample EN4Hudsemesocosm_FD_184630 | JGI IMG/M metagenome (GOLD analysis project Ga0209707, IMG submission 184630) | Methane-oxidizing microbial communities from mesocosms in the Hudson Canyon - EN4B Hudson Canyon (SPAdes) (version 2) | ecosystem: Environmental > Aquatic > Marine > Cold seeps | place... | reverse complement strand
AGAAATTAAAATTGGTTGGTAATGAGCCTGACATCGAATGGCAATATTGGCTGCGCCCCTTTTAAAATTTAGCTTGTTTGCGTTTTCCGTACGTGTGCCTTCTGGAAAAATTACAATATTACAACCCGACGCTAAACTCTTTTTACAGTCGATAAATAACTGCTCAGGATTCTCGTTATTAATATAACCAACGCTTTTCACTACACCTCGTAAAAATGGATTTTTGAAAAGTTGTGATTTCACCACACAATCTGCATTCGGCAGATAGGCGATAATCAACACCACATCAATTAAAGAAGGGTGGTTAGCTATGATTATTTGTCCCTTGGTCTTTTTTAGCGCTTTAAAGTTTTCTAAATGTACTTCTAGTAAACCAAGATATTTCATTAATGAAACAAAAAAATGGAAGCTTTTATGTATGGTAAATCTAGCTGTTTTATTTCTTTGGTGCTTGTCTTTAATGAGTAAACTTTGCAGAGGGAAAATAATTGATGAAATGATCAGTGCACCAATACCAAAACAAAAAAAACAAAAGCCAGTTGCTATTATTCGCCAACAATAATTAACTAATTTTCTCATGCTTTTGCTAACTCAAAGGTATAATTGTTCGTTGAAATTTTGTAGCTAATTAAAGGGCCTTTAAATTGTTTATAGTAGGCATTAATAAAATCTAAACAAAGCTCGGTGCTATCTCTGGTTGTATTAATCGTATTTTGTTTCGTGCAATTTTGTTCAATAGTTATAGAACAAAGCGGCTTTCTATCTTGAAGTGTTGCTGATATCACCATTGCGATACATAAAGCGGGAGATGACTGTTCAAATTGGCTGTATTCTTCAGGAACAGGAAAATCACAATACACATAAAGTACATCAGTGCTATCTTGTTTTGCTTGCATTGACGCTTCGACTAAACCTTCTGTAAAAGAGTTTTTTCCAGCACTTATCGTTGTTGTTGCTGCTTTGTTTTTTGTCGCAATACCAAACAAGCCCGTAGTCGAATTATGGACGGATAGTGCAAAATGGGTTGGTGATAACTCTTCGGATTGTGCGGTGTTTTTAATAAGCTTTACCGTTTTGTCTAAGTCACCATGTTGTGAGGCAAAAACTAGAGGTAAGTTATCTGTTAGTGCTTCTTGCATATCTAAACATTCTAGAATAACTTTACTGAATGGACTTAATCTTCGTAGTTGTGCCTTGGGGTAATACTGAGGTTTTGGTAATGTATACTCTAAGGGTAGCGCTATTTTGTTATCAATAAAATCACTTATATCGGCAAACTCAGTTAAGCCATTTAGCCATACTTTTATATTGTTTAAATATATTTTCATTAGAGGATGATAACGTTGATTTATAGAAAAGTCTGTGGGACAAAAATATTATCAAATGGGTAACGCCACCTCGATGTTACCCATTTGATAAAACTAAATTAATTTTTATTTATCATCGTAACTATAATCAAGTAATGACGTTTGAACTAAACGATCAATATAGATTATCCAATTGTTATAATTTTTATGGATAGTATTTTTTCTCACGTCGTATTTTAAATTGGTACTATCAACATAGTTTATAGAATATTTTTTATCAGTGTAGGTAATCTCGATAACAGCAGTATGTTTGTCTCTTACATTGATATCAGCAATTATTTTACCGTCAGTTTTGCTTTTAACTTTCCAGCCTTTTTGAATTAACGCTTTTACAATACTTTTCTCTACTTGCTTTTGTGTTATACCATCAGGTACATAAGAGTTTTCAACGTTATATACCGGCTTTGCCGAACAAGCAGAAAGTATGATAATAGTGCATAAAGTGATTAATATTCTTTTCATAATAAGTCCAATTTACTAGTTAAATTTAAATATTTCGCGACATTATAATCTTACTTGCGGTTAATATGAAAGATTAAAAATTTGTTGAAGAGATTAAAAGAAATTTTAATAAATACAGTGAATCATCTAATATTATTCCCTGTGCTTCAGTTTAGTCTTAAGTTAGCATTCAAAATTTATTGAACTATCATTTATTCATGCCCTAAAGTTGAGAGGTATTAATAAATGACACTTCGTTCAAAGATTATCGCGTTTGTTATTATGTTACTCGTATCATTAATTGCTATAGCCATTTTAGGCCTACAGGTATTAAGGTCATCTAGTGAATCTGACAACATAGCTCGTATTAATCAGTTAATGAAGAGCACAGTTAACATTGTTAACCAATTCGAACAACTGACTGTAGATAAAAAACTCACTGAACAGCAAGCAAAAACGTATGCGGCTCAAATGCTACGTGAGAATAAGTATCACGATTCAGAATATGTTTATGTGGTAGATGAAAAGCTTAATTTTTTGGCAACCCCACATGATCCTCAATTGCATGGTACTAGTTTTAATGACTTCAAAGATGCCAAAGGTAAAAGTATTGGCCAAATGGTAGAGCATTTGGTAGGGAGTAAAACAAACCAAATAATTACTTATCATTGGAATTCTGAGCGTGATGGTACCGTAGTAGATTTAACTTCAGTAGTACAAAAAACTAAATTATGGGGTTGGTATATTGGTACTGGAATTAGTGATGCAGAAGCTAATGAGCGTTACTGGGCGGCAGCAAAATGGTTGGTGACGCTTTCTATTGTTATCGCGGTGATTTTAGCCCTCGCATTAGCTCGCTTTGGCTTAGCGTTAAACAACGCTTTAGGCGGTGAGGTGAATGATGTTCGAAATATTGTTCTTAAAGTTTCTAAAGGAGATCTAAAGCTTAATTCAAACTTTGGTGAAGCAAGTAGCGATAGTGTTGTTGGTGCAATTAATTACATGCAATCGGCATTGCAAGAAGTTATACAGAGTATTAAAAATGTGGCAGATACACTACATAACCAGTCGAATGATTCAGAAAACAGATCGGTTGATTTGGATAATTTAACTCAAGAAATGAATAATGAAACCCAAATGGTCGCCTCGGCAATCACTCAGTTGTCTGCTTCAGCTAAGGCTGTTGCTGAGCATGCAAAACAAGCAGCTGTTTATGTAGCAGAGGCAGAGAAACAAGGGAGAAGCGCTCATACACTTACCGAAGAAGCATCTCAAACTATTACTTTATTAGAAAGACAAATTGAGAGCGCTGGCTCTAACGTTCAAATTCTTGATGATGAAGTTATTAATATTGCCAGTGTATTAAGTGTAATTCAGGGAATCGCAGAACAAACTAATTTATTAGCGTTAAATGCCGCTATAGAGGCTGCTCGGGCAGGTGACCAAGGTAGAGGTTTTGCTGTTGTTGCCGATGAAGTACGACAATTAGCGCAACGAACACAAACAAGTACTGAAGAAATTCACGCTATGATTACTAAGCTACAAAATGCAACTAAAGATGCAAAATCATCGGTGACTCAAAGTATTTCCACTAGCGAGGGGGCTGTGGTTAAGTCTCAAGCAGTATCTAACGAATTGAAAAATATTGCTTATTCGTTATCAGAAATATCACAAATGAGTGAGCAAATATCTACAGCTGCTGTTGAGCAATTAGAGGCTGGAGAGGATACAGCAATACGGATTGTAAGCATTTCTGATACCGCAAATAAGACTGCTAATGTTGCTTCTCATGTACATAACGCTACAGAAGAAACAAAAATTTTGACAGGCCGTTTAGAAACTGAAATTCAGAAGTTTGCAATGTAAAATAGAGTAACTTACAGGTAAACTACTCTATTTTAATTTAAATATTTAAAGAAGATAATAAAGGCGTTAGTTCGCTAATTACCTCAATATCATCAATAGTAGAGGGAATCGCAACATCCTCACCATCAATCATTTGCCTTAACGTTTTTCTTAATATTTTTCCTGAACGAGTTTTAGGTAGCCGATCAATTACTAATACATGTCTTAATGAGGCTATTGCTCCGATTTCGGCTCTTACAGAAGTTTTAAGTTCTTGTTCAATATCTTCATTACTAGTATCGATACCATTTTTAATAACGACAAGACCAAGTGGCACTTGCCCTTTCAATTTACAATGTACGCCAATAACGGCACATTCTGCGACAGCGTGGTGATCAGATAGAATCTCTTCCATTTCACCCGTCGATAATCGATGACCTGCTACGTTAATAACATCGTCAGTACGACCCATTATAAATAGGTAACCATCATCATCAAGGTAGCCACCATCGCCTGTAACATAATAGCCGGGGTGTGTAGTTAAATAGCCTTCTTGAAAGCGTTTCTGGTTTTGCCAAATAGTGGTTAAGCATCCTGGGGGGAGGGGTAATTTTATCGCAACACAACCTTGCTGATTTGCAGGGAGTTGCTGGCCTTGTTCATCCAATATTTCTACATTATAACCCGGCACGGGTAAGCCAGCAGAGCCCGCTTTGGTTTGTTGAAAATCACCTTGTAGTGGTGTGCTGGCGATTGCCCAACCAGTTTCAGTTTGCCACCAATGATCAATAACGGGTAATAAAGTTTGTTCTTTTAACCAATAATAAGTCGCAGGATCTAAACGCTCACCGGCGAGATATAAACGTTTAAGCGATGATAAATCATATTGTTTAAGTAATTGTGCATCAGGATCTTCTTTGCCAATTGCTCTAAAAGCAGTTGGTGCACTAAATAGGGCGTTAACTTTATATTCTTCACATACACGCCAAAATGCTCCTGCATCAGGTGTTTTTATTGGTTTCCCCTCATATAGAATAGTACTGCACCCAGCCATTAAAGGGCCATATACGATATATGAATGACCAACCACCCAGCCAACATCTGAGGCGGCCCAAAATACATCCCCTGCTTGCATGCCATAAATATTTTTCATGCTATAGAGCATGGCTATAGCATGTCCTCCATTATCTCTTACAACACCTTTAGGTTTTCCTGTCGTACCTGAGGTATATAAAATATAAAGAGGATCAGTACTTTTAACCGGTGTAGGAGGGATTTCAACCGCAACCTCCATTAGGTCTTTCCAGTCATAATCTCGCTGAGCTTTTAATTGTGCTGTTATCATTTTTCGTTGATAAATAATGCAAGTTTCAGGTTTGAAATCAGCTTTTTCGATAGCAATATCGATGAGTGGTTTATAAGGGATTATTTTTTCTATTTCAACACCGCAACTAGCACTTACGATAACTTTAGGTTGGGCATCATCAATGCGAACAGCAAGCTCATGGGCGGCAAATCCACCAAAAACAACAGAGTGAATAGCTCCTAAACGTGCACAGGCAAGCATGGCAATGGCAGCTTGTGGGATCATTGGCATATAAATAAGAACGCGATCACCTTTTTCAACTTGCTGTGCACGCAGAACATCAGCAAATTTGGCAACCTGTGCAGTTAGTTCACTGTAGGTATATTTTTGCTTGTTGTTGGTAACTGGAGAGTCATAGATAAGTGCAATATCAGCCCCCCTGCCTTGCTCGACATGATAATCGAGTGCGAGGTAGCTGGTGTTTAATTCGCCATCGGAAAACCATTCATTATAATTGTTGTCATTTGTCGACAATATTGTTTTGGGTGTTTTATACCAAGCAGCAAGTCCGGACTGTTTTTTCCAATACTCTTTCGGGTTTGTTTTCTCTATTTTATGGTCTTTGCCAGAAGTCATTTGGTTATCTCAACATGTTGTAACAGCATTGTAATTGTAATGGTAACTATAAAACTGTCGACAAAGTTATGGAATTAGACCTTTGGCTAATATTTACGCTTATCTTTTATAATATTTCCCAGTCGTTAGTCTATTTAAAAGTTTACTCTAAGTTTAATAGGTTTGCGGGTGCAAACTGATCAGTAAGTAAGCGAGTTTTCTTAGGCCAGTCTTGGTGAGTGTTACTTGATGCCATGCTTGAATAAATTGCCGCTATATCGATATTAAAAGGGCTCAGTTGATATTTTAAACCTTCTATACGTTGTAATAAGTCTTTATCTGAAGGAAGTTGCTGAGAACTTACTAGAATTATTCGATTGTTGTTTTTTTTATTTCGCACATTGAGAAACTCACCAAACACAGATTGATAAGTTGCTGATTCATGTGCGTATAATTTACTTGAAGAGAAAGTGTTTGATGTTAATACACCATTTTCACTCAATAAGCGCTTTGTTTCTGTTAAAAATTCTTTAGTTAATAAGTGTTCTGGAATGTAGTCGCCATTAAAAGCATCAAAAATAATCCAATCATATTTTTGTTTTTTTAGTAATGCTCTTTTTATAAAAATGCGACCGTCTTGGGTATAAGTCTTAACTTTTTCGTTTTCAAAAAAACCAAAATACTGGCGAGCCACTTTAATTACTGATGGGTCTATTTCAACATTATCTATACGGCTTTGTGGAAAAATTTGCTGTAAGGTGTTCGACATCGTGCCGCCACCTAAACCAATAATGAGGATTCGTTCAGGTTGGTTGTTAACCAATAAAGCAGAGAATAATAACTTGGTGTAATTAAAAACAAGACTCTGTGGGTTGCTTTTCAAAAAGCAACTTTGGCTCGATTGACTGTTTTTTACATTAAATCGTAAACAGCGTAAATCACCGGTATCTTCAACGATAATATTTCGGTATAGCGAACGTTCATTGTGAATAATTTCAGCACTAACTTGGGCTGACAAAAAAATGGGAGCAATACAAATTATCAGCGAAAATGCATATAAATTAAATATTTTAAGCATAATTCACCTCTTGAGCGGTTGAATACTTATTCGCGAGTATCGCACCTAGCCCTAATATCACTAATATAAGGCTAAAACTAATAATTATTTGGTTCACTTCAAAAAACAACACTAAATAAAACGAAGTCACTATTGTGCCTATCGCACTGCCAAGCGTTGATATGAAGTAAAGTTTGCCTGCTACTTGGCCGCTTTCGTTTTTATCAGTTACTAATAATCTTACCGAGTAAGGCGATAACATGCCCAGTACTATGGTTGGTAAGAAGAATAATGCTGTTGAAGCAAGTAAAGAACCATAGCGGCTGTCTTCAATAAGTAAAAATATCCACTCCATTATAGGGCTTGCAAAAAGAGCAATAGGGAGAATGAACAAGCCCGCGATAATAAAAATACCACCATAACGTTTTAGTGATGCTGATTGAGTGGAGTATTTGCCACCTACTAAATAACCAATTGCAAGGCTCAGCATAAATACGGTAATGATACTGCCCCATATATGAATGCTGCTACCGAAAAAAGGGGCAAGAATGCGGCCACCTAAAAGCTCGATTCCCATAATGCAAAAGCCGCTAGTAAAAGCGAGTAAATAAATTAATGGGTTTTGCCAAGTATTTTGCATTGAATTGAACTTCCTTTTTGAAGATTGATGGTTATCCTAGCTGATAATTGCACTGCCGAATATGAATATTTTCTTTGTAATTCTCCGAATTAATAAATTTCTATACCAATTAGCCTACGAAAGTGGCTATACTTGATTAACTAACTCAAATTTCAAGGAAAACAAATGAAAGGTCTAATTTTATCTTTATCTTTAGTTGTATTAAGCACTACCGCTTTCGCTAACGATGCATTATCGAGCCGTGAGAAGGGCGAAATAGAGCTTTTGCTTGCTGAATCTGCGAGTAAATTAATTTATCTAGAACGAGACTGTGGCAAACCTATGGATAAAGAGAAGTTTAAAGAGCTTGCTAAAATCAAAGCATTTAGTGAAGGTCACATCTCTATTGAAGGTATCGATTGGGATCGTGTTAAACGTAAATCCCATAAAGGCTACGGTATGCTTAAAATTGAAGCGCCAATGGGTGAGTTATGTGAGCAATATAAAGCTGACATTAAAGGTAGTTACCGTTTCTTAAAAGCTAACTAGCGGTTAAATTAATAAAGTTAAGTTTATATTTAATTAATCATGTAACTTTTATTATTTAAAGTGAACTTAATAAATAAAACAGTGTCCTACTATGTGAGAGGCTTTTATTTCCCTTAGTGTTTCATGTTTTATGCACATTTTTTTAAATGTGCTTTTTTTTGTCTAAAATTTAGTAAACTTTGAAAGTTAAACTACTGTTCATTATCGATATTGCTTTCAATCCCCCTATTTAAACTCCTTGATAACAGGGAATAAGCAAAGGCATAGGCTATACTTATTCTTTGATACGTTGTACGTATATATCTGTTTCCCTAAGTCATTGAATTAATGTGAGTAATGATGAAGAAGAGTGGTTCAGCAATAGAAAAGTCGATTTATCGTTTATTTGAAATAACACCTGTGCCTATGGTTTTATCCTTTCCTAATGGTAAGTTGGAGTATGTAAATCCAGCATTAAAAACCATGTTAGGGTACGAAGGAGAAAGTATCTACGCTAAAAACGTTATTATTACCCATTTGGATGATGTAACAGTTAATCAAGAAATTAGGCAGGGGCTAAAAAAAGATCCATTTACCCCCATTCAAATTGAGAAACGTTACACACATCGTCTAGGTCATACTATTTATGTACAACTTAATATAGTTGCTCAAGCTGATGATAATGGTGATATTAAAAGGTACATATCACAATTAATTGATTTAACGACCATTAAAAAATCAGATGCTGCTGAAGTGCTACTCAACCATCTTGTTAATCAGTCTAATGATGCCATTTACGTGATTGCCCCTAAGTTTGGTCAAATTTTAAATTGTAATGACTTAGCGTATCAAAGACTTGGTTATACAAAAAATGAGTTGCTAAATTTAACTGTAGATCGTCTTCATCTAGACTTTCAACGAGAAGGCAAGTGGCAGGAGTATTATCATAAGATCAAGGAGAATGGCTCTTTTGTTTTCGAGGCTAGTCATACTCGAAAAGATGGTACAACTTTCCCTGTAGAGGCTAATGTTAGCTATATTAAGTACAATAAAACTCAGTATTTATTAGCTATTGTTAGAGATATCTCTAGGCGTAAGCAAAAAGAACTTGCTGCGCTAGCATTAGCTAATTTAGATCCACTGACAAAATTACCTAACCGCAACATAGTAGATGAGCAGTTAGCTAATCTAATTAGTAAAGCTCAGCAAAATAATACACTCATCGCTTTTATTTATATTGATATTGATGACTTTAAAAATATTAATGACAGCTATGGACATATTGTCGGTGATGAGGTGTTGAAAACAACGGCCAACCGATTAAAAAGCTGCATTAGGGAGTCTGACATTATTACGCGCTTGGGTGGTGATGAATTTCTGATTTTAATTAATGGTATCGAATCAAAGTCGTTGATAAAGCCTATGGTTGAGAAGTTCTTAGCAGAATTCGCCTCACCTTTTAAAATACAAACGCACTTAATAAATGTAACGATTAGCATCGGTGTTTCAGTTTACTCCAATGAAAATACCGATGTTCATACCTTAATTCAATTAGCTGATGAGGCAATGTATCAAGCTAAAAAGCAACTAGGCACTTCAATTTACTTCATATAACTTTTCCTACTTATTATGTGGCTAGAATGCCATGTGCTGACTTTATTGCAAGCTTCGTTATTTCCGAACAGGTTATATCCAAAATAGAACAAATTCACTTCGCATTTTTATCAATTATACATTAAGCTATTGAAAATTAGGGTCTTTAATTGTTGGCATGAAACTTCCTATACACTAAGTTCTTGATAATATATTGGTGGTAGGAATCTGATGAAAATAGAGCTAAACAATAATAAACCATGGAAAAAATGGTTTGCCTTTACTTTATTTGTCGTTTTAGTTGGTTATGCAGCTGTTGCGGTGAGTAGTAAAACTACTCAAAGTCTCGATTCTTCAATAATATCATTTCAAACGGTTGAGCGTGGTTCTCTAGATATTTATACCAATGCGTATGGCGAATTCGCTTCTGCTAAAGAGCGTTTATTAACAGCACCTGCTCAAGGTAAGGTGGCAGAAATATTAGTTCGACCAGGCACAAAAATAACACCAGAAACAGTTATTTTGACCTTGTTTAACCCAAAACTAGAGCAAGAGGTTAATGAAGCTAAAGGGAAATTAGCGCAACAAGAAGCACAACAGCAAGCTTATAAATATGAACAACAAAACGAACGGTTAAATTATCAAGGCCGAATTGCCGATATTGAAGCAGAAATAGAAAAAGCCAATTTAGAATTATCAGTCAATGAGAACTTATTAAGTTTAGGGGTGGCCTCAAAAATTGAATTAAAACGAGCTAAGCTTGCAGTAAAGCAGCAAAGCAAACGCTTAGAATTTGAAAAAGAAAAATATCTACAATTTGTTGAAATGCAAGGTTATCAATTAACCCAGCGTAATATAACAATCAGCCAACAAATATCACAAGTTGCCTTATTGCAAAAGCAACTGGATGACATGGAGGTAAAGGCGGGTATTAACGGCTCACTACAAACCCTAGAAGTTGAATTAGGACAAAGTGTTCAGTTGGGGCAATCCATTGCAAAAGTGGGCAGTGACAAAGAGCTCATTGCTCGTTTACGCCTACCTCAACAACAAGCTGATCAAATTGATATTGATGCCCCTGTCGTTATTAATACTCAAAAAGGCGAAGTATCTGCTCATATTACTCGAATTGAGAGTGTGGTCACTAATGGCTCTGTATTGGCAGAGGCAATCATTGATGGTGAGTTAACCTCTAACTCTCGTCCCGCATTAGCCGTTTCCGCACAAGTTTTTGTAAAACATCAAGAGCAAACCCTATACATTCCACAATTTTCAGGACTACGTCCTCAAAGTAAGCAAGCTGTTTTTGTTCGTACTACCAACAATATGCTTGTTCAACGTGATGTAACCTTTGGTATTTTAACGCAAGAAAAATTATTGATTTTAGCAGGGCTTAATTATGGAGAAGAAATTGTGAAATCTGATATGAGCCAATACAAGCAGTTTAGTGAAATAGAGTTAACCCATTAAATAAAAACACCTGATATTTTAACTATATCAACCATTTAGTTTAACTAGCAATGCCAATTAATTTGATAAGGAAATGACAATGACAAATGTAGTCACTATGAACAACATTCACAAACGCTATGAAGGCCAACAAATTGAAACTCATGCTCTGCAGGGCGTTTCTTTGCAAATAAACCAAGGCGAATTTGTTGCGATAACAGGACCATCTGGTTGCGGTAAATCAACGTTACTTTCTATTATGGGATTAATGGATACAGTCACCGAGGGGGATTATCAAATTGCTGATATCAATACAAAAGGTTTGAAGGTAGACCAACGAACTCAAATTAGGAATCAGCATATAGGCTATGTCTTTCAATCATTTAATTTAATAGATAGCCTGACTGTTTTTGAGAATGTGGCATTACCCCTAGAGCACAGAGGGGTTAAAAAATCAGTCATAAAACAAAGTGTTGAAGAGGTACTGAGCCAAGTTGATATGTTACACCGCCAACATTATAAACCTAATCAGTTATCAGGTGGTCAACAGCAACGAATCGCCATAGCTCGTGCTCTTGTTGGTGAGCCTGATTTGATTTTAGTGGATGAGCCTACAGGTAACCTCGACAGTAAAAATGGTGACCAAGTGATGTCGTTACTCGAAACATTAAATAAAAATGGCTCAACCATCGTTATGGTGACACACGACAGTAGGTATTCACAATGTGCTAGCAGACAAATACAATTACTTGATGGTCAAATTGTTACTGAGTCAATCACAGATAGTAATGATAAACTTCAGGGGGTTGCATGAGTTTAATTAAACGATCGTTCTTTGCAGGTATTGGCCGAATTTTTTCATTACCCAGATTAAGTGTGCCGCTTATTTTAACCTTAGGCTTAACACTTGGCGCTGTATTGTCGGTAGTAGCGATATCTTCGTCTTTACTTTATAAGCCTCTGCAAGGGGTTGCCAACGAAGCCCAAATTAAAACCGTTTCATATCGCTTAACTATGAATGAACAAATGGTTATTTCCTACTGGAACTTTAGACGATTAGCGGGAATAGTTGAAACTTTTGGTGACTTAGGTGTTTGGGCTGGTATTAGCAGTGCAGAACAAACAATATCCATTGATAATGTGAGTTATCCTACCACTCGGTTTAATGCCTCAAATACTATTTTAGACGTTTTAGGAACTAAGCTTTTGTTGGGAGACGATGTAAAAATGGACGATCCAGAAAAGTATGCTTGGATTTCTAATTCGTTATGGCAAACCGCATACGGTGGTGCAAAGTCTGTGCTAGGTAAGCAAATAAAAATAAATGATAAAAACTATATTGTTGCCGGTGTTATCGACGATTTAATGGCTGTGGCGAGTCAGCAGCCAATATTATCACAACAAGTTTGGCAGATTATCAATGTAAATAAACTTCATAAAGAACCTGAAATGCCCAACATTAGTAATGAAATTGAAACATTATTACTAAAAACACATAACGAGTTCACCCAAGCACCAAACAAAGATCAACTTGATGAATGGCTGGTTAATTTTATTAATAAAAATACCAGTGCTGAAGTCGCTCCTTTTTATCTTCAGTTTATTAAAAAGTCTACAATTACTAGTGAAACTGGCGCATACCGAGACGAAATATTAGGAGATACCGATACTTTATTAATTGCTTTGTTTATTGCGGTAATGGGTTTGTTATTTATGGCGACACTTAACTTGCTCAATTTATTTCTTGCTCACTATCAAGGAAGAACAAAAGAGTTTGCCATTCAACTTAGCCTAGGTGCCAGTTTATTCAAAGTAAGATTAATGGTGATGTTAGAAAACTTACCAAGCTTTATTTTAGCCGCTATTGCTGGGTTATTATTTGCAGGCTGGGGAATAAAAAGTTTACCACTTATCGCCGGTAATAATTTGCCTATGATGGAAACCATTAACATTGATGTAGTTGTGGTGGTAATCGCCTTATTCACTGTTTTTTTACTGAACGTTCTATTTAGTTCATTGGCGTTAATTGATATTAATAAGAATGCGCTTAACGATAATTTAAATAGCAGTGGTAAAGGCATACAAGCACAAAGTAATCAGTACGTATCACGTAGTTTAATGGTGTTTCAGTTAGCGATTGCTTCTTTATTATTAACCGCCTCTGTCATGCTTGCTATTCAAAGTTATCAATCAGTATATCGAGATCTTGGTTACACTTTTGAAGATATTTATCAAGTTACAGCAACGCTAGATGATGAAGAGCGTCTGGAAAAACTGATGGAACATGATAATTATCCTAGCAGTGAAATTTACAAAATTCATAATGAAATTAGCCAGTTTATTGAAAATAATGTCGCAGACAGTAATGTTATTATTCCAGCAGAAGGGGCATTGTCAGGTAATTTAAGCATCAGCATGTTTGTGCCTGAAGGCGACCCTGATAATCAAATTATGTACCAAAGTAGAAACTTAAGCCCAGAGTTCTTTGATGCCTTTAATATTGAATTTTTGGCAGGAACTAACCTTACTGCTGAGCAAATTGCTCAAAGTGAACCTCGTATGGTCATTGATGAAAATATGGCGAAACTGTTATTTCCTGATTTAACCCTTGAGGAAATCATAGGTAAAAATATTAAGTTAAGTAATGCTGAAGAGGACGAACCGCTTATTATTAACGGCATTGTGCCAGTAACTCAAAGCCAAGCAGGTAGTAAAACCACCAATCAAATACCGGCGGCTTACGTTGCTAATATCATGGCTAATTCACGATTAAGTTTTGTGGTAAAAATGCCAGCAGGGCAAGGAATCTCAATAGAAGATTTTGCCAATGAGTTTGAAGGTAAATTCCCTTATCTATCGAATTTAGATGTGCAATCTTTGACCAGTATTTGGCAAGATCAAACATTAAATCAACGAGTCAGTTTATGGGTGGTACTAACCATGACAAGTTTAACGTTAATGTTAGCTGCTATCGGAGTTGCGGGATTAACACAGATGACCACTAATCACCGAAAATATGAATTAGCGGTGCGTATGGCAACTGGAGCTAAACAGTCGAAACTGGTGAATTTTATATTAAAAGACACTATTTGGATGTTAGTGGTTGGTTTGGGTTTAGGTTTTGTTCTTTCAGTATTTGGATACGAGCAAATAAAAGGGCAGTTAGCTATGTTGCCTGAATTTAACTGGTGGGCAATGTACAGCCTTGATGCGGCCTTAGTGTTAATTGTGCTTTTATCCGTATTGATACCTGCGTGGCGTGTTATTCGTTCAGATCCTATGCAAGCATTACGTGAAGAGTAATCGTATTTTTTATATTGAAAATTAATGTAAACTAGGCGTGTTACTTAAAATTAATCAAAGTTGAGTTAAGTAATGCGTTTTATGCATCCAGCAACATCAGTTAAGGAAACCTGTTGAATATACAAAAAAATGCCAGCATTTTAATTGCCGATGACGATGAAGATATTCGTTTAGCTCTTTCTCTTTTACTTATGTCTAAAGGCTATAAAGTTCTTGAAGCTAATAATGCTAAAGAGGTGGTCATTCAAGTAAATCGACACAAACCTGAACTAATACTGCTTGATATGAATTTCAGCCGCGATACCACAAGTGGTCAAGAAGGCTTAGATATTCTAGAGCAACTCAAAAAAAGTAATGTTCCGGTGATCTTGATGACCGCTTGGGCAAGTATCGAGCTAGCGGTAAATGGTTTAAAGCAAGGGGCATGCGATTTTATTGAAAAACCTTGGAATAAAGACAAACTGCTCAATAGCATTGCTCAACAATTACAGTTTTCCCGCCTAAAAGAAGAGCACCAAGGCTATCGTCAATTACTCAGTAATAACAGAGATAGTGGTCTTCAAGATGACTGGATTTGTCATTCAAAACCTATGCTGGCAATTGAGCAATTAATTAATCAAATCGCTCCTACCGACGCTAACATTTTAGTCTTAGGTGAAAATGGCACAGGTAAGTCGTTACTTGCAAAACGTATTCATCAGTTATCTCATCATCATGCCGAGCCTTTTATTTCCGTTAACATGGCAGCTATTCCGGAAAACTTGTTTGAGAGTGAGCTATTCGGTCATCAAAAAGGTGCATTTACTGATGCGAAACAAAGTCGCATTGGCCGGTTTCAATTGGCAGAACAAGGCAGTTTATTTTTTGATGAAATTGGCTCCCTACCGTTAACATTACAGCCCAAGCTATTACGAGTGTTAGAAACTGGCCAATATGAAGTGTTAGGCTCAAGCCAAACGCAGGTTGCCAATGTTAGGCTAATCAGTGCCACAAATGCTAATTTACCTCAGCTGGTTAAAGATGGGGCATTCAGGCAAGACTTGCTCTACCGTTTAAACACTTTAGTGATAACCATGCCACCATTAAGGGAGCGGATTGCTGATATTAAACCACTTGCAGACAGCTTCATCAGAACTTTCTGCCAAAAATATCATAAAGACAGCATGGAGCTGAGCGATCTAGCGCTGAAAAAATTACAACAACATCAATGGCCGGGAAACATAAGAGAGTTGAGTCATGTTATTGAGCGAGCGGTATTAGTTGCCACTGAAGGAATAATAGATTGTGAGCAATTACTGCTTGAACGAAACGAATTAATCAATAATAGTGTATTATTGCAACCGCTTGAACTAGCTGAGCAAAAGCTTATTGAAAAAGCGATGATTGTGACTTCAGGGCATGTTGTTGAAGCGGCGAAAATTCTTGAAATATCCCGTAATGCCCTTTATCGACGATTGGAAAAATTTAATATTAGTTATGAGCCAGAATAATCTTGATGAACTATGTGTGAATGTGCCATATGCGAATGAGCCACGTTTGTGAATAAAATATTTAGGCGATTAAGCCACGAGCAATGGTTAATTATTGCTTTATCCTCAACGGTACTCATCATTTTATCGTTAATCACTGCGTTAACCTATTCGTTAGGTTGGAGCGGCCTTTCGATCTGTTCGTTGTTGTTTATTTTGCTTTATCCTTTAGTCTGGTTTGCTTGGAAATGTTATTCCTTTTGGCGACAAACCATTATGCACCTTTCAACTTATACACAAATTTTAAAAGAAGGTGAGCAAAACCTTCATTACAAAAAACAAAATAAAAATAATCTATTACTGGATTTACAACATCAAATTTCTGACTTGGCTAAAATTAATTTTGATAAATCACACCAGCAACAAACGGTAGATAACTTACTCAGTAACATTCTTGATAGTTGGTCAATCCCAGTATGCTTATTTGATCAAAACTTAAAGTTAAGTTATCGAAACTCAGCGATGAACGAACAGCTTCAACAGCCAATGTTATTGGGAACTTCTGCGACCGATTTAGGATTTTCTCTTCCTCATGCTGCTAATAATGGCGTACTCACACATCGAGTTTTTAATCAAAAATGGCAATGCCAAACGATTAAGTTCAACAATACTCAAAATAGTATCAATCAAAGTGGTTGGTTATTCACTGCAATTAACGTTAGCCAATTAATTAATAAAAACCAGAGTCTTGTACAGCAGAGTTTAATTCGAGTATTAGCCCATGAGCTGAGAAATTCGCTAACGCCGATGTCTTCAATGACAGATACTCTGTTAAACAGCGAAGTATTAGATGAGCAACAAACTCGCTTAGTTTTATCTCGAATTCAGCAACGCAGCGATCGTTTACTCGCATTTATTGGTGAATATACCCAGTTAACTCAATTACCATTACCTAAATTAGCATGGTTTAATTTTTATGAACTTTTGGCTGAAGCAAAGAGCATGATCCCCGACAATCGATTAACTGTTGAATTTCAAGGCAATGAGCAATGCTTCGGTGATAGTGGCCAAATGGCACAAGTGATGATTAATATTTTGAAAAATGCTGTTGAAGCCAACGAAAAATCTGAGACAAGTATTATTATAAAAACTTATTACCAACAAGATAATCAACGAATAGAAGTGACTGATAACGGCCCTGGTTTCGCCAATTTAGACAATGTACTCACCCCTTTTTATACCACCAAATCTAATGGCTCAGGCATAGGTTTATCATTATGTGCTGAAATCATCAGAAATCATGGTGGCCAACTTTTAGTTCAAAATGTCATTGTAAATGATATTCTAAAAGGTGCCCATATTACGATGACTTGGCCGTTGAAAGGGTAGTTACTGTTAGCTAGATTATAGAATATCCTCCTCCCAAATTACTTCCCCTGACAGTTTCATCGTTAAAGTTTCTTTATATTTCTCTTCAATTAAATTTCGTTTGATTTTCATCGTTGGTGTTAGTAAATCATTATCTATTGACCAAGAGTTTTTACAGATAAATAGATGATCTAATTTTTGATGGCTTTCAAGTTGTTGATTAACGCTAAGCAATGTTTGTTGCAATCTTTTTGTTATTCCTGTTTTGTTTTTATCTCGAACTAAGGTTTCATTTAATACGATTAACGCAATAGGTTGTTTAACCCCAGAGCCTACTACACACACTTGCCCGATATCGGCATTAATGCAGAGTAAACTTTCTATAGGGACAGGAGTAACATATTTCCCTTTAGCTGTTTTAAACTTATCCTTTATTCGGCCGTTTATTTTATATGCCCCAGCTTCAATAACGGCGCAATCACCTGTATGAAACCAGCCATCTTTAAAAGATTTTGTTGTGCTTTTTTGATCTAAATAATAATCAGTAAATACCGCATCACCCCGAATAAGAATCTCGCCTTGCTCGGATAGTTTCATTTCCACACACTCTAAAGGGAAACCAATGGTGCTGAGGTTGTCCTTTGAAAATGGTAGATTGATACAAGACAAGCTTGAGGTTTCTGTCATGCCCCAGCCCTCTGCGATGTTTATCCCTATTTTTCTATACCATTGAAGTAAAGTTAAAGGGATTGGCGCAGTACCAGAACAAAAATGAGTAGCACATTGTAAACCTAATCGCGTACGAATTTTTTTAGATACTAAGTAACTAATTAATGGTAGTGACAATAAAAGATCTAAATTTTGTTGAGAAATATTAGCTAATATTCGTGATTGGAATATGGTCCATAGGCGCGGAACTGAGCCAAATGCAGTTGGTTTAGCATACTGTAAATCGTCAACAAAGGTATCGAGTGATTCTGCAAAAAATACTTGGTAGCCTTTATAAAGTGCCGCAGCAGTTAAGCTGCGCTCTACTGCATGGGCTAAGGGCAAATAAGATAAAACACGGCTATTACTTGTCATGTTAAATTTTACTGCAGTGCATTGGGCTGCAGACGCCCAGTTTTTATGACTCCAAACTACACCTTTTGGTGTGCCTGTAGAGCCTGAGGTATACATAATGGTTGCAACATCATCAATGGTGGGGTGATTAATTTCAAGAAGCGGTGAAAAATTTGTTACCCAAGAACTATAAGACTCATGAGCCGAAATAGTAGGGTAAGGTAGAGTAATTCGTAATACATTGTCATTAATCGCCAGTTCAGCTTCGTTGATATCATCAAGTTTACCAACAAAAACAGCCTTTAAATCGGCATGTTTGATCAGATATTCAATCGTATTTCGGTTAGCCGTGGCATAAATTGGAACGCTGATCATCCCGGCCATCATAATAGCTAAATCAACAATAGGCCAGTGAGCACAATTTTTGGATAAAATGCCAATCCGTGTACCTTCTTGATATCCTTGAGCCAAAAGCCCCGCAGCAATACGACGGCTTTGATCTTCTACATCCGCCCAAGTAAATTCTTGCCATTGTCGGCTTACGGGTTGGTGTAAAAATACGTTATTAGGATGGCGACTTGTATGATCTAAAAGGTTTTCTATCGGGGTGAAATATTCCATTATTCACAACTTTTTCTTATTGTTAAGGCTAATAGTGATATTACAGAGTATAGAGATTAATTTAACTTTAGCTATTTTATAAATAATTAAAAGGGCTAAGCTTTAATTAGCTATAGCCCTTTATAGTCCTAGTGGAGGATGTTATTTTCTCTTTATTAAAGCTCTATTACATAGCAACAATAATGAGATGAAAGTTAAGAATGAAAATCCAAAACTTCCTCCGCTACTGTCATTTTTAGTAGGAGGTTCTTCAGGTATAACTTCTGGCACATCAGTAATGGTAACATCTACAGTTGTTGTCGCTTGATTACCAGCTTGATCGGTAACG
>Ga0209707_1000759_pt1 | contig 19024 bp, 19 predicted proteins | sample EN4Hudsemesocosm_FD_184630 | JGI IMG/M metagenome (GOLD analysis project Ga0209707, IMG submission 184630) | Methane-oxidizing microbial communities from mesocosms in the Hudson Canyon - EN4B Hudson Canyon (SPAdes) (version 2) | ecosystem: Environmental > Aquatic > Marine > Cold seeps | place... | reverse complement strand
GATACTGACAAATGGCTCCGAGACAACAATTCATCCAGCAAAATGGTTATGCAAGTGCATGATGAACTGGTTTTTGAAGTGGCTGAAGGCCAGGTTAACTCGTTTTCTGAGACGGTAAGAGATATCATGTGCTCAGCAACTCAATTAGATGTTCCTCTCATTGTTGATATTGGCATTGGGGATAATTGGGATGAAGCCCATTAAGTTACTTTCCATAATCTCTATATTTCTGCTATCCTCAGCTTATACTTTTTAGGATTTGTATGTCAGAGACGCTGAACGAAGAACTTATTGCATTTGTTGAAAAAATGCCTGCCTTTCCAAAAAGTGTGCAAAAGGTTGTACAGCTAACGTCTGACCTTAATGCGTCGGCTAAAGATATCGTTCAGGTTATCGAAAGCGACCCTGTCATGACCATAAAAATCCTTAAAGTCATAAACTCTGCTTTTTATGGTCTTCCACACAAGATCACATCTATTCAAAGAGCGGTAGTGCACATTGGCCTCAATACCATTAAAAATCTAGCGCTAAGTATTGCTGCAATGGGCATGCTAAGCCCAACAAATAAAGCCAAATTCGATACTCAGGAATTTCTATTACACTCACTCTCCACAGCCTCTATTTGCCGAATATTAGCCGAAAGGCTGGGAGTGGCAAAAGCAGAAAGTAGTGATTTTTTTGTGACGGGTTTACTACATGACTTTGGCAAAATTGTGTTTGCCGAGTTTGATCCTGACAATTTCAAATTAGCATTAGAAAAAAGCCAGCAGGAAAACATCCCATTATGTGAGGCCGAGCTGGACTTTTTAGGGATTAGTCATGCTGAAGTTGGCAAAATGCTTGTGGAAAAATGGGAACTAAACCCCTCATTAGCCATAGCAATAGATCACCATCATGATAACGATGGTGACAACTTACTCAAAGATTGTGTTTTTGCTGCCAACCAAATTAGTAAAAAAATGCAGTTTGGCTTTGCAGGAGACCCCATAATTGAAGAATTTCCTGACAATATAGTCGCCCGCTTTGAACTTTCGTTAGATGAATTGATCGTCTCACTGGGTGACTTATCTATTGTCAAAACTGAAGCGCTATCATTCATTAATTCATAAGGACTGTTAAATGAAATTCAAATTCTGGGGTGTTAGAGGGTCTATTCCAACACCTGGAGCTAGCACTGTTAAATATGGTGGTAATACCACTTGCATAGAGATCAGGACCGATGATAACGACTTAATCATTCTCGATGCCGGTACAGGTATTCATTTGATGGGGCAAGAATTACTCAAACAGCTTCCTGTTTCAGCACATATATTTATTACTCATACACACTGGGATCATATACAAGGCCTACCTTTTTTTAGCCCTATTTTTATTCCTGGTAATAAAGTAACGCTCTACGGGGGATTAGACCCTGTCACCAATGAAGGCATCGAACGTGCACTAGGTGTCCAGCTACAATACAGCTACTTCCCTATTCGTGAAGCAGAATTAAATGCTGATATTCATTACAACACCATAAAGCCCGGCGAAACAGTTTCTATTGGCAAAGCCAAAATCACCCCTATTCTACTAAACCACCCTGTGCTAAATTTTGGTTATCGTATCGATTGCGATGGCCAATCAATCTTTTTCACAGGCGACTATGAACCTGTATTAAATATCTATGAGCCAGATGATGATGAATACAATGACTACCAAACCTTTATAAAGGATAAACAGGCTGAAATCACCGCTGCCATGCAAGGTGTTGATGCACTCATAATCGACTCATCCTACACACCTGAAGAGTATATATCCAAGCAAGGCTGGGGACATGGCACTTATAACTCCGCAATAGGCTTGGCATCTGCAGCTAAAGCCAAGAGGTTGTTTTTCACACACCACGAGCCATCTCGTACTGATGAGCAGCTTGAAGCTATCTATAAACAATTACTTAAAGACAACCAGGGACTTGCATTTGAGCTTCTTTTGGCTAAAGAGGGTGTAGATATTCTACTTTAGGGAGCTGGAAATTAATAATCATCCATTATTGGGCAGGATTTTTGTTTGTCTTCAGTCGTGTAGCAAGAGGCGCATAGCAGGCTACGCAACTTTGCTACACGGCTGTAGGCGGACAAAAAGACCAGCAAGATTGGATGATTATTTGTTTCCATCTCCCTTAAACCTCGAACCACAGATCTAAAATCTCATGCACCTCATCAACACCTTTTTTCTTTAATGATGAATACAACTGTACTGAAACGATAACATCACGTTCGTTGAGTTCTTTTTGAACTTTCAACAAAGTATTTTTTGCTGCTCCAAAATTTAGCTTATCCGCTTTCGTTAATAAAATATGTAAAGGTAACTGTGTATATTCACACCACTCTATCATCTGCGTATCAAATTCAGTCAAGGGGTGACGAACATCCATAACCAGTACAATGCCACATAAAGCATCACGGTTTTGCAGATAGTTTTCCATCATTTTATGCCATTGCTTTTTTACAGCCAAAGGCACTTTTGCATACCCATAACCAGGCAAGTCAACAAACTTACAGTGATCATTTATTTCAAAAAAATTAAGCAACTGCGTGCGCCCAGGTGTTTTACTAATTCGAGCCAATGAATTTTGCCTGGTTAATGTATTTATTGCGCTTGACTTACCCGCATTAGAGCGACCTGCAAAAGCAACTTCTTTTCCTTGGTCTTCAGGTGCCTCTGATAGTTTTGATGCACTCAGCAGAAATTTTGCCTGATGATAAAGTGGATTCATCGATATCTCGCGTAGAAAGTAGAATTCAGCTATTATATAGGGTAACTAAAACACAGCTTCAAATAACTACCACACCTTAGAGAAAAATGATGATTAAAAAAATACTTGTCTTATCAATGACTCTCGCATTTTCAGCGGCACCTAACTTTGCTTATGCTGAAGGAAGTGTTTCTGCAGGCGAAACCAAATCAGCAAGCTGTGGCAGTTGTCATGGTCCAGATGGCAACAGTGTTGCCTCAACCTTTCCAAAATTAGCCGGCCAGCATGCGGGTTATATTGCTCAACAACTCAATGCATTTAAAGATGACACACGAAATGCACCGATGATGGCTCCTTATGCTTTAGCTCTAGACAAAAGCGCTATTGCAGATATCTCAGCTTATTATGCCTCTAAAAAAACGAGCACTAACCAACGCCCCGTCCTTCCTATTGAATATGATAAATACGATGACGAGATAGAAAAGACTGATGAAGAAAAGACCACTGAATTAAATGGGCTTATTGCTTTAGGAGGCGACCTTTATCGCAATGGTAACCTTAAGTCCGAAGTGTCTGCCTGTATTGCTTGCCACGGCCCATATGGCGAAGGTAACAAACCGGCATCTTTTCCTGCTTTAAAAGGACAACATGCAGATTATTTGATCAAGGCTCTTACAGACTTCAAAAAAGGCAAACGTAGTAATGTTGCTGACAATATGATGCATATGATTGCTAAAAAAATGTCAGATAAAGAAATCAAGGCGGTTTCATATCATATATCTACATTGAAATAATACATTTAAGCGTGTGCTTCTAGTTAAGCACACGTTTGTTTTGCCTTTTTTATTAGCCACATCGCTTTAAATTAAACCTACCCCCCTAGTATCCTAAATTTTTTTCAACACCCTGACTGAACTTACTTTTTCTTAAAAGGTCATTTACAAAACCTAACCACAAGCCCTTAACGGTGAATCATGCTTGTTCATCTTAATGTTAGGTTAGCCAAGTACAATAATCATTTCAGCTATTTATATTTTGGACCCTACTCTTACGGAGCGCTTTTAATATGTTAAAAAAACTTATTTTTCTTTTATTTCTTTCTTTATCAACACTTTCACATGCCGAATCATTAGGTTATGAAACGCTATCACCCGCTCAACCCACGCAGAACCAGGATAAAATAGAAATAATTGAGTTCTTCTGGTACGGTTGCCCTCATTGTTACAGCTTTGAACCTGCGTTAGACAAATGGAAAAAAACATTGCCTGAAAACGTTGAGTTTATTCGCCAGCCGGCTATTTTTAGTAAACTATGGGCTAAGCATGCTAAAGCCTATTTCGTTGCTGAGGCATTAGGCGTGGTTGATAAGGTGCATTCCGACTTATTTGATGCTATCCAAAATAAGAAACAAAAACTAACCACTGAAGACCAGTTAGCTGAGTTTTTTGTTGCACATGGCGTAGATGAAACTCAATTTCGTAATACCTTCAACTCCTTTCTCATTGACACTAAGTTACGCCAAGCAAAAGGCATGGCACCTCGCTATGGTATTACCGGCGTTCCTGCTATTATTATTAATGGAAAGTATAAAACAAACGGTCCTTTGGCTAAATCGCAAGACAACATGATTGAAGTCATGAATCGTTTAATTCAACAAGAAAGTCAATCCAAATAAACACCGCCACATTATAATAAGTTATCATGCCTATTAATAAATCACAGGTTGCAAGTTGTTTCCACTTTGTTTCTCAAGACTGTTGACAGCAGGGATGCTGTCGCCAAGGCTACAAGGATGTATTTACGCCGTGTCTTGAGAGACTAAGTGGAAGCAACCTGTGGTATGTTAATAACCATGTAAGTTATTATAGACAAGCGATTTAGCTTCACTGAATATTGCAAACTAAAGCGCTTCTACAAAAATCAGGGAATATTCAATGAGCATCTTGAACAAACAAAATACGCCAGATAAATGGAAAAATAAATATTTTGATTTACTTGATGAAAACGAAGCTCTTGAAAACACCTATTTAGACAAAGAATCTCTGCTTTGCAAAACTATCGTTCGCCTATCCCTTGCCTCTACAGGTTTCAGCAAGCATCTTGATCCACATTTACTTCGCATCAGACAGCAACTTAAAAACGGACTAAAAGACGCAAAACTAAAAGTTGAATTAGAAAGATTTTCTACTGCATTAATGACACTAGAGGAAATGGATTCAGAAGAATCTAAACCCGATGCAAGCCTACTATTTAACTTTCTTTTTGAACATTTCTCAGAACAAAAAACTGAGCTTCAGCATATAGAAGCCAAATACGAAAAAGACGGATACTCCAATACACAATACCTATTTGTCGACATTAATGACTTAATAGATTCTATTCAGCAAATCGAACCACTAACTGAACAAGACTCGACAACTCTTGTCATTAATGAAGATGACTCTAAATTAATTAATGCTCAAATACAGCACCTACTTGAAGATGCTGAAATTCCAGAACTATTTGAAGCGAAAGCAAAAGCCCTAAAAGACAAACTGTACACAAATATCCCTATTGTAAATATTCTAGAAGACACCGCTAGCCTGTTATTTCAAATAAAGAAGCATTTACAATCAGAACAACAAGAAATGGCCATGTTTCTTGCCCAGTTAACAGAACAACTAACGGAACTTGGCATTAAAGCATCAGGCGCGCACTCTGCATCCAAAACTAGCGCTGAAAAACGCACCTTACTAGACCAGTCTGTTTCCTCTCAAATGTTCGAATTACAGACGAGTTCAAAAAACGCCACCCATCTAGAACCCTTAAAACAACTAATTCATAGTCGCTTAGCGGATATCACCCGGCAGATACAAAATCAGCAAGTTCAAGAAGAGGTAGAGCGCAACCAAATCCATAGCGAACTTGAAACATTAACCACCAAAATAGTCGAAATGGAGCAAGAGTCTCGAGAACTCCATACAAAACTTGATTCAGCACATCAAAAAGCAACTCACGACCCTCTAACCAACCTACCTAATCGTCTAGCTTATGACGAACGACTTGAGACTGAATTAGCCCGATGGAAACGCTATAAAAACCCACTTTCAATACTGGTTTGGGACATTGATTTGTTTAAACAAATTAATGATAATTTTGGTCATAAAGCGGGCGACAAAACGCTTATTTTAATTGCAAAACTTCTTCAACATCATTGCCGTGAAACCGATTTTGTCTCCCGGTTTGGAGGAGAAGAATTTACCATGCTGCTAACTGATACCGACAGTCAATCCGCACTAAAAACTGCGGAAAAAATAAGACTGGTCATCGAAAACTCAGCATTTAACTCTAATGGAAAAAAACTCTCTATTACGATTTCTTGTGGCATCACTCAATTTACTACGGATGACACCAGCGAGTCCGCTTTTAACCGTGCAGATAAGGCACTCTATAAAGCAAAGAATAACGGCCGGAATCAATGTATCATTGGCTAAAATCAAGTCGATATTGAAAATAAAACTCAACATGACCTACAATTAACCCTACGATGCATAAATCAGTTTCAATTCATATCAAATATAATAGGGTCATATCAACTTGAACAGTCCGGCAGATATTGAAAAATTATTGTATAAGCTGATTTTACAATTTGCAATATACACCCGCGGCTCTGACAAGTTATTAGACCCTCACCTTATTAATATTAGCAAGCATTTAAAGCAAGGCTTAAGCTATCAACAATTAACACCCGAATTACTTGCCTTATCGCAATCTTTAATACAAATTTCAGCCCCCAATAGCAGCAACCTTGAACTTGTATCCACCCCAACGCTACAACTAAAAAAAGAGCTTATTGAACAACTCAGTTCTTTATTAGCTGAAACCAACATACCTCTCAAATTTAAAAGTAAGTACTCACTGTTCAAACAAAAAGGTAAATCGACGCTTAACGATGATAGCGCTAAAAAAGTTATTGATTTGGCGCTATCTTTAATTATTGACATTAAGGACCATGCAGTTTCTGAGCATCAAGATATAGAAAATTTTCTAACAGAAATGTCCAATCAGTTTTCTAAACTTGCCGGACAAACGCTTTCTGTTTCTGACTCTCAAAATAAGTCTTTTGAAAATAGAGAACAACTAAACAATGTTATTAACTCTCAAATAGATAAAATCAAAACCAGTTCTACTAATGCCCAGGACCTTATATCTTTACAAGAGAATGTAGACAGCCACCTTCATGAATTAAATCTACAACTTATCAAACACCAAAAAATAGAAATTGATCGCCACATTGAAACAAACCAACAACTTGAGAAAATGTCTCATAAAATGCATGAGTTGGATATTGAAGCCGAAACATTAAGAAACAACCTTAAGATTGCCAGAGACAAAGCACAACAAGACTCACTGACCGGACTACCGAACAGAGCCGCTTATGACGAACGATCTTTAATTGAATATAGTCGCTGGTATCGTTATAAAAATGATTTATCTATTGTTATTTGGGACATAGACTTGTTTAAAGTCATTAATGATAATTTTGGCCATAAAGCTGGTGATAAAACGCTCAGCTTAGTCGCTCAACTGATTTTAGACAATTGCAGAGAGTCCGACTTTATTGCTCGCTTCGGTGGTGAAGAGTTTGTTATGCTTTTACCTAATACTAATTCAGAACTCGCCTTAATAATTGCTGAGAAAATCAGGCTGATTATCTCTCGCTCTGGATTCAATTATAATGGGCAGTCTATTAGTCTAACCATTTCATCGGGTATCAGTGAGTTTTCTGAGACGGATACTCTTGAGGCCGTGTTTGAGAGAGCTGACCAAGCACTTTATCAATCAAAAGAGCAGGGCAGGAATCGTTGTACTATTATTAACCAGTAAACGTTACCCACCCCTTCTTCATTATTTTTTTTCAGGCTTTTGCCAACCTTTAATTGTTAGCTGTTTTGCTCGTGATAGAGTCAACTGACTCTCTGGAGTATCCTTGGTTATGGTTGAACCAGCGCCTATTGTTGCCCCGCTTCCTACTTTAACAGGTGCAATTAATTGGGTATCAGAGCCTATAAAAGCACCATCACCTATTTCTGTTCTAAACTTATTAACACCATCATAGTTACAGGTAATCGTTCCAGCACCAATATTAACCTTACTGCCTATTGTTGCATCACCAATATAACTTAAATGATTAATTTTGCTTCCTGTGGCAACGGTTGATTTTTTAATTTCCACAAAATTACCAATATGCACATCACTGGCCAATTCAGCCATTGGTCGCAATCTAGCAAAAGGGCCGATACGACTACGATCGCCAACCACTGCATCTTCAATAATACAATTCGATAAAATCTCTACATCATCACCAATAACAGCATTTTTAATAATACTGTTGGCACCTATAGTTACATTATTACCTATGGTATTACTGCCTTCAAATAGCACATTAATATCAATTTCTATATCCTGACCCAGCTGATCAAACTTTCCACGTACATCTATTCTGGAAGGGTCCCTTAACGTTATCCCCTGAAGCATTAACTGTTGCGCTTGCTCTAACTGGTACACTCGTTCTAAATGTGCCAACTGACTGCGATCATTGACACCTAGCACTTCATCCATACTTTCAGCTTGGTTTGTTTTAACCAGCACACCATCATTGACAGCCATTTCAATAATATCTGTTAAATAAAATTCGTTTTGTGCATTACCGTTTTCAAGTTTTGATAACCACTGCTTTAACAAATTCCCTGGCGTGGCAATAATACCTGTATTACCTTCTGTAATAAGCTTCTCTTCAGCATTAGTATCTTTTTCTTCAACAATTTTTAATACTGTGCCATCAACTGCCCTTACAATCCGCCCATAACCTGTAGGATCATCCAACACGACTGTTAACAAACCAATTGACTGCTGACTGACATTTTCTAATAACTTATCAATCGTTGCTTTCTTTAATAACGGCACATCGCCATATAAAATCAGCACCTTATCATCATCATTAATAAATCTTTCTGCTTGCTGTACAGCGTGCCCTGTTCCTAACTGTTCTTTCTGCTCTACCCAATTAGCATTTAACCCACTTAATTGCTGTTTAACTAATTCACCACCATGCCCATATATAATCACAATAGAATTATTTTCTAATTGCGCACTCGTGTCATATACATGATGCAACAACGCCCTATCTGCCACTTTATGTAAAACCTTTGGTTTAGCTGAGCGCATACGAGTTCCTTGGCCGGCGGCTAAAATAATTGTTTTAATATCCATTAATAGACTCTGATTTATTTATTGAGAAGGGGTTTAAGTAACTCATTATAGTCGATTATTGAGCTTTCAATACGAGATGGGTTTGTAATCCCTCTTCAAACATTTCAACTAACTCAATACAATTGGAACAAACAGCAGCTATATTGAGCTTGCTGGAGTGCTAAAACATGTTTTAGCACTCCAGCTTTGATCATTTTGTACGGGGTAAATAGTCCGTCCAGCCATATAGGAACGCGCATAAAAAAGCCCGAAAATGTTTACACATAATCGGGCTTTTATATGACTTAGCAGTAAAAACTATTTTCCTCGTTTTCTCAAACGATCCAAGGTTCTTAACTGTGACATAGCCTGAGCCAGTTCAGCTTGCGCTTTTGCAAAATCAATTTTTCCAGACTTATCTGTCAACATTTCTTCTGCTTTTGCTTTTGCTTCTAATGCAGAGGCTTCATCAATATCTTTTGCTCTAATAGCTGTATCAGCTAATACAGTGACTAAATGCGGCTGCACTTCTAAAATACCACCAGAAACATGATATTCTTGAGTTTCAGTCGCATTTACCTTAACACGTACTTCACCAGGCAAAAGTTTTGTTATTAATGGAGCATGACGTGGAGCAATACCTACTTCGCCAAGTTCCGCAGGTGCAAAAACCATTTCTGCTAATCCAGAAAAGATTTCATTCTCTGCACTCACTATATCTACATGTACAGTCATTGTCATATTATCTCCTAAAAGGATTACATCCCTTTCGCTTTTTCAAGAGCTTCATCAATGGTTCCTACCATATAAAAAGCTTGCTCAGGAAGATCATCATACTTACCGTCAATAATTCCTTGGAAACCAGCGATAGTATCTTTTAATGATACATATTTACCAGGCGAACCCGTAAATACTTCAGCAACAAAGAAAGGTTGTGACAAGAAACGTTGAACTTTACGAGCTCTTGTTACAGTTAACTTATCTTCTTCTGATAATTCATCCATACCTAAAATCGCGATAATATCACGCAATTCTTTGTAACGCTGCAAGATACCTTGAACGCCACGAGCAACATCATAATGCTCTTGACCAATCACTAAAGGATCTAACTGACGACTACTTGAATCCAATGGATCAATCGCAGGGTAAATACCTAGCTCAGCAATTTGACGAGACAGTACAACCGTCGCATCTAAATGCGCGAATGTTGTAGCAGGTGATGGATCTGTTAAATCATCCGCAGGTACATATACCGCTTGAATTGAAGTAATAGAACCTGTTTTAGTAGAAGTAATACGTTCTTGTAAAACACCCATCTCTTCAGCTAGCGTAGGCTGGTAACCTACCGCTGATGGCATACGACCTAATAACGCTGATACTTCTGTACCCGCTAGTGTGTAACGGTAGATATTATCTACGAAGAATAAAACATCACGTCCTTCTTCACGGAAATATTCCGCCATTGTCAAACCAGTCAAAGCAACACGTAATCTGTTTCCAGGTGGCTCATTCATTTGACCGTAAACTAACGATACTTTATCGATAACGTTTGAGTCTGTCATTTCGTGGTAGAAATCATTACCCTCACGAGTACGCTCACCAACACCAGCAAATACAGAGAAGCCACTGTGCTCAATCGCAATATTACGAATAAGCTCCATCATGTTGACTGTTTTACCAACACCAGCACCACCAAAAAGACCAACTTTACCACCTTTAGCGAATGGGCAAACCAAGTCAATAACTTTAATACCTGTTTCTAACAATTCGTTAGCAGGTGCTTGCTCGTCATAAGCAGGTGCATCACGGTGAATAACCCATTTGTCTTCTTCACCAATTGGGCCTTTTTCATCAATAGGATTACCTAGAACGTCCATAATACGTCCTAACGTTTTTTGACCTACTGGTACTTTAATTGCATCACCTGAATTGCTTACTTCTAAGCCACGGCTTACACCATCAGTTGTACCCATTGCAATTGTACGAACAACACCGTCACCTAATTGTTGCTGAACTTCTAGGGTTAAGCCTTTACTTTCAACATTTAACGCGTCATATACCTTCGGCAAATCTTCGCGTGGAAATTCCACATCAACGACCGCTCCAATAATCTGAACGATTTTACCATTACTCATCTTCGTCCTCTCTAAATCTAAATTCGTTAGCTATCGGCTGTTACTCTAAACAGCGGCAGCACCTGCAACAATCTCTGAAATCTCTTGCGTAATAGCTGCTTGTCTAGCCTTGTTATAAACAAGTTGCAGTTCATCAATAATATTACCTGCATTATCAGACGCACTTTTCATTGCGACCATTCTAGCTGACTGCTCACAGGCATTATTTTCAACTAAACCTTGATAAACAATAGACTCAATATAACGAGTCAATAATGTATCTAACACCTCTTTGGCATCAGGTTCATATAAATAATCCCAATGTTTATTGCCAAAGTGATCTTCTGCATCGTCTTCTAATTCAGTAGCAACCACAGGTATCAACTTTTCTACCGTTGGCTTTTGAGTCATTGTATTAACAAACTCATTGCTAACTACATATAATTCATCAATAGTGCCATTCGTATAAGAATCCAGCATCACTTTAATGATACCAACGATATCATTAAGATGAGGTGTATCCCCAAGCTTACCAACTTGCGCTACAAGATTTGCGTTAATAGCCGCGAAAAAGCTACTACCCTTTGTACCAATCGTACAAACATCAACTTCAATCTTATCTTTTTCCCATGCAGCCAGGTCTTTGAGTATGGTTCTGAATAAATTAGAATTCAAACCACCACATAAACCTCGGTCAGACGTTACAACAATAACGCCTATCCGCTTAACTTCACGTTCAATTAGAAAAGGATGCTTATACTCAGGATTAGCATGAGCCAAATGTCTAATGATCTGGCTGATCTTTTTTGAGTAGGGACGCGTTGCCTGCATTCTGTCTTTTGTTTTACGCATTTTACTCGCGGCAACCATTTCCATTGCTCGAGTGATTTTTTGAGTATTCTTAATACTCGCAATCTGTGTGCGTATTTCTTTACCAACAGCCATAGAAGCCCCTTACCAGCTACTTGTTTTAATAAAAGTTTCTATTGCGGATTGAATGCCTTTCTTGATCTCAGCGCTATAGTCGCCCGTGTCGTTGATTTGTTTCATCAAATCAGCTTGTTCAGACTTCATATAAGATTGAAGAGCTGCTTCAAAGTCACGTACTTTAGCAACGTCTAAATCATCAAGAAAACCTTCGTTAGCAGCATGTAATGAAACACCCATTTCAGCAACTGACATTGGAGAATATTGATCCTGCTTCATCAGTTCTGTTACGCGTTGTCCACGTTCAATTTGCTTACGCGTGCTTTCATCCAAGTCAGATGCAAACTGAGCAAAAGCTGCTAGTTCACGGTACTGAGCCAAATCAAGACGAATACCACCGCCTAGCTTTTTAATAATCTTCGTTTGAGCAGCACCACCAACACGTGATACGGACAAACCCGCATTAACCGCAGGACGAATACCCGAGTTGAATAAATCAGACTCTAAGAAAATTTGTCCATCAGTAATCGAAATTACGTTAGTTGGTACGAAAGCAGATACATCACCACCTTGCGTTTCAATAATTGGTAATGCAGTTAAAGACCCTGTTTTACCTTTTACTTTACCGCCAGTTAATTTTTCTACTTCTTCTGCATTAATTCGAGAGGCTCTCTCTAATAAACGAGAATGGATATAGAAAACATCACCAGGATACGCTTCACGACCAGGTGGACGACGAAGTAGTAATGACATTTGACGATATGCCCAAGCTTGCTTGGTTAAATCATCATAAATAATCAGTGCGTCTTCACCTTTATCTCTAAAGTACTCACCCATTGAACAACCTGTGTAAGGCGCAATGAATTGTATTGCCGCAGCTTCAGAAGCAGAAGCAACCACAATAGTAGTATGTGCTAATGCGTCATGCTCTTCTAATTTACGAACTACGTTAGCAATAGATGAACGCTTTTGACCAATCGCAACATAGATACATTTAACACCCGTACCTTTCTGGTTGATAATCGCATCAATCGCAATCGCTGTTTTACCTGTTTGTCTATCACCAATGATTAACTCACGCTGACCACGGCCAACAGGAATCATTGAATCGATTGATTTCAAACCTAACTGTACAGGCTGATCAACTGATTGTCTGGCAATTACACCGGGTGCAATTTTTTCAACAGGCGATGTCTCTGTAGTATCTATAGCACCTTTGCCATCGATAGGATTACCTAGACCATCAACAACACGGCCTAATAATGCTTCACCAACAGGTACTTCTAAAATTTTTCCAGTACATTTAACTGTGTCGCCTTCTGTGATGTGTTGGTATGCACCAAGCATTACCACACCGACAGAATCTCTTTCCAGGTTAAGCGCCATGCCATAAGTGTTTTCTGGAAATTCCAGCATTTCACCTTGCATTGCTTCAGATAGGCCATGTACTCTGACAATACCATCAGTCACACTGACTACGGTACCTTCTGTATGAGCTTCGACATTAACGTCAAAATTCTCAATCTTCTTTTTAATCAGATCACTGATTTCAGATGGATTTAATTGCATATTTATTTTTTCACCCTATGTTTTAGAGTTTCTTGGCTAATTGTTGAAGCTGACCTTTCACAGAGCCGTCAATCACTTTATCACCCGCTTTCGCAAGGTAACCACCAATTAATGATTTATCTATTGATGTGGTAATTTGAACGTCTTTGCCTAATTGTTTTTTCAGCGTAGTCGAAAAACTTTTTTGTTCTTCTTTAGTTAAAGCATATGCACTAGTAATTTCAACATCGACATAACCTTCATGCTCTGCTTTATATGCTTCAAAAAGTTCTGAAATTTGAGGCGCCAATATTAATCTTTCATTTTCAACCAATAATTTAGCAAGGTTCACACCTTGTTCTTTTAATTGATCCTGACAGATATCTAACACTAAGCCTGTCAATTGTTCCTGACTTACTTTTGGGTTAGCTACGATAGCGACCATTTCCTGGTCTTGCATGACGACAGACAGAAAACCCAGCATTTCAGACCATTCTGATGTTGACTTACTCTCTACTGCTATTTTAAAAACAGCTTCTGCATAAGGCCTTGCCAGTGTTGATAATTCACTCATTGTATTATCCTAACTGTTGAGACACTTTACTGATCATATCTTTATGTTTTGCTTTATCAACTTCTTCTTGCAAAATTTGCTCAGCAGCTTTTAATGCTAATGAAGATACCTCTTTACGAAGACTCTCTTTAGCGTGCTGTATTTCTTGTTCAATTTGAGCTCTTGCTGATTCAATCATTTTTTCACCTTCCAATTTGGCGGTGTCTTTTGATTCCTCAACAACATCATTAGCTCGCTTTTGAGCAAGTGCAATAATATTTGCAGATTCAGCTTTCGCTTCTTTAAGATATTTAAGCGCTTTTTTCTCAGCTAACTTAACATCTTCCTGACCTTTTTCAGCGGCAGCAAGTCCTTCAGTAATTTTCTTTTTGCGCTCTTCTAGAGCTTCAATTAGCGGCGGCCACACATACTGCATGGTAAACCATACTAGCAGTGTAAATGTGATCATTTGACCGATCAGAGTAGCATTGATACTCACGGTATTCCCCTTATTGCTATTGAAAGATAACTGACTTAACCAGCAACTGCTGAAGTAACTGCAGATAGGAATGGGTTAGCGAATGTAAAGAATAACGCCATACCAACACCAATCATTGTTACCGCATCCAATAGACCCGCAACGATGAACATTTTTACTTGTAACATTGGAACTAATTCTGGTTGACGTGCAGCACCTTCAAGGAACTTTCCACCTAACAAACCAAAACCAATCGCTGTACCAACAGCTCCCATACCAAGAATAAGACCAACCGCAATGGCTGTTAAACCTTGTACATCTGCAATTAACGCTGCAAGTTCCATAATACCTCCAAAAGTATTGTTATATTTAAAGTTAAAATTAAAAAAGAATTAGTGATCTTCGTGCGCCATACTTAAATATACGATGGTTAACACCATAAATATAAAAGCTTGTAACACAATGATTAGAATATGAAATATTGCCCAAGGAAAACTTAGAAAAGGTTGTAAAAATGCGGGCAACAGAGCAATTAATATAAAAATAAGCTCACCAGCATATAAATTACCGAAAAGCCTAAGTGCTAAAGAGATTGGCTTAGCAATTTCTTCAACCACTTTTAATAATAAGTTAAAAGGCATCATCCATGGACCAAAAGGTGTGCAAGTCAGCTCTTTAGCAAAACCGAATACACCTTTAATTTTGATACTGTAAAAAATGATCAAGATAAATACACTGATTGATAATGCAAATGTTGCATTCAAATCCGTACTAGGTACTACGCGTAGATATTCCACACCCATCAGCGAACTAATCAGTGATAATAAATCTACCGGCAGTAAATCCATCATATTCCACAAGAACACCCAACAAAAAATTGTCAAACCTAATGGTGCGATTAACTTGCTTTCACCATGAAAGGTATCTTTAACTTGTTGATCAACAAATTCAACCAACATTTCAGCAAAGTTCTGCGCTAAGCCAGGCACTCCAGTTGTCACTTTCTCAGCTACGCTCTTAAAGAACAATATAAATATTGCACCCAATACAGCTGAAAAAAACAAAGTATCTATATGTAACGTCCAAAAACCTTCACCTACAGTTAACGGTGTTAAATGGTGAACAATATACCCTGTTGCGCCGCCTTCACTAGCCATCTTCTCTCACACTTTTAATTTCAAAATCTTGCGCAAATAAAATTAACGCAAGCCAAAAAACTGATAATACGGCTACAAAGCAGGCCATTAAAGGAAAGAATTGAACATTCGGAACCTGGAAGGCTAATGCAAATAACGCGCAAGTCATCAAGATCTTTCTTGATTCGCCACTGTAAAAGTTATGCACAATTTTCTTTGCACTTTTCTCTTTTACTAATGACATTCGATAAGCAAAATATAGATTGGGTAAAAAAGCGGTTATTCCACCAACAAAAGCTGATAATGCATCACTCTCGTTACTTAATAAAAAAAAACCGATACTGGTGATGACGAGCACCAAAGCCTGTAAAATCAGAATTTTTTTAACCGTTGAATAGCCAGGTTCTTCAGCCATTAATCAATCAATCCATATAAACAACAGAAGATTATAGCTTCCAGATTATTTTAAATCAAGCAATCACACCAGAAAACTATACGTTTCACATCAATTCCAAACTAAAACAAGCCTAATCATTTAGAAAAGGGAATTTCCAACCGCACTTCAAGCCCTACATCATCCCTTGGTAATAGTTGAATTTTCCATTCATGTATTTCACATAATTGCCGCACAATTGCCAAACCCAAACCACTGCCTCCTGTTACTTTACTTCGAGACACATCCAGCCGAAAAAAAGGATGAAACACCAGATCCATCTTATCTTTGGGAATACCAGGGCCTCTGTCTAAAACACTGAGTAACAAGCGACCTTCTACCTGCCTACATAACAAAGTAACGGGCTTATCCCCTCCGTAACGAAAAGCATTATCAAGCAAATTACACAAAACACGACGAAAAGCATTCACTTCAATGTTACATACGCCACATGCACTCACCTTCCTTTTAACAACCAAACCCTGCCTGTCATAATTTGCAACTATATCGTCCATTAACTGGCTTATGTCAACATTAACCGCACGATACCTATCCATACCTTTAATTAACTCTAGAGTCTGAGTTATTAAGAGCTCCATTTCATCAAGGTCACTTCTCATTCCCGAAACATACACCTCAATTTCTTCATTATCGATCAACTCCAACGCAATTCTTATTCTCGTTATAGGCGTACGTAAATCATGAGAAATGCCACCGAACAGTAGGCTTCTGTTTGCCAATAACTGCGTTATCTCTTCTGCCATTTGATTAAAGCTTCTTGCCAAAAGAACCAATTCTTCTGGACCCACTTCTGGAAGTCGAGTTGATAGCTTTCCTAAGCTCAATAATTTTACTGCTTTTGACAAAGTTGTTATGGGCTTAGTGATGCGTTGAACCATCAGGATAGTTGCAATCATAATCAAAAAACAACCAGCAACTATAACTCCTGCAACCACTTTCAATGGCTGAGGACCTATACGATTATGAAGGAACCCAATATTTACTACCTGCTTTCCTTGTGGAATGGCCACCCAGTAACAACCATCATCTACCGCCTCCATAACGATTAACGCCTGCCCAGTATGATGATGCAAAGCGCTCTCTAATCGTGGAATAAAAGGCAATGAATTGATCACTTGCCCCACATCCACTTTTTCATCAGTGATATATAAAAAATGCTGCTTACGCAAATGCGCCTGGAACTCTAACTTTTCTTGTTCGGGCAGAGCAACCCATGATTTACTGAGTATATGCATCAAACCACCCAAATCATCTGCCGCTCTATATGCCAAAGGGCTGAGAATAAAATTAAATACAACTACCGCTGATACCAATGTAAAACAAATCAAGCCAAAAGCCAGTGTAAAGCTTGTGTTTAAATAAAGTGTATTAAGCCGCTTAAAAACTTTCATTTTTTTAGTTTGGCATAAACTGATAACCCTCACCCCATACTGTTCTGATAAAAACAGGGCTTGTTGTATCTTCTTCAATTTTTTGACGCAGGCGCATAATACGCACATCTACACTTCGATCAAAAGGCGCACAATCATAACCTTTTAGCTGCTCCAATAGATTATCGCGACTCAACACTTTTTTAGGTGCCTCCACAAATATCTTCAACAATGAAAACTCTCCACTCGTTAAGCTAACAATTTCGTCGCCACGTCTTAATATCTGTTTATCAATATCAAAATCAAACACACCAAAACTATAATTACCCCTATTATCTTCTAGCTCAACAACATTACCTCCCGTTCTCCGGCGCAAAACAGAACGGATACGTGCCAGCAACTCTCGCGGATTAAAAGGTTTTGCCAAATAATCATCAGCCCCAACCTCCAGACCAATAATACGATCCACATCTTCGCCACATGCAGATAACATTATAATAGGCACGTCAAGCTGCCCCTTCAGCCTTTTTATGATGCTTAACCCATCTTCCCCGGGCATCATTAAATCTAAAATAATCAAATCTACCTGTGAATATACCAGATAGTCATCCAATGCCTTTCCGCCTTCAAGCGCACAAACTGAAAAACCTTGCTTTTCAAGATACTTCCCAAGCAAGCTTCTCATTTCCAAATCATCGTCTACAACAATTATTTTTAACTTATCTTCTTTTTCAGTCACAACATTAGACACCTGTACTTTTTTGTTACTCAATTCTACCTTCGTTTCCTTCACGATTTTAATTTAAAAAATGCTTTGTTACATCTTGTTACATCTTGTTACATCTTGTTATAATGAAAGCATATGCTCTTTTTTATCCTTGTAAGCATTTTAAACACACAATGTAAGTCATTTGAGCACATTACTGTCAGTCATTTAACATAGTTTTTTAAATATACCGTTTCCGCTCACCAACCCTACTGTCGCAAACTCGCTTGCAAGCCCTTGTAATATTTGCAACTAAATAAAAATATAGTAATAGTGGCACAAAAACTGCTCTGATGTTGTTTTTCAACAACAATAACTAGAGGCGTTTTAATGCTCATTAAAAACAAATTACTCATAACCAGCTCCATTCTCGTTGCATCCCTAGTTTCATCACCTGCGTTTTCAGGCCAAAAAGGCAAATGGTCCCTACCTGAGCCAGTCACAGATGCTGATTACCCTGAATCTAACCCAGCTAAAGAAGAGCTAGGAAAACTTCTTTACTACGACAAAATATTATCCGGAAATAAAAACATTGCTTGTGCCAGCTGTCATCACGCCTTAGCAGCATCAGGCGATGGCTTATCTCTACCTGTTGGTGAAGGTGGTCAGGGTCTTGGTATAACAAGAAATACTGGTACGGGAGCTGATGCAATTCATGAGCGTGTACCTCGTAATGCACCCCATGTTTTTAATTTAGGGTCTTATGAATTTAC
>Ga0209707_1000755_pt1 | contig 19052 bp, 17 predicted proteins | sample EN4Hudsemesocosm_FD_184630 | JGI IMG/M metagenome (GOLD analysis project Ga0209707, IMG submission 184630) | Methane-oxidizing microbial communities from mesocosms in the Hudson Canyon - EN4B Hudson Canyon (SPAdes) (version 2) | ecosystem: Environmental > Aquatic > Marine > Cold seeps | place... | reverse complement strand
ACAATATGAAGTTTATCCCGTTTATGATGCAGCAGAAGCTGAAGACTTAGCCTACTCAACAAACTTTGATTTATTATTATTAGACGTAAATGTACCCAGAGGTAATGGTTTTGAATTTTTAGGAGAGCTTCGTGAAGTAGGCAATAAAACGCCTGCAATATTTATCACTTCCTTAGATGATTCGGCTGATATGCAAAAAGGCTTTGATAAAGGCTGTGATGATTATATTAAAAAACCTTTTCAACTAAAAGAATTAGAATTACGAATAAATAATATCAAGCGTCTTTATAAAATTGAAGACTCTTCTGTTCTAAAAATTAACGATGAATTGTCTTTTGATACAAGCAGTTATCTGCTGATAAAAGATAATAAATCCATACAACTGCCTAAAAAAGAGGCTTTGATTTTAATGTATTTTGCCAAAAATAAAAATAAAACCATATCCACTGAAGAGTTGGGTATTAATGTTTGGGATTATGAAAGCTCACCCTCAGATGCGACCATAAGAACGTATATTAAAAATTTACGAAAAGTGATAGGTGCTGAAGTCTTAACCAATGTAAAAGGAGTTGGTTATCGTTTTAACTAGAGAAGAAAAAAGAACTTTTTACGGTTTTTATGGACTTTTTTTAGGTTCTACTTTAGTACTTATGGTAATTATCGGACTTCTATTTTATCAAAATCAAAGTGATCATTTAAGAGATTTAACCATCTCAAAAATGAAAATTAATGCCAGCAGACTCGCCGCAAAGATTATCTACTCACACATGCAATACTTACCTATTCAAAGAAGTGATTTAGTGGTTGAAAATGGCTTACACTTTGGATTGTATGACAGAAATAGAAAACCAATTATTGCCCATATTAGTGAGCAAGTCTCTTTTACCCAAAAACTCTATAAGCGAAATGGTAAAAGTTATTTAGTCGATACCAGTGCAGCGGGACATTTGGGTATTGTTTATATCGTTATCGAGGAATACATTCTTAAACAAGCCATTATAGATCTTGTCAAACATATTGTCATTGTATTGGGTCTTACTTACATTTTGACATCCATTTTAGGATTTTTTCTGGCTCGATTTTTTATTACCCCTATTCAAAAACAAAGAGAAAAACTGGATAACTTTATAAAAGATACTACCCATGAGCTCAATACTCCCATTGCAGCGCTTTTGATGTGTGTGGATTCTCCCAATCCAACCAGTGCTAAAAACTTAACCCGAATAAACTTAAGTGCAAAACGAATCTCGGAGATATATAAAGATTTAACCTACCTTGTACTAAAAGATAAAAATAAAAGCATCAAAGAAGCTCAAGTAATAGATTTAAAACCTATGATGGATGAACAAATAGAGTATTTTAGAGAGTTTGCTTCAAGAAAAAAAATTACTTTTGAATATGAATCGCAAAGTACACACTTTAAAATTGAAGAAGACTCCTTTACAAGGCTTACCAATAATCTTATTTCTAATGCCATTAAATATACAAACGTCAATGGTAAGATTAAAATTACTTTGAAAAATTCACTTTTAATTATTGAAGATAATGGCATCGGAATTGATGAAAAAAAGCTCAAACAAATATTTAACCGTTTTTACAGAGCTACTGCGCAAAATGGTGGTTTCGGTATTGGATTAAATATTGTAAGTTCTATTTGTCAAAGTTATCAAATTAAAATAGATGTGGTTTCAAAAATTGATGAGGGAACAACATTTACTTTAAATTTCCAATCTTAAGTCTTTGCATATTTATTCTACATTAATCTTACATATTTTTTTAGTAACATTTCATATCTAATAAATATTAGGTAGATTTAGAAGTAATAAACACTCTCTCCTTCATAATAAAGAAACTAAATAACTTTCCATTTAGGTTTATTACTTCTTATTGCTTATAACATTATAACCTACACACATTCTACACACGAGCTCACTATAATTACACCATAAATTAATCAGACGTGATGAATTTAGAGGTTAAGGGATTTCTCCTTCTTTGAAATAACCAATACTTTTTAATAAATACTATAGTTTTTTATTTCCCTAACTTCTCTCCCTTTAACTACTTTAGGATTATCCTCATACAATAATCCTAAAGTTTAAACAAACTCATTTTCACTTATTTAGACCTCGGATTACTGTCATAGATGTCTCCTGCAGGAAGAAAAACTTCATTGTAATAATACAAATAATCATCAACTAACTTCTTATTGGGAAGCCAATCAATAAAGGCATCTGCCCATTTATCTGTGTATTTTAGGACTCGAATTGCAGTATTTACCTTTTCAATGACTTTTTTTCCTTTTGCTGTTTTTATACAGGAAACGTGTCCGTAATAAACTTCAGAGCTCTCTTTTATGGGAAAAATTGCTGCTTGTTTTAATAATCCAAGTTCTTTTCCATAAAAAGTAACCTTGTTGATGTATTCAAACGTATAATCCGCTCTGTCCTTAAAAACGGATCTAAACATACTTTTGCCCACATTTTGAGTGGATAAAGCTTTAATGTGCTTCGCATTGGGGTACTTGAGCAAATATTCTTTGACTACATTTCCAGCAGCTAAATAAGGTCTGTTCTTTGAAATAACAAGTCGTAAATTTTTGTTTTGAATAATCTCAGTAAGAGAAACACTCTCCCCCTCTTTTCCAAACAAATGTGCTTTCTTTTTTGATGTTAGCAGATAATATGCTTTAAAAGGAAATGTCGCAATACTTAAATAATCATCAATATCCCAGTTAGAGTGAGTGATAAAGTCGTTGGCACAATAAATAACTTTTGAGTCATCTTTATTATCATAAATTACCTTTACTCGGTTGAAATTCATCACTTGTTCTTCATGGTTATATTCTCGTAGTTGATTTTTTAGCATGTTTAATCGGACTCTATGGTAGCCCAAACCCTTGTGTTCCCCTTCAATAATAAAGTTAGGTGGTAAATCCCATATCATCCAACGAATGGTTTCTTTTGAATAAAGGGAACAAACAAAAATGACAATTAACAGTAAATTTTTCATCTTAATCTTTTACTCTTTCATTTTCTATACTTATGACTTTATTTCGTCCTGTATTTTTTGCTTCATACATGGCAAGGTCTGCTCTATGGATGATTGAATGTATTGTATCCCCCTCCGTGTACTTGGTCAATCCAAAACTACATGTCACTTTTCCCACATGCTGAAAATCTGTTTCTGATATATGTTTTCTGATGTTTTGTGCTGCAATAGTTGCGTTACTACGACTAATTAGAGGTAAAATAAGAACAAACTCTTCTCCACCCCAACGTGCAAATAAATCAGATTTTCTTAAATTCTTTCTTACTCTTGTGGCTAATTCTTTTAGTACTTCATCTCCAACTAAATGTCCATGGGTATCATTGATTGTTTTAAAGTTATCAATATCTAGAAAAATCAACACAAAGGACTCTGTTCCATATCTTGATGTTTTTTCTATTTCAATACCTAATGCTTCTTCGAATTTTTCTCTATTATAAGCTCCCGTTAGTGTATCATGGGAAGATATATCTTCAAATTTATTTGCTCTTGCTTTTAATACTTGGTTCACCTTATTAAGTTGATTATCTTGTGTTTTTAAAATATCTGCCCATTTTGAATAAACCCGAGCCAATAACTCCTCTTGAGTAATCTGCCCCGTAATTTCACCTGAGAAATCTTCAACGATCAAACGTTTAAAATGTTTATCTTGGACAAATTGCAAAGCATCACTAATGGTTGTATCACTTTTAATTGTTTGAACAGGACTACTCATGTACTCATGCAAAGGCTGGTTTAAATCCTTATTTTCACCAAAAATTTTTATTATATCTTTGGTTGTTAAAATTCCTTTTGCATTCTTATGATTATCAACCAATACAATACAATCATTAGTAGATGTTTCCATTAAGGATATGGCATCAATTGTTTTGGTATTAATATTTACAAATTTCAAACGATTGTTTACCATTATTTCACTGATAACTCTTTTTTTTAGCATCAATTGAGGGTCAATACTTGATAACATATCAAAATATGAGACAAAACCTCGCAATTTTCTCTCTCCGTCAATCACACACAAACAAGTTGTCTCTGAGTCAATTTCAGTCAATGCTTCCGCAACCGTTTTACTCATCAAAACTGTTGAAACCAAAGAAAATTTAATCTCCTTAATGGGAGTATCAAAGTTAATATTTTGAAGTTTTAACTTGATTAGATCACTGGCAGTTAAAATTGAGTAGTGGGAAGAGTTTGTTGGTAAAATAATAACATCTCTATGCCTATGTGCATACATCAATTCAATTGCATCTTTGATAGTTTTCGTATCGGCAATAGAAACAACATCTTGTGTGGCTATATCTAATATATTTGGTGTTAACATGTTAACTCCTGATTCAATCACTCTCTCATCATAATTAAATCAAAATCTTACTTCTTATTTGTTGAACTTTTTATGTTAATAAATAATTTTTGGAAACCACGGTAACCATTTAATCAGATGTAACTTTTCAAACTCAAAGATATTCTGTTCTTTTTGGCATCAATACTCAATATTTCTACTTTTTTCAGATGTTGGTTGATACTTAATACATCCATGACACTTGAAACTCTCTTTGTGCTTATTTGTGAGATGTGTAATAAGGCATCATTTTTTAAACCAATATCTACAAAGGCTCCGAAATCAGTTATATTTCTAACCACACCACTTACTATATCGCCTTCTTTAAGCTCTTCAATGTTTTTTATATCTTGACAAAAATGCACTTGCTCTAACTCACTTCTCATATCAAAACCGGGTTTTTTCAATTCAATTATGATGTCTTTTAAGCTCTGTTCTCCACTTGAAAATTTATTTTTTATCACTTCTAAATCATTTTTATTTAAGTTTTCCAAGTCAAAGTTGTTTTTTAAATAAATAGCCACTTTGTAACTTTCTGGGTGGATACCACTGTTGTCTAAAAATGATTCACCGTCTTTAATTCTTAAAAATCCGACACTCTGTTCATACGCTTTTAATCCCAATCCTTTTACCTCTAGTAGTTGTTCTTTTTTCTTAAAAATTTTAATCTTTTCTTTGTGTTTTATAATATTTTTGGCAAGATTTTCACTGATACCTGAGACATAAGATAGTAACTTATACGATGCGGAGTTTAAATCAACACCTACTTTATTCACAAGATTAAAAGTAGTGTCATTGAGTTTTTTATTCAAGTCACTTTGGTTTACATCATGTTGATATTGTCCAATACCCAAAGACTTTGGATCAATTTTTACTAAGGCGGCCATGGGGTCACGTAACCTTTGGGCTATTGAAATGGCACCTCTTATGGTAACATCTAAAAAACCATACTCTTCTTGAGCAATCTTAGAAGCAGAATAAACAGATGCTCCTATTTCACTTACAACAGCATATTTTGCAGTTAACTTCTGCGCTTCAATTAACTCGGAGACAAAAGAAGCTGTCTCTTTAGACCCAGTCCCATTTCCAATTGCAATACTTGTGATTTTATGCTTTTTTATTAACCCAAGCACAGTTTGTGCGGCTTTTTGTTCATCGTTTTTATTAAGCAAATAGATAACAGTTGAGTCTAAGTAGTCACCACTTTTATCAATGACTGCTAATTTACAACCCGTTCTATATCCTGGATCCATACCTAGTATTACTTGATTAACTAAAGGTGCCGTTATTAACAGCTCATGCAAATTCTTTCCAAATACAATAATGGCTTCATCACTGGCTTTTTGTTTTAATTTACTTATAAATTCTCTTTTTAGGCTGGGCAATAACAGACGTTTAAAACCATCAATATATGCCTCTAAAACGTATTCTTTAGAGCTGTTAGCATGTTGGGGAATTCTATACTGTTGTATACCTTGTATAATATAGGCTTCATCTACTTCTACTTTTAGTGAGAGTTGTTTTTCATTAACTGCTCTAAAAACTGCCAATAGTCGATGGGATTTTATATATGAGGCTTTTTGTTTGATATCTTTTAACTCTTTATAAATACCTTCTTCTTCAAATGTCTTGGTTTTTTTCGTTGTTAACAAGGCATGATTTTCCAGATTTTTTCGTAAACTTTCTTTTGTTTTTATCTCTTGTGAATAACGTAGGGCTATTATGTCCATTGCAGAGTTAATACAAGTATCTACATCTTTTATATTGGTATTTAAAAATGCACGTGATTTTTGTCCAATTTGTTCTTTACTGTACTTCATACATGAAATAATATTGGCCAATCCTTCAAGATTGTTTTTTATAGCAAAATCTGCGCGAGTACTTTTAACACCTTTATAAGGTTCATAGACATCTTCCAAAGCTGTTTTAGTATTGGCATTTTGTATTTGAGTTTTTACTTTATCAGTTAAAAGCTCTTTCTCTTTTAAAATACTTAGAATTTCTTCTTTTCTTTTAAGTAATTTCAGACTGTATTCGTAGACCTCTTGAAACTTTAGTAAAACCTCATCGTTGGCATTTGAGGTTAAATCTTTTCTATACCGTGCAATAAATGCTATGGTACATCCTTCTTCTAAAAGTTCTATGATATTTTTTATGGTTGGTTCAGTTAAATTTGTTTTATTTTTTAGTAATTCAATCAGGTTTTGCATATTTCTCATTTTTTCACCAATTATACTCAAACAATATAAACTAATTCTAATATTACAAGTTTTTTTGATTATAATGGGGTAATTATACAAGGAGAGTAAATGAGTATAAAACAAAGTTTATATACACTTTTTGAAGAACCTTCTCAACACAAATATGGGATGTTGATTCAAGGTATCATTTTTTCGAATATCTTAATTAGTATTATAGTCATGTTTTTAGAAACAGAGAAAAGTCTTTTTTCCTATTATGCGTTATTTGCACTTATCAACAAAATAAATGTTGCACTGTTTACCATAGAGTACATTTTACGTATTTATGCCATAACTCACAGAAAAAATACCAAGCGAATTAAATATGCACTAACACCTTATATGATTATTGACTTAATCGCCATAGTGCCTTTTTATATCTCTTTATTTAATATTGACCTTGGATTCTTAAGGGCTCTTAGAATTATTCGTATTTTTAAACTTTTTAGACTCAGTAAGTTTGCTCAATTTGATACCCTAATAGGGCAAATTTTAAAAGAGAAAAAAGAAGAATTTCTTTTTATTTTTATGGCACTTATTATACTGGTACTCACCCTTACTCCACTGGTATATTTTGCAGAAAAAGACGCACAGCCAGAGATATTTTCAAGTATGAGTGCTACCATGTGGTGGGCCATCATTACGTTTACCACTGTGGGATATGGAGACATGTACCCTGTAACACTTATGGGCAGAATTCTAACTGCATTTGTGAGTTTTTTAGGTATCGCTTTTTATGCCATTCCAGGTAGTATATTTACCTCCGCTCTCTTAGATAAGATCAATGAAAAGAAACAGAATAAGAAAAAAAAACAAGAAGAAATAAAGTAAATTTTAAATGTTTTATAAAAACTCACTAAATCCACACTTTCACATACTATACTTCTTTATACATAAGTTAATAGCGATGTGACTTTTGATTAGACGATTTTGGCTAATCGCAATTTTATATGTTTTAAATCGCACTTCATAATGGAATATCTCCCGTGATCTTCCACTCTCCTTTTGAGTCCCCTGCCGCAATTTAGGGGAACTCAAAGTTTATTTCATTTTTATTTTACTTCAAAGCACTTCTTCTACTTTCATTGGAAAATTAAGTATACTATGCAAAAAAAATAAGGACTATAATGTTTATTATATCTCTAACCTATATCAGGCCTTTAGAAGAAATCGATAAAGTATTAGCGGAACATGTAATATATTTAAAAGAGCAGTATTCATTAGGCCACTTTATAGCTTCTGGGCGAAAAGTTCCCAGATGTGGCGGAATTATTTTATCGAAAATAGACTCACTGGAAAAGTTAGAAAAAGTACTTGAGATTGACCCTTTCAAAATTAAAGGACTTGCACAGTATGACATACAAGAGTTTATTCCAAGTATGAGCTCCCTAGAGTTTATAAATCTCAAAGAAGAATAGTTAGTAGCTTTTACTTTATAAAACTTCAGTAATAAAGCTGCTCAAAGAGTATATAATTACTGCACGATTACAATAGGAAAAACTATGAACTGGCTGGCGCATCTTTTTTTATCTGAACAAAACATTGATTTTCAAATGGGAAATATTTTAGCAGACCCTTTAAAAGGGAGAGTTTGGAATAATGCTAGTATTGAGATGACTCAAGCTATGCGTATTCATAAAAAAATAGATGCCTTTGCTGATGCGCATTTTATCATTCACAACAGTAAAAACAGACTTAAAGAAAAAGGTCTCTTACGTGCAGTGATTATTGACCTAACATATGACTATTTTCTATCAAAAAACTGGGACGTATATTGCAAGATATCCCGAGATAACTTTACCCGTGAGTTTTATAATAATGCTCATATACAGACACTTTATTTACCACCAAAAGCTTCTTCTTTTATAAATAATCTCATTAAACGAGATGTTCTCAATAAATACAGCAGTATAGAACTACTTCAAATTGCATTTGAACGACTTGACAGTAGACTCTCTCCAAGGCTTCTTAAAAGAGATCAAGCCGCTTCATACTCTGATGCAGTTTTACAAAATATCAATGACTTAGAAAATGACTTCTTGGAATTTTTCCCTCTGTTATGCACTGAAGTAAAAGCACACTTAGACTCTAAACAGCTTTCTCACTGGAAGGTATAGGACCCATTAAACATTGGTGCCAAACCTTTGAGAACGCCTCTATAGCTTTTTCAATTTCATCTTCCTCAAATCCACCAAATCCCATACGAATGGCTTGCCACTCACCACCTGCTTTTTCTTTTGCAAAATAAATTTTCAACTTTTGTTGTTTGGCTTCTGATTTTAACTTCTCCCAATCAAAATTGACATTTGGATTTATGAGTATGGCTAAACCTGCCCCTTGGCTTTCAATTTTCATACTTGACCCCAGTTTATCTTGAAGCATTTTTTTCATGAGATTGTGTTTTTTGCGATTGATGGTTCTTATTTTTCGTAAGTGACTTTCCCAATGTCCCTCACTCATAAAAAGTTTCAATGTGTTTTGGGTGGTAATTGAAACACTGGCAGTTGTTGCATTAAACAACGTTTTGTATTTTGCCATCAAGTGATTGGGCAGTACCATGTACCCCACCCTTAAAGATGCAGATAAAAACTTCGAAAATGTTCCTAAGTATATAACTCTATCCTTGGAGTCTAAACCTTGAAGAGCAGGAATGGGTCTATTTTCATAACTTAATTCACTGTCATAATCATCTTCTATAATCAAAGCATCTTTATCTTGCGCCCATTTTAAAAGTTTCATCCGATTTGATATTGGCATGATAACACCCGTTGGATATTGATGTGAGGGTGTCGTATATACAAGTTTTGCATTTGACTTGTCAAGAACATCTAGATTTATGCCATTTTCATCCACAGAAATTTTATCAATTTTGTAAGAGTAACTGTCAAAAACTTCAGTTGTAGTGCTATATCCTGGATGCTCCATAGCAATGGTATTGTGTTTGTTTTTAAGTATTTTTGCCACCAGCCCAAGTGAATCTCCTAAACCATTACTCACGATTATTTGATTTGCATGACACTTTACCCCACGTGATTCATTAATATATTTCGCAATTTCAACTCTTAAGCCAAACTCGCCTTGACCATCTGGATAAGCTCCAAAATCCAATGTCTCGTCAACTGCTTTAACAAATAGACGTTTCCATAGTTTTAGAGGAAAAGAATCTTTGGAAAGACGTGCGGGAAAGAAATCATAAAGGTATTCTTCTTTTATTGTAGGCACATTTGCGTCAATCGTACTTGTTGTTGCAAAATTGGAAAAAACAGTATCCGTGACAGTATAAGCACTTTTATAATTACTGTCTATATAGCCCTCCACTACCAGTTGACTGTAAGCAGATTCAACGGTATTTTTACTCAAGTTGTATAGGGATGCAATTTTCCTAATTGAGGGCAGTTTATCTTCTGCTATAAAATTTTCCATGATGTCTTTTTTCATCTGTGTATAGAGCTGAAGATACAGAGGTGTTTTACTTTTATGATTGATGACATACAAACTGTCCCCTTGATATCTTAATAATTTGGCACTTGTAGCAAGTACAGATAAATGATAGTATACCAAAAAAACAAAGAAATAGTATTTAAAAATACTATAAGGAGAGAAAATGAAAAAATCAGTCACAATTACAGACCAAGAACTTATTCAAAATATTTTAGATGATGCAGAGTATGGAACACTGGCATTATGTAGTAATAATAAACCGTACTCAGTACCAATAAATTTTGTTGAAGTTGAGGGCGAAATTTATTTTCACGGAGCAAAAAAAGGTAAAAAAATGAGTCTAATTAAAGAAAATGCTCAAGCTTCTTTTTCAGTGCTAGAGTCATTTTCTCTTTTACCCTCATATTTTAGTACTGACAAAGGCAATGCTTGTCCCGCAACTCATTTATATAAATCTGTCATCATTGATGGTACCATGAAATTTGTGGAAGATTATGATGAAAAAGCTCTGGCATTAGAAGCCTTAATGCAAAAGTTACAAAAAGAAGGGAAGTATATCCCACTTAATCATGAAATGTATAAAAAAGCCATTAACGCTACAGCACTATATAAACTAGTCCCTGTTGAGATTTCAGGAAAATGTAAATTAGGTCAAGGGTTCAACCAAGAAAGATACGAAAGAGTCTCTGAGCACTTAAAACAAAGAGGAACTCCTAAAGATTTGGCCACATTAAAATTGATAAATGAATACAGAAAATAAGTACTTAAGAGGTAGTAATCATTCACTTGGATGATTTACTGCTCTTATGTTATAATGCGCCTTATTAAAAAACAAGGCTCTCGTATAATGGAAACATCCCAAGCAAAAACACAAAAATTCATACTGAAATTTTTTCCTGAAATTATGGTAAAAGGTTCTTCGGCTAAAAGACAAATGGTAGGACAACTCTACAATAACTTACTCAAACTTTTAGAAAGAATTTCCAGCGATATTAAAATCAAAAAATTCTCGGATAAAATTGAAGTGGTTTGTCCCATTGATGTTATTACAGAAGTTCGAATAAGACTTTTGGATACTCCTGGAATTGAGCAAGTATTAGAAGCGCTTCAATTTGACAACATGAATACTATTGATGAAATCAAAGTAAAAGTAAATGAAATGATGAAACATGAAATCATTGGAAAAACGTTTGTGGTTCGTGCTAAAAGAACAGGAAGCCATGATTTCAAATCAACGCAAATAGAGCAAACTGTTGGTGGTCATATGTTACACAACAATGAAACCAAGGGGGTTGATTTGCGTAATGCAGAAGTTACCATTAAATTGGAACTTATTAATAATCAACTCAATATTATTACTCAAAAGTATAAAGGACTTTCAGGTTTTCCTTTAGGAACACAAGGTGATATTTTATCATTAATGTCAGGAGGATTTGACTCAACAGTGGCTTCTTACCTTACCATGAAAAGAGGTCTAAAGACACACTTTATTTTCTTTAATCTTGGTGGTGTTGCCCATGAAATTGGGGTAAAACAAGTTGCTCTTTATTTATGGAGTAAATTTGGCTCTTCACATAGAGTGACTTTTACTTCTGTACCTTTTGATGATGTGGTTTCTGAAATATTTAACTCAACTCATATGTCATATATGGGAGTTACATTAAAAAGATTGATGTTAAAAGCCTCAGAAAAAATTGCCAATGATATGGGAATTGATGCTCTTCTAACAGGAGAGAGTGTTGCTCAAGTATCCAGTCAAACCTTAAGAAACCTAGCTTTAATTGACCAAGCAACCGACAAATTGGTTTTACGACCACTTTCAACCATGAATAAGCCAGAAATTATGGATATTGCCAATGACATAGGTACCAGAAGATTTGCAGAAACAATGCCTGAGTATTGTGGAGTTATATCTAAAAACCCTGTAATTCATGGATCTTATGCCCGAATGGAAAAAGAGTCCAAAAAGTTTGACTATTCAGTATTGGATAAAGCTGTTGAGAACAGTATCCAAATAAATGTAGATGAAATCGTAAATGATGTACAAGATATTGGTCAAATGGAAATCGTTTCTGATTTAAGCAGTGGAGATTACGTGGTTGTTGATATCAGACAAGGTGATGAATGTATACAAACAGCTTGTGAAACAATCAAAATTCCTTTCCATAAACTCAAAAATGAATTCAAGAAACTTCCACAAAACAAAGAGTATCTCTTTTATTGTGACAAAGGAATTCTAAGCCAACTTCATGCACAATACCTGCGAGATGCAGAAGATTTCAAAAACATCAAAGTATACCGACCATAATCTAAACACTTAGGAATTACTCCTAAGCGTTAGGACTTTCTACCTCTTACTTTAAAAAGCTTTTAATGCTTTGCAAAGAGTCAATATTGGGACAACTTTTCAGAACCTCCTCTGAATTACAAAAAGGGTAAGACAAAGTATATATCCATTCATAAATCTCATTTTCATATTTTTCATCTAAACTAAACATTTCATTGATTTGTATGGTTAAATGTTTGACGAGTTTTTCTCCCTCACTTGAAAAAAACCAATCATATTTTCCGTATCCAAATCGTACCTTTCCATTTCCTTTTTCAATCATACATACTAACCATTTAGTACTAAGTAAGTGTTTTGATTTTTTGTTGCTGTCTTGAAAACAAAAAGTAAATACATTACGGTAAGACTTTGAAAATGTAGATATAAGTACCTCTGTAATATTTTCAATACCAACGGCTCTTGAGGGAAACATTATATTTTGTGTTTGTAGTTTCATTTCCAAGGTAGCATCGCTGCAAAAAACTTCACTCATCATATGCGGTCTGTTTTTATCTTTAGCATTTATATATTTTAGCACCAATTCTTCTTGCATATCTAATATTTGGTTTTTCAAACGCTTCTCCTATATATTTTCCACAGTATAAAAAAAGCAAGTGTGTTATGGGTGAGTATAATTTTATTAATTTTTTTTATCTAGGTGTTTTAAAGAATATTATAATACACTAATTTCAATAATTAATATAATATTCTTTGGATAAATATGGACAATACATCAACTAGCCTTTTCGATGAAATCACCTCCCATACCACTGTTGAGGGTGAACTTCTTTTTGTAAATGATACCTATGAAAAAATATTTAATCGTGATAAAGAAATCATTCTATTAAAAAATGAAAGTCAATTATTAAACCTCTCTATTAATCACACAAAAAACCTTAAACAATTAAAAAGACAGGACTCTTTTGTTCTAGAAGAAGAGATAGAAGTCGATAATCAAATACGCTATTTCCTTACAAAAAGAGAGTTAATTGTAGATGATGCACAAAATGAAACAATAATTACAAGCAGAAAAGACATCACCTTTTCTAAACAATATCTCATTCAATACAAAGAACACAAAAAACTTCTTCGCCACATAGCAAGTGGTAAATCCATTGAGTTTATCTTGGATAAAATCATTCTCTCCGTTGAAAAAAGAAATAACAATATGTTATGTTCCATTTTATTATTTGATGAGAAGACAAAAAAACTCTCAAAGGCAGCGGCACCTTCATTACCAAGTTTCTATATGGATAAACTTGATCAAATGGACATTGGAGAAAAAATAGGTTCTTGTGGTGCTGCTGTTTATTTGGAAAAGCGTGTTATTGTTTCAGATATAAGCTCCCATGAAAACTGGAAACGGGCTAAACATTTGGCAGAAAAAGCCAAACTTCGTGCATGTTGGTCTCAACCTTTTTTCTCATCAACAAACCAAGTTCTGGGTTCTTTTGCAATTTATTACAAAACAATAAAAAAGCCCACTGAGTTTGATATCTATTTAATAGAAGATATTGCAAGTATTGTTGGTATTGCCATCGAAAAACACCAGTATACCTTAAAGGAACACCTTTACAAACAAGAACAGAAAGTTCAAGAAAAGTTACTTGTTTTAAAAACAAAAAAGGCCATGATGGGGGAAATGCTGGAAAACATTGCACACCAATGGAGACAACCACTCTCCGTAATATCCACTTGTGCAACGGGTGCTTTGGTTGATATTGAATATGGTTTATCCAATGAAGAAAGAGAAAAAACAGCTTTTGAAAATATCAATACTAACGCGCAATATCTTTCAAATACCATAGATGAATTTAGAAAATACTTTATGTCCCAAAGTACAAAAAATGAGTTTAAGATCAAAAGTTGTATTGAGCACACTAAAAAACTCATAGACTCAAGGCTTAGAGACCATAATATACAATTCATAAGTACCATTGAGGACATAAGTATTATTAACTTTGAAAATGAACTGCTACAAGTATTTATGAATATATTTAATAACTCCATAGATGCATTATGTAAACAAAAACAAAAACATCGATATATTTTCTTAGATGTTTATACAAAAAACAACTTGGCCATTATAAAAATTAATGATTCAGGAAATGGAATGAAAGAGGAAAAACTTTCAAAAATATTTAATCCCTATTTTACTACTAAACAGAAAGAAAAAGGTAGTGGTATCGGTCTGTATATGTCTCACAATATGGTAACCAAACATATGGCAGGCTCAATTGAAGCCAGAAACATCACTCGTGAACTTCAAGGAGAGTCTTATTTAGGTTTGGAATTCACCCTGGCTTTTCCCCAAGAAATGAGAGAGAATATTTAAAAAGTTCTATCTCTAGGTATCATTAATTCACAGTATCACTCCCATCTATTCTATTTATTAAAACTAAGTAGCTCCATAATTTATTCCTAACTCTCAAAATTAACAGTAAATTAACAACTCTTTTCTATTATTCCATCAAATTTATGGGAGAATGTATGAATTCAAAAGCAACTAATATTAAATACCTAAACAAATGGATGTGGAAATGGCACTTTATAGCAGGGGTTATTTTAATGCCCATCATTTTACTTTTAACACTTACGGGTTCATTATATCTCTATAAAAATATCTATGAAACCTATATCACTCAAGAGATGAAAAAAGTTAAAGTTATTGGACAAAGGTTAAGTTATGAGAAACAACTTTATCTGGTCAAAGAATATGCAGGTAAAACACCCAGTAAATTCATCTTGCAAAAGAAGGATGATGAAGCAAGTGTATTTGAAGTTGGCAAATGGTCGAAAAAAAGAACCATCATTATAAATCCCTATACAGGGGAAATTCAAGGAGACATTAAAACCAGTGATACCTTGATGCACAAGATTAAAAAACTTCATGGAGAATTACTCTTAGGCAAAGTGGGAACAAAAGTTGTTGAGCTCACTGCATCTTGGACTGTTGTATTAATTTTGACAGGGTTGTATATTTGGTGGCAAAAAAATGGATGGCAACTTAAAGGATTTTTTGTCATAAGATTTAACAGTGGCAAGCGAGCTTTTTTTAGAGACTTTCATGTGGTCACTGCTTTTTGGTTATCCATATTTCTACTCATAACTCTCGCAGGTGGTTTACCGTGGACCGATGTTTGGGGAAGTGGGTTTAAGAAAGTTCAAAAAATGACCAATTCAGGGTATCCAAAAAACTACAATGGGAAAAAACTACTCTCAGTTGTGCAAGATGGAGAGAAGGTTTCATTAGATGAAATGGTTGCCATAACTTCAAACCTAGAACTTGTTGGAACAGTTAGTATTTCTATTCCAAAGAAAAAGAACAATGTATATTCTATAACAAATAAAGCAGCAAATATTACAGCACAAAAAGTTTATCATTTTGATCAATACAGCGCAAAAGAGATTTTGTCTTATAACTGGCAAGATGTGGGCGCAATGAGACAGGCAAGAACTTGGCTAATGCGGTTTCATCAAGGCCTTTTTGGAGCATGGAATTGGTACTTAATGTTAAGTGTCTCACTTTTATTCTTCCTATCGGGGATGGCTGGAATAATTTCCTATTTTATCAGAAAAGAAAAAAATGACTTTGGTATTCCTCCTGTACCCGAAGCATTTAAATTGGGTTATGGAATTATTTTTGTAACTGTATGTTTGGGAATATTTTTTCCACTGTTTGGCTTAAGTGTCATTGCCATTATTGTATTTGAGCTGATGAGAACTAAATTCTTTCAGACTGCTTCTAAATAAAACAGCTTTATTCATGACTTTATTGGTTTTATAGTAATATAAACCAATAAAGTATTTACTAAAGGTCAGCATGCTTAACATAACACAAGAACTTGCACAATTACATCTTGGATTAAACAATTTATCACCTCTGTCTCAAAAGTCATGGGAACAAGCCATACCATTTTTTAAAAAGATTACTTTACAAGAAGGAGATCTTCTCATTCAGGCAGAAGATAAAGTTGAACACATGTATTTTATGACACAAGGAATTGCAAGATACTATTATCTTACCTTAGAGGGTAAAGAATTTAATAAAAGCTTCTCAATTCCTGGAAATGTGGTAAGCAGTATTTCTTCCTTAGTTCTGAAAGTACCCTCACCATTTTATCTTCAATGTTTAAATAGGTGCTCTTTCCTAAGTATTGAATTTAAAGATTTTGATTTTTTAACAAATGACAATATGCAGTTTGCCCAACTTGGACTTCGTATGCTAGAAAAACTTGCCATCAAAAAAGAACAAAGGGAATCAGATTTTTTACTTCTGGATGCAACACAAAGATATGAGCAGTTTTTAGAAGAATACAAAAATATCAGTGATAAAATAGCTAACTATCATATTGCTTCGTACTTGGGAATTTCTGAAGTCACCTTATCAAGGATTAGAAGAAGTCTCAATTTAACATAGGTTAATGACAAAAAAAAATCATTCAATTATACTTCTTTTTATTTATAAAGGAGTGATTAATGAACATACAGAAAAATACTATTTTAATAACAGGAGGAGGCTCAGGAATTGGCTTATCACTGGCATTGTCTTTACTTCAACAGAACAATACAGTAATCATTTGCGGAAGAGATACAGACAAACTCAACAAAGTATTAAAAAAACATCCAAGTCTTCATGTTATAACATGTGATATTACCAATCAACAAGCCAGACAAAATATGCTGGAGCACGTTAAAAGTGAATTCCCGACCTTAAATATTTTGATCAATAATGCAGGCATTCAACATAATTATGAATTTAATAATATTAAGAATCATCATAGTCTAATTGATGACGAAATAAGTATTAATTTAAGTTCTCAGATAAAATTAATTGATATGTTTGTTCCAATGCTTTCCCAACAAAAAGAATCTGCTATCGTTAATATTACATCCGCATTAGCTTACGTCCCAAAACAAAGTGCACCTGTGTATTGTGCTTCAAAAGCTGGTTTTCATATTTTCACCCAAGCGCTAAGATATCAATTGGAAAACACATCCGTTAAGGTATTTGAAATCATCCCTGCCTTGGTTGATACAGCCATGACAAAAGGTCGAGGTAAAAATAAAACAACTCCAGAACAACTCTGTATAGAAGTACTTCAAGGCCTGGTAAACAATAACTATGAAATTAAAATCGGTAAAGCCAAGTTTTTATTACTACTTAAACGTTTTATTCCAAGTTTGGCAAATAAAATTCTAAAAAATGCCTAAAGTATTGAGACTTATTATAAAAGGACTATTATGAAAAGAATACACACCTTACTTAAAATCATGCTTCCCATTACATTTAGTTTCATATATGTACAAGCAGATATTACCGTACAGAAAATAGAAAAAAACAGAATTAAAACCATTCCTTTTACTTTGGATATTAACAATATTCAACATAAAAAAGGAGGAGAAGTTATTGTATTTGTTTTTTTAGAAGAAGGTTTTCCAAAGCAACATCCCAAAAGCTTTTTAAAATTCATTTATCCAATCAAAGAAAAAAAAATGACCATTCAAATAAGAATTCCAGAAAAAAAAGATTTTGCGCTAAAAATATTACATGATGAAAATATGGATGGACAGGTGACTAAAAACTGGACGGGCATATATCCAAAAGATGGATTGGGTTTTTCAAATAATGCAAAAATAGGTTTTGGTCCTCCAAGTTTTGAAGAAGCAAAAATCAATGCAACAAATGGAATACATTCTGATATTTCAATTATTTATTATTAGGTTTATTATGAGACTATTATTTAAAGTGGTACTTATTTTATTGGTGTTATTTTCAAGTACTTTTTTGTTAATTAAATTAAGCGGGGTTTTAACAATGGAAGATATTAACTATTATTTTGAAGCCCTAAAAAGTCAACCCTCTTATTTCATAGGTACCTTGGTATTGCTCCTTTTATTTGCAGATTTATTTATTGCAGTTCCAACCATGAGCATCATTATACTTGCGGGGTATTTTCTTGGTTTTGAATTAGCAATACTGTATGTTTTTTTGGGTCTGTTTTCTGCTTCAGTAACGGGATATTTTCTCAGTTATTTCTATGCTGATAAAATATTGAGGAAAATAAGTAAGGATAAAAAACAAATTACTCAAATGAAAAAGATTTTTAATGAACACGGAGTTCTTTTGTTGATAATTTCAAGGGCAATGCCTATGTTACCTGAGATTACTTCTTGTTTAGCAGGTACATCCAAAATGCCATTTTACAAATATCTTACAGCTTGGGCATTGGGAAGTATTCCTTATTTATTACTCATAAGCTATGCAGGTTCAATCAGTGAGTTATCCAATCCCAAACCAGCTTTATATACAGCCATTACAGTAACAGTGTTGTTATGGATAATCTGGTTTATTTTTATAAAAACAAAACTCTCAAAATAAAAAAAAGCTGATTTACTCTCTGCTTATTACAAAGTCAATATTATCACAATAGAATCACATTCTTGACTTAAAACAATAAAATTCATCTTGCATTGTTGTATAATAGAAACAATTTGAAAGGATTTGTTATGAATTTAAAGAAACTTTTTCTTAGCTTTTTTATTATTTTTGTTATCACAAGTATGAGTGCTCTTTTTACTATTTTGGAGATTAAGGAACTCACAGGTAATACACAAAAGCTCTATATTCATCCTTTTAAAGTGAGTAATGCTATTG
>Ga0209707_1000753_pt1 | contig 19077 bp, 16 predicted proteins | sample EN4Hudsemesocosm_FD_184630 | JGI IMG/M metagenome (GOLD analysis project Ga0209707, IMG submission 184630) | Methane-oxidizing microbial communities from mesocosms in the Hudson Canyon - EN4B Hudson Canyon (SPAdes) (version 2) | ecosystem: Environmental > Aquatic > Marine > Cold seeps | place... | reverse complement strand
CTGTTGATTTCGTTTTCATGATTATTTCCTTTTCTATTATTTCAAGACATAAAAAAGCCCCAGCAACCGATGAGGAAGCTGAGGCTTGATAAGTGACTTAATAGTAATGGCTAAAACAACAAGGATTAGCACATAAACTACTTATGTCATGTAGGTAATATGTATATGAAATATTTTTGAAACGGGGGATTAGTGGGAATAATATTGAAGAGAAAAGAGAAATATGCTCGCTTATTGTTGAATACACACGGGGTAAAAATAGGCTGTTCTGAAGATTTATAAGCGTACATTATCATATAAAAACCCTTACTGGGCCTGGAATGGGGTCGGTAACTGAAAGAACCTTTAGTCAGTGAAATAAGCAGCGGTATAGGTATCTTTATGCAAAGTAACGGCATTGATACGGTATAGGTGTAAATACAATGACTGCATTTCTTTCAATAGGGTTATTGCTTAAATTAAAGAATCGATTTTTACTTAAGCTAAAGCAAAAGATTACTGACTATTGGCTTAGGCCAATAGGTCATAAATTTACTATATTTTGTTATTTTGTTTAATTTATATTGTCAACCCTGTTTTAACATAATTTATATATATGTTATTTCGGGGTTGACACGGAATTAAGTATTTTAACTTCAAACCATAAATTTAGCGAGTGATCAGAGGAATAGAATTGTACACGCAATGCCTATTCTGTTAGCTTATGTATAAATAATATCAACCCTAAAGTAGCATATATATGAAATTAGTGTCATGTAACCCTAATTGTCTAAAGGACGTAACAAGTGAATAGGAATACAGTTAATTTTACATTATTGCAATCATTTGGTGTATTTTTAGGAAAGCTATATAGACTGGATAATGGCAATATTATTTCGCTAAGTAGTGAGTACTTCAAGTCAGGTACTGCGAGCATAATAACGATTTCTTTTAACGCATTACCGAATAGATTAAATCAATATCAGCATGACGTGGCGATTATGTCCGGCGTGTACGATGCTTCTTTATGCCATCAAGAGGTCTCCTGTGGTTTTCTAGGAAAAATCAGTAGAACAACAAAATACTTTAATCATGAAAATAATAGCGGTGGGGCTGTCGTTATTTTAGATATAGACATGCCGCAAAGTCAGGAAATCACTTCGCCGACTAAATTCTATGAAATTCTTTGTGAAATAATCCCTAACTTTGAACTGGTACCGTGTTTCAGCTTAGGCAGTAGTTCGTCACAGGTTAAAGGACTCAATAAAAAAAATTATAAGATGTACTTTCCGACGAGTAATCCACAACAGATTCCAGAATTTATGGAAACTTTACATCAACGCCTTTGGCTAAAGGGCTATGGTCGGATTGAATTATCTAATGATGGGCGGCTCTTAAATCGTTCGATTATCGATTTAAACATGAAATCTCCCAATCAAATCAGTTATACCAGTACCCCTATGGTCTCAGAAGGTATTGAGTTGATTGACCCTTATTTTAAATGGCACAAAGAAGGTAATGAAGATTATTTAGATTGCAGTGTACTTAAGAGACTAGATAAACAAGAAAAAATTGAGCTGCAAAACACAGTGGCCGAAAGCAAAGCGTCTATAGAGCCTACTCGAGTGACTGAAAAAAAAGCGCAGTATGAAGAACATCAAAAACAAAAATATATTGCTAAAGGGTTTACTCGAGCCGAGTTTGAGGGGCGTTATACACCGGTAGTGATGCAGCATGGCGTGGTTGATCTACCTAGAACAACCGTTTTATTTTTTAAAAAAAAGGAACTCACTGTTGATGAGGTATTAAAGCAAAAAGATGAATTAAATGGATGCACTTTAGCTGACCCTATGGAACTGGACGTAGGTAATAAAAAGGCCATATTTTATAGCAATACTGGGCAGGGAGACCCCTGCATACACTCCTATGCACACGGCGGCGTGGTGTATGTTTTCAAAAAAGAAATTAAAGAACGGTATACGCGAAAAGATGAATTATCTACGGAACAAGCAACGGCTAGGTTAAACGGCGTCATTCAAACGTTTTTCAATGCAGTTTATAGCCATGTTAATGAGGCAATAAAATTAAAGCATCAAAATATAGTCATAGCCGCTACCGTCGGCTTAGGGAAAAGCCTGGCCATATTTACCGAATTAAACAGATTAAAGAAAAAACAGAGTCAGTCTTTATTCGTACATTTTTATGTACCGACGCATAAGTTAGCGGATGATTTGATTGAACGGATAAGCAATCAGTGCCCTGATTTAAGGTTAGCAATACAGCGCGGTCGGAATACTGATAACTGTCAACGGTTTTCTGAAATTCAAGCGAGTGGGGTTGTGAGCCAATCCATTAATCACTTGTTTTGTAAAAACTCGGCGGGAAATTGTCAGTATATTGATCAGTGCGCGTATATGCAGCAAGCTAATAACATAGGCGAGGTAGATGTGCTTATTTTACCGCATGCGTATTTAGCGTTACCTCAAGACGAGCAAGAAAGACCCCCACATTTAGTGGTTATCGATGAGCGATTTTATACTTCTTTAGTGGGGCATGAAGAGTTTAACCTGAATAAATTGCAACTGATTTTAAGTCCAGAAGCCTTTAAGGTGTTACGTGAAAAATTTGATGTTGATATTGATTTTGGTGAAATGAAAACGATTGCTTTTCATGAAAATTATTTTTCCACAGTAGAAAAGACACTTCTTTTGAATGGGATTGACCGCTTAATTGCTTTATGGGAGAAAAAGGTAAAAGATATTTTAACGGATACGGAATTATCTTTTCCAATAAAAATGACTGAGTTAGAGGGTTATCTTAAAAATGAATTGTTAAGAGGATTTTCTTTTTCCTTAGGAAATACAAGCGTTTTAGAGATGTTTAACAAGGAGTATTACCAGTTTCTACTTAAGTTACGAGAAATAATTAATTATGATTACCCTAATGCGGGCGGTAAAACACCGATGCTAACGCTCATGAGAGAGGGCGTCCTGTATTTTCACCATAATTATTGTCAATCCGCGTTTAGTGAATTAAAAAAGAGTCGATTTTCTTCTTTCAAAAACAAAAAAACACCGATGCTGTGTATCGATGGGGATGCTGACTCACGTATTTCGGGCCGGTTACTCGGGGAGCATCAGTTTATTGAGATTAATGCGGCAAGAAATTTATTCATTACTCAGTGCAACTCTCAGTTATTTAGTAAAAAAGAAATGCTAGGCAATAGAAAAGGAGAAAAAGAGAATCAAGATAGAATTATTCATTTGATTAATAAAACGGCGGATACAAATTTAAATATCCATGCCTCGAAAACACTATTAGTCACTTATCAGAAATTAGCAGCTAATCAAGCGTTTACCAGCCAACTCGCCGATTCTATTTCGGTTGGTTATTTTGGATCTATTCGAGGGTCCGATGTGTATAACGGTTACAACATTATTATCTTAGGCCGTAATCAGATTCCTTCTAATGCGGTTATTAGGCAATACATAGACCTATGGGGATACGATAGTAATTTGAATAGCCATTTTAGTTGTCACGATGCTTCTTACTTAATGAAAGAAGGGCGGATGGACACAGGCACGGAATATTATTTTAATGATGAAGAGTTAAATAATGTCATGGCGCAATTTAGAGAAATTGAATCAACGCAAGCCATTGCTCGGTGTCGTGATCTTTGGAGTAAAAACCCTAAGCAGGTACTCATTTTAAGCTCGCTGTCATTAGATTTAGACATAAATAGAAGCCTCTCATGGTCTGAGCTATCTTTTGATAAAGAAGCGGATAAGAATAAAAAACTGAATAAAATATTAGCCGAAATGTTTGAGAAAAATAATGGCATTTTAATACAGTCTGCTGCATTACTTTGCCCTGACGGTTACTCTGATATAGAGAGGAAAAGTTTTATTAAACGTGTCGGTAAGATTTTTGAAAAGGATAACAAAAGCTATATTATTCCGATGGGGGAATATGATGCTTTGCGTATCAAATATGGAACAAAGAAAGAAGCGTGTGCTGAGCGCTACCCTAAAACGCATCAATACAAACGAAACCATGAAGGCGAGAGTGACTATAAATATGAGGTTATCGATGCATTAGGCAAAGATATTGTATTTATGTGGATAAAATTAAAGTCGAGTAACCGGGACTTGAAGTTGATCTATGATACAGCGACTCATAATGAGCGCTCTGCTTTATATTGGGCTAATAAGCGCTTCGGAGCAATTGAAGGGTATACACCGCGTTTAAATGATTCAGAGAATGAAATTAAGTTACAAGTTGAAAATCTAATTAAATAACTGACAGGATAATGACGCAACTTAATCGAGGCGAAGGACGGCATGCTGTCGCTTGTGTTATTTGTCATGGCCAACGTGGTGAAACTATACAATTATCTTCCACGGTCATCATCTCTATCATGGCCTTCACGGTCTCTATTATTATTTCTAGGGTTATGCAGAGATAAATATTGTTCGAGTTCGGTTTTTCTGTCTAAAAGCTGTTGGTGTTTCTTTTCAATCCTAGTTAAATTTTTAGCTTTAATATTTTTTGCATCTTTAAGTTCAATTGCTCTACGTTGATGGACATAGGATTTATTTTCTTTTTTAAGAATAGCGTGAATGGAAGGGCCCTGGTGTTTATCTGGAATATGGTCGCATTGTTGAGCATACGGTAAGTCATCTCGCTCTATCGCTTTAGCTTTTTGATCTTTTAATGTGAGGTAGCCATATTTCCATTGTTCTGCTTCTTTTGTATATCCGTCGAGTTTCAATGATTGAGAGCAGGACATTGCCCACATTTCTCGCCAGTTTTCTAGCACTGATTTTTTATTCCACTCCCGAATTTTGTTACCAACAAAACCATGTTCATTAACACCACGTAAAGTTAATAAAATATGAGCGTGATAATTTCTGGGGTCACCTTTTTTGTCGGGGTCATGAATATTGACATCTGCTACCATCCCTTGAGAAATAAAGTGTGTTTTAACAAATTCCTCTAATGTCGAAATCATCGATTGAATTGAAAGTTGGTGTGGTAAATTTAATTCAATCAATCGTGCAAACTGTGCTTTTATATGTGTTTCTCGATGTTCAACTTTGTTCCATAACGTTGAACGGTCTTGAGTCCAATCAGCCCATTTTGGCGTATAGATTTTAGAGCTAAGACACATTGAACTTTGCTTATTTGTGTAATCGAAAGTCTGGCCTAATTCTTCACTTTTTAGCCGGCTGCGTGAAATATAAGCAGCCGAGTTAACGACACTTTTACCTTGTGTTCGGCCAACAATTTTTACGGCAAATCGGAAAGACATAAGACCACTTGTTATAAAATACAGAGTCTATTTTAAATGAATTTTGTTGGCTTCTAAAGAGATTTTTTATAAAATGTATAAGTGCGCCCTTATTATTTAATCTGTTTTTTCTTTAAGTAGGTTTTATTAGAGAAAATCATTAGGGCTGAGAGGAAAGTGTTGGAGGAAAAAAGAATATGAATAATCAAACGGCTCGCCATAAAAAACTCGTTGCTGAAGAAAAAAAAATAGAGCAAGAAATTAGGCAAGAAAGTGCAAGAATTGAAAGGGCTAAAAATATTGATTTAGCAAAAATAACAAAACATAAAAACCGACTAATATTTTTAATCGGTTCGGCTGTTTTGAAAGAAGTAGAAAGAAATAATGGAGAAGAGGATCTTGGTTTTAAAATAACAAAAGAGCAGCTTAAATTTCTGTTGGATCGTGATACTTTATTAGATCGAGACAGGGATTTTTTAATTAAGCAGCACTTTCTTAATTGTTAATATAAGGATTTTTTTCTGCTCTATCTTTGAGATACTTATTTTTATAATAGGGTATTTTGTCAGCAAAAAAGGCTTCTTTCTGACCGTATAAAAACATAATTTGCTTGTTTTCTTCCAATGAAAATAAATTAACCATCGGCATAAAATCAACAGATACTTCATTAGTACTTTCTGAAGTTTGTGATGACGTAAGCCTGTTATATGTTTCATCTCTATTCTCAGTTTTATTGACACTAACAGAGTAGCGCGTTGTTTTACCTAAACGCTCACTAATTTGTTTAGCGACTTTCGTATCATTCGGTGTGAAGTATTGATGTACGCCAGAGTTAGCGAGAAAGGACTCATGTTTGCGACCATATATATCGATGAGTTGATGAATATCTTGCCAAAAAGTCCACAGTTGCAAGCCAAACCCTCTAGCTAGTCCTATCGCTGTTTCTAAACTTTGCAGCCTACCTAATATAGCGCACTCATCAAGCATCATGAGTACATTCTTTTCTCCTTGCCCAGCATCAGACATAAACTGATTTAAAGCCGAATTAACAAGTACTTTAAACCATTTAGAATAGCAGACTAATAAGTGGGCAGGAAGAATAAGGTAAACAGTTATTTTTTCTTTCTTTAGCCTGTAAAAGTCAATATCATCTTGGGACAGGCTCTGAGCAAGAATAGGATCGTCTAAAAAACTAGTTTGTGTCAAGGCAGTCGCAATCACGGATTGAAACGATTTACTTGATTTCGTAAATGCGCCTGCTTTTTGTTCGAGAGGAGGGTAGTCAATAGACTTTGCTTTAAAAAGTCGTAGAGAAGAGATGGATTCTATATCTGTTAATACTGACTTACGAGGTTTATCTTTTTCATTAGTACTGATAAGAATATCTTCATCCTCTTCTTCATCATCAGTATCAGTACCTCCATCTATATCAGTACTTGAGCTATCATCATCTTCCCCACCTATATCCATACCAGCAATAGTAGAGAGTAGAAGGATAAGCGCTGATTCAGGTAGTGTCAGTATTTGACGTACTTCATTGAGATTTCTTTTTTCACTGCCATACTCCTCAGTGATACAAACAAACATAACAATGCAGGCAATAAGCTCACGCGCTGAATCATTCCAAAAAGAATCAGAATTTCCTGACGATTGACTATCAACTAAGATTTCACATAAAGAACTGACACCTGAAACAAAAAATTGGTTATCAGGTCCTAATATAGATAATGGGTTAAATCCACTTGGATTGAATGTACCTGAGTCCCCTGTAAAACCTAGGTCAACAAAGGATTCTTCTAACACTCTAAAAGGGTTTATGATAAAAACCTCATGGCCTAATACTTCCTTTCTATATTTCGCAGTAACAGCGGCATTTTCACCTTTTGGGTCAATCACAAACATTGATCCCTCATATTCAAGTAGGACTGGAATTTGAACACAGCTGCCTTTACCAGAGCCATTAGGTGCAATGGTGGTTAAGTGTTTTCCGCCAGAATAATGAATGGGGTAACTATCATTATGGTGATCTATGGTATGTGCCCCCGTAGGAATTCCTTCTTTAGTTAATAGGTTTTGATCTAAACAGGCACTGAATGTTTGCCATTGAATATCGCCATGAATCTTAGATTTGATAAGTGAATCACGGTCATTGAATCCAAAGGGAATATCTTTAAAACAAACCTTATTATCATGCTCACTATAGTACTTTTTTTTCAGAAAACTATAGCGCTCATTAATATTTACTGCAGCAAGATAGTCGTTGCAACGAAAGAAGTAGAAAGAAAAAATTTGAAAGAGGGAGTAACTAAAAGTTAATTTAGGGCTATTAATTACTATTTCTCGACAAAAGTCTAAAGATTTGAAGTTATCATTACTATAAATAAAAAAGTCCTGCTCATTGCCCCGTGGAACCTTTTTATAGTACTTAATATTTAAGTCGGAAGTAGGATATAACTTAAAAATTATTGAGGAATTATCGGTCTCGGTCGTAAAAATAAGATCACCTCCGTTTTGATCAAAGTAACAAAACGGATTTGTTTTTGACTCCTTTTCCCCCACCTCTTGTTGAAGAACAAGATCATTAAAACAATCAGATTGCCTTTTAACAAAGACGTTATTTTCACAGTTTGGGAAGATTTTTCTGGGGTAATCATTGTCTATTGATTCACTAGCAACAGAAGGTTCGGTGCTTTCTATTGCAGTATTGTCTTTTAAGTTAAGCGAGGGTGCCTTAGTTTCATTGTTAGCAACAACAATCTCTTGATTCATTATTTTTATCCTTTTTGACCCGTTGGTAACGGTGCTGGAGTTTGGCATTTAAAAGTAAAGGTGAACTAAGTTATTTAGGGAGCCCGGTCCATTCATCTGTATCCGAGAAATAGTTATAGTCTCTGTTGATTACAGACTGAGGAAATAGCAAGTTAGGTTCTGAGTATTTTTCCTTTATTTCATTTAATTGCTTACTTATTGGAGATGGGAAATTAAATTGCGTCGGCAGTTTGTTTATATAGTCACTTAAAGCAGTAATGTCTTCCAGGATTCCTAGAATTTTAGTTTTTGAGTCTAAGTTTTCCTTAGTTAGTTTATTTAACTGAGTCTGTAATTTTATATTTCTATTCTCCATTGGTAGTAACTGCACTAGATATTCAGCTTTTGTGAGTCCAGACCCTTTTGCGCGATTAGTTATTTTTTCTGCAGCCTGCTTGGGTATATGTATATCCAAGCGTGAATGGGTTCCCTTGATTTTCTCCAGGTGTTTCTTTTTTCTTTCTTTAGGTGTTAAAGCGGTTTCTTTCATTGTCAGTCTCTCCATTAGTAATCCGTCATTGGTGGCTATTTAGTTCCCGTGGAACGAATTATTATAAAATATTGTATATCATTGATTTGATTGTAATATATTTATAGATTATTTGGTAAATATATTTTAATTTTCCTCAGATTTAAATGATAAGTACAAAATTTAGACAATTATTCAAGGTTCGGAAATCAGTGGTTATCGCCTTCTATGGCATGAAGACAAAAAGGTGCGGAAAGGTAAATTTAGGAATTTTCGTACTAAGAAAAATCCTTAACGGGGTTTATGTTTCGTTTCGTGCGTCGCCCACTATTAAAGGTCTGTAGAGCATTAAGAGAATAATATTCCGTTTATGCACAATACCCCATTAAGTATGCTGAAAGTTTACTAAAACCGGCCAAGCTAATTGTCGTCTAATACGCAAATGTTACCTTGCGGGAAAGGTGTGGGAGCCGGATATGAGATATTTGGTGATGTTGAATTGGTTACAAGTCACGGAATCAGCGTTGTTTTTAAATGCCCCCTCCTTTCTTAATTTCTTGAGTTCTTCTGTCCATAACCAGGGCTAGAAGCTCGGAAATAGTTTTGGCATCTTGGAATAACCGCGTTTTTTCAGTAGGCGTAAAGTATTGCCCTAGCCCCTTACTAAGCATCACCTCAAATTCTCCGGTAACAAGAAAATTGCCATCCATAATGGTGTTACTTACACTTAGATCTCTATACCCTAAAAGTGTTTCGCAACAACTATGGACGAGCGGTTTTATTTTATCATCCATATCTTGGTACATATCAGCGGCAATAGCCTCATTCAAAACAAAGTCGATGCCATTCCTGAGCAATTCAAAGCGGAATAAAAAAATAGATACTTCATTACCGGCTATATTTTTCATATTTTAATCAACAATAATATTTAAAATGCTGTTCGGAATCCTCATTCCTGCTGAATTGGGGACGACGCAGAATTTGGGACATAAACCTCGCTAATTATTTTAACACTGTGTGTTCGCATAACGGGTCTTATGTTAAGTTTGATGTTTTAAGAGTTCTAGGACGAGTTTACTTTTAAACTCAGCACTATAAACCGTTCTTTTTTGCTCATGCCATACTCCAATTTTTAGATTATTTTACGGCGATTGGAGTAATGAATCTGATTTTTGTGTCGGGGATTATAGGACTTCAAAACCCTTAAACTAAAAACGGGAATGCACATGTTTATTTTTTGTGAAATCAAACGGCGAACTTAAATTAAGTTGCTTCACCTGAATATTTTGTTGATTTATTGAATATGAAATTAACAAAGATCGCTCATTTAATGCAATTAAACTAGGGTAGGACAATTGGTTACCTCCGTCAAAAAGCTGAAATAAATAGAGAGGATCATCGACTCTTTTCCAAGGAAAAAAAAGTATCCACAGGTACGCTCTATGCCTAGACGAGGGGTTCATAGCTAAATAATAGCCATCCTCAACGGTTAAAGTCGCAATAGCCGAGTTAGGGTTTAGAAGTTCAGTTTTTTTTAATTGCAGCCAGTCAATCCCCTCATTATGACTACTGGTCTTAAAAATAAAACCACTGTTCGACCTACAGAGCGCCAAAATAGAATTATCAGGTAATTTGATAAGTGCTGGCTGGGATACAAATAGAGCTTCATTATTTTTATCATCAAGCGATACTTCCTGAATTTCTCCGATTTTAAGGTTAAACCGTTGAAAACAAACAAAAGTTCTATGCTTCAATACACGGCTCGATGGCATTAAAACAACCCCATTGTCTAATTCCAAAGGCGGATTTTTTGTAGGCCCAATACTATCCCCTGCTAAGGCAAAAGGCTGACTCCAGGTCTCGCCATCATCCCGAGATAGTAAGGCATGCCCTTTCCAGCTCCCCAAAGACCCTGTTTTAAAAAACAGGCAAATATCATTACTTTCTGCTTGTTTAAATAACACAGGGTTCCAGCAATTTTCAAACTGCGTTGAAATAGACGTTAAATTAATGCTCCGTGGCTTACTCCATTCACCCTCTTTAAATTCACTAATAAAGAGGTCTTGATAGTCTGTTTTTAATCGCTTCCCATGCCAACAAAGCAGGATTTTGTTGTTTAATCTAAGCATGGTTGGGGCATGAGCATACCAAAAGCCTACTGCAAAGAGGTGACTTATTTCATTCATTTTGAACCATATAAATCAAGTAATCCCGCTCCAAAATATCTTTTAACTTAAAGAAATCACTAAAAAATAGGAAAGTAACAATTATTATCAATAATGGAATTATAGTTTGAAAGCAACTCTTGAGCTTCTTCGCTATCAACCCCATACGATATAAATGCATCCTCTACATGACTATATAGGAGTTTATAAAAACTTTGCCTCGGAGAAGCTCCATTAACACCCGTTTTCAACAGTACTTCTTGCAAAAACTCCGTCCACCCCTCAAATACCTCACTGTCGTCTTGCTCACTTATGTGAAAGACTAGCGTCCAGAGTCTAGGGTACATGCCTTCTAGTAACAACTGCTTCAGACTCAGCTTTATAATCGTGTCATATAATGAACCCTTGTTCGAATGAATTGAAGCTTGGAGAAATATTGCGAAAGCAAGTTTTTCATGGGGGTTGTAAATATCGTTATTTTTATGGTGAAAGTTCAAAATTTTTAATTTCTGCTTAATTACCACATCTAAAGACAGGTTTCTAGTTTCACACTCCACGGCATAAGCTGAAACCTTCAAAGCATTACTGTTAAGAGTTACTGTTTCTTGCTTTGATACATCATTAGAACCGCAGCCCATTAGAATGACCTCTTTAATTGACGAGGTAGGAATCTTAGGCTCGTGAGCACTATTAACGCTTTCTTTTAATAAAAAATCACTTTCATCATAATTTAATTCTCTGTTTGGCTTTATCAATTCAAAGTCACTAATGCACATTTTATCTCCTCGAGTTGCTAATTAAAAGTTCGAGACCACTCAGCCCTTTCTCTCTGAAATTGGCAATGAGCTGTTTGATCGCTAAAAGGGTGTTATTATTTGACATTGAGTCATCTGCATTTTCATCAACTATAATGAGTAAGTCAGTAAACGCGTCAAAATGAGCCAGCAAACTAGCATTTTGGTATAAACTTCTCTCGCTATCATCTTTGGGCGGTTTCGCAATAAAAGGAATCACCAACGGCAATGTAGTAGGCTTTTGTTCAGTCATTGAGTATTCAAACGACCGTAACTTTGACTTACTACTTGAGATAAAATACGTTATAGCCTTTGCTAATTCAAGCCTTTCCCTTCCAACACTTTCGGATACCACGATCAAAATATCGAAATCTAAAAATATGCTATTAAAACAATTGTTTAAGTAGGATTGGACTGGATCGCCTCCTTCTGAATACTGAGAGTACGATTTATCAAAAAAATACTTATTATCCAAAGAAAAAAAATATTCATTGCCACTACAACTAGATGGCATAACTTGAGTATTATGAGTATCAATACGTATGGTTTTTAAGCGCTTATCATTAGCAAGTTGCGGCACACACCTTATAGAACTAAGAACGTCAGCACCAACATCTCCAATGGCTATAATTCCTATAAAATAATTTTTCTCTTCGATTTCTTCATTAGCAGTCATTTATTTTTTCCACTTAATAATAATTATAAAGGTACGGGGCTAATTAGAGCGCGGCTAGGTACCACGAAGCCACTTCTATTTTAGACTCCGATATATGTCTGAAGTGATACATTTAATCGAACCTTGTATCATTTTATTCTGGCGCCTACGTAGGGATTATTTTGAATTGCCAAGATACTTATTCTTAACTGACTTTCATGCATATCCACTTCTCTACTCGAAATTTTTAACTCTACCTTTTCAGCTCCATGAAACGATTGCTGAAAAATTGAGGTCAACGCAGAATTCGGAAGATAAACCCCGTTAAGGAATTTTTAACACTTTCTCGCAACGATCCATCAGGACGCACATACCGATAGAGCCTTTATCCGATACATTAATAAGGCTATAAACAACTCACAAAAAAACATTTTTTTATACAGCTATTTTGATTATTAACTAAGCCACATGAAAACTCAGCACTCTTCCAAGAAAGAGATGATGGACCGCAACCTACATGTGGCCTAATTTCACGATAATCTAAAAACTCACAATCCGGACTTAGTCTTCCAGGCCCAATAGTTGGACCGAAAGAATTAGAGTTAATAATTATTTGAGAGGATGAAAAAAATCCATTCGTAAAATCATCAGAAAAAACATTTGATGAAAACAAAAAAAAACAAGTAGATAGAAGAATACTAAAAAATTTCATTTTTTTCTCCAACTGGAGGGTTTAGTTTCTCTTAAACCCTCGCAACAGTTAACACAATAAGAAAAATGGGGTTTCAAAATAAAATTAAAATGTAGCACCCCAACCGACAGTACCTCTAGATTCACCGGATGAAGAATTATAGCTAACACCACCAGAAAATCTTCCATAATCAGTGTTTCTATGAGACTGAACGCTACCACCAGTATCTCTAAGTGTAAAATTTACGCCACCATTCTGATTTTTTGCACCAAAACTTCCCCCTTTAAGTGCAGGACCAGTGTTTGTACTATTACGACCAACAACAGGGCCAATACTAACTTCAGATCTAGCAGTCTTATCAACTGGGTAAAGAACAGTTACGTCAGAAAACGCAGCAGAAGAGAAGCTAATAGTTATTAAACTAATAAATAATTTAAAATTCATAATTTTATTCCTATTTTAGGTATTACTTAAAAAGGTGTGGTGCGCATTGATGCTCATATCCACCGGCTTGCATACACTCGTTATATTCTTTTACTCCAGCAAAAGATAACTGAGGCAACAATAAAAAAATTGTAATAATAAGTGTTCTTTTCATAATCTATCTCCGAAAATAAGTTAATAATTTTTGTTCATGTCTATTAAAACCCATAAAAATGAAGACCCCTTCATGAAAGTGAAGAACAATGTATATAAAATTCATTTAACCTTCATTTATTCTCGAGTAAAACTACTTAAATAATGGTAACCGTTCACCTACCCCTTCAATTTAAGCGGCTAATTTGACAGGTTCAACGACTACTTCAATAGAAAGTAAAGAAGGAATTGGCTTATTCTTCAGGTGTGCAACCACCGCGGCAGTAATGAAATCGTAGCGATTGCGGTTTTGTAGCTTGCAGGTTGTTGTTGCTGTCATCATTCGTTCGACAAATAAGTTGCCGCGCTCTGATTGATTGAGTCCCAAAACTATTTTTGCGTCATAATACATAGAAGCGAATCAGTTGTTCTGCAAAATTATTCGTCGGCTCAATCCCTTCAATATCAACGAAAGCCCATAAAGACTCTTTATCTTTAAGAAGAAACTTACAGGCGTTTTCAGTTTTGCTATGTCCGCAAGTCTTGCCCTCTATCAGTAGGCCGGATGATAACGACTCAACATTCCCCCACCTAAGCACACTTGGACATAAGTACACCCGCTGTAAACAAGCCGATAATGATAAAGCTTATGCTCAAATAACTCACCTGCTAAGGTAATATTCAGCTTATTCATCCACGTGTAATCAGAGATTCACAATCCCCCGCAATAAAAATATAACCGTCCCTGTTTTGCCCGCAACCTCTTTACCTTACGTTGCAATGTTCTCAGGTGAGATTGATCAAATTGATTCGGGGCTTTTTCTTCTAATACCTCAAGTAGTGTAATCGGCTGAAGCGCAGGTTTTTCCTCCAATAAAGGCATTAAGTATTGCTCAACTAATCCATTAAAAGGATCTTTTCGGGTGCGGTATTTTCGTACAGGGTGAGTTGTGTCGTGCCCCTTATCAATGCGTCTTGCAGGCCGTTCAGAAAATCCCGCCTTAGCGGCTGAAGTCTCTTGTAACTGTTGAGGGTTCTTACGATAAGACATATATAAATTAACCTGTTCTAGAGTAATGGGTTTTCCAGGCATAAAAATCTCTTGTTGATTAAATATGCTGGAAGTTTACCAAAACCGGCCAAGCTAATTGTCGTCTAATAAAGGAATCAACAATAAAAAAAAGTATCAAACGGCGCTGTTATGGAATTTACAGTACGACTCGCCTGTTTCAGCATATTTGGCTTGATATTGAAGGTAGGCGACTGTTCCGCTATGCGTAGTACTATATATGGGACTACTCCGCGAAATACGGAAGAGCCTCAAAATGAAAGTACCTTTACATAAATGAAGAGTAATATGCATAAAATTCATTTAATCTTCATTTTTATAAACATGTCTTCATATTTACCTTGTAAACTAAATATTATTTTATAAATAAGGAAATAAAAAATGGCCTATGTTTTATATTTTGAAGACGATCCAATTTGGGTAGATCAATTCCTTCCAATCTTAAAAGCCAAACATGATGTAGCCTTACATACTGAAAGTATAGAGACCCTCCAAAGCATTAATAATATGCAAAGTCGTGATGCTCCAGATATAGCCGTACTTGACATCTTAGAGAAACGAAAAGACAACTCAACAGAAGGATTTAAAATCTGTGATGCCATCAAACTAAAATGGCCACATGTTCCAGTAATTTTTTTAACTTCGCTTTCTTCTGGAAGCCCCCAAGAATTGATGGGGCTTTTAGATCATAAGGCAAATTATTTCATATCAAAACCCAATGATAACTTAGGAGCATTCTTACTTGCAGCCATAGAAATGGCTCTTTCTATTACAGACATTTACCTTGGACAATCAGATACATATACCGTAGGAGATTTACGAATAAGTCAAAGCTCAAGAGCTGTATCTTGGAAAAGTGTTCCAATAATTTTAACACCTACAGAATTCTCGATTCTTGATGCACTAGCATCGAAATCAGGAGCTGTTTTATCCTATGAAACACTAAGAAAAATGTCTCAAATAAATCATGTTCATGATGAAGATATAGATTTTATTGATTCATATAGCCGCGAAGAACAAAGATCCAAAAGACTCAGGAATACACTTAGCGCTCATATAAAATCGATTAGAAAAAAGCTTGAAAAAGCAGATAAAATATATGATGAAACAAGTAAATTATCTTTCTCTGATGTTATTAGAAATAATAGGGGATTTGGATATGCTTACAATAAGACCCAGAGCATTAAACAAAAAAAAAGTTAACACACCCAACCGTAAGCATTCAGCCCCCCTCCTTGACAAGGAGGGCTTAGGGGAGCTTTTTTTATAAAAGCTTTACTAAATCTTATCTTTTTCAGTAGGAAAGTGAACAGTTACACCCAACTCACCAAAACAATATTAAACAAACCACTCGACAACAAAACTCGTAAAATTAAGCTCCTAGAGATTTAAAAACTATGTATATTGACAATAACCTTGAATATGGCCTTCTTATATCTTGGGCTATCTTAACAATCCATTTATACCGATCAAGAAGAAGAAATTTTCGTAAACATATAAAATCAAATAAATTGCTGGAATCATATAGAACAGTAAATGATGACAAAACTATCTTTATAAATGAACTAAAAGAACAACAAGATATATACAAACAAAAATTAAATAAATCATTGATTGAAAATCAGTTTTTACATGAATTTTCTGATCGTCATGAACATGACTGCTCTAGCCGGTTTAGCATCATAGAATTAAACTTAAAGAAAATTAAAAACAAAGAGAATCAAGATCTAATTGACAAATCTTTACATCAACTAATATTTTTAAAAGATGCCATTACTGTACACCTAACACCAAATATATCTGAGTACATTAGACAAAATGTTGAGTCCACTAGAGAACAATTCAACTTAACCAAAAGAATACATAACTATTTAAATACTTCATTTGACTTGAAAGACCCGAAAAATAGACTTGTATTCAATTGTGAAGTAAAAGATATTATTTTATTCGGAAAATGGACTCCGGTTGAGATCATGCTGGATAACATTATTAATAATGCATTTAGACACTCCTCAAAAAATAGTGACATCATAGTTTCCGTTACAAAAATAAACACTTTTGTTCAAATTACAATTCGTAACAATGGCCCACACATCCCAGACGACCTAAGAAAAGAAATATTTAATAAAGGCTTCAGCATCAGATCCAGAAACCCTAACACGCAGAAGGGTGGTTTTGGCTTATATTTCGCAAAACAAGTCGTAACTGGATATGACGGAAGCATAGAATGCAAGAATTTTTCTACATCAAGACTTCTTGCAAATGATCTTACTAGTGTAGAATTTATAATAAAATTACCAATACTTATTGATGACGAGGAGGAGGAGGAATAGAAAGTAAGGATTCTCACTTAAGCCGGTACAGCCAGTAATTTCAAAGGGACATGCGTGACTTTAGCCCGACCCTTTCTAGGCAATGGAAGCTCACCCATTTGCTCTAATAACCAAGAAAATAAATCGGGAAACTCGGTTGCAAATAATCGTTCAGCGGCAGTTGTGCCATAGCTTCGCTTTAATCCGTAATTATGGATAACGGTGAGTGCTCTATTGCTTCAAATAAGTGAATATCCAACCCATCATGATGGGTTGCCCTGTTAAATAATTCAATGTAAAAATTTTGCGTTGGCTTTCCAGGTTGAGTATAAAGCAGGTTAGTTGTTGTCATCATCTAATACATTCTCAAAAAGTATACATTGTGGGACAAAATACACTTTCCATAGAATGCGGCGTTCAGCCGTTCTGTTTTATGCCCCGTTGAATATAACCGTAAAGTCTTAGCAATTATGAGACGATAAATCTTTTAACGTGGGCTTGTGCTCCATATTCTGCATCTACCCCGAACAATCATCTCTAAGTAACATAAGTGCATTGTGTTACTTAGAGAGGTATTTATGAGGGTTAAAAATATATTTTATATTCTGTGTACCCTATTTAGGGTACACATGCAATCGTAGCCAGAGCCAGAATAGTCAGTTAATGTTATCTTTTAAAGATGGTCCAAAAAATATAATCCTTGATTAAAGAACTAATTTTACTTGTGAACGTTTTTGTTATATATGAGAAAAAGTGTTTAAAATGCGTTTTGATAAGTACTTTTAGTACTACTGATACTGCTATAAAAGTTAAATCCATACAGAAATCCTATAAAAATATTACTCTATATAGTTGTTCTGTATTACAAATTATAACTACCCTCCTTATAGTTGGGGGGTATTAGCAATATTTATAATCCCCGCTGGTATTGTCGGAACTTAGCAGCTATAAAGTATATTTACCTGCCATTGCCTGTGTTTTTTTAGCAAACTCATTTCTAAGTGCAATAGGTTTTAACACTTCAATCTGGTCAGCAAAGCCGAGTAACCACCAGCGCAGTTGTCCCGTATCTTTTATACGTGCTGTAAATACACTTGTTCCATCTGCTTGTGCCGTTATTTTTTGGTTTTCTGTAAGCTTTGATTCTCTTAGATGAATAGCAACCTCTTCATCAATTTTTAATTCAAGATCTATTTCATCACCTATTAAAAAATCAAAATGTCCTTCTTTAATATAATTGTCTAATAAAAATCCATCTGGAACCCACCGGCCAACATCTTGTATTTTAGCTTCAATAAAACGATGTAAACTTAATACGCGAACATCAGTATAAGCTCGTAAAGTGCAGACTAAATAAGTAACCGTCCCCCGTAATACCAAGGCAATAGGGTTAACTAGGTAGGTTTTATACTGATCATCCCTGCGGCCAAAATATTTCCCTTCAAACCGCTTATTATCTAATAAAGCGGTATAAATGGTATCCAGTACATCTGCATTAGGTTGGGGAGGAATGAGTTGTTGTGTCTGAGGTAAGACTCTAATCTTTTCAGCCCATTCCAAGTAACCTGAATGCTGATTAGCCAGCAATTTATTAGCTGTTTTGAAATGTGCCCTAAGATTATCCAATGCGACGGGGGGCAACTGACCTTGTAAGTTCTTCTCAGCAAGGTAAAACGCTAATGCGGTTGGTGATCCCATTTTAGGTATTTCAAGTACACCGTCTTCTAGCTTTATAGACCAATAAAAGGCTTTCTCTTTCCTGGTATTCTCTAATGGAAAGACTTGACTTAAGGTATCTATATCCCTCTGAATCGTTCGGTAGTTAGGCACATCTAAGCTATTTTCTAATTTATTAATAATCTCTTTGATACTAATACTTCTAGGATAGCTAGGAATCAATTGCAAAATTGTCCATTGCCTTTTTAGTGTATCCGACACGCTTTAAGCCTCGCTTATTTTAATAGTTTGATTTTACGATTTTACTTGAGCAGCTAGTCTAGCCTTGTCTATCTTAATTATTTTGTTGAAACTTTTACCTAGACATAATGCGTCTAACAGTCATTGTATTATAATCCTGGTCATTATCTAGTAAGGATAAAAATTAGTTAATCTAAACCCTGTTTGAAGCGATGCAGATTGTGATATTTCTGTGATAGCCCAACAGGCACAATCCCTAAATAATATTAAATTAAGGTTATCACTATGAGCACTCTATTTCCAAATTCACTTTTCCGCAGCTGTTTTATGCGAATTAAACGTATTGAACATA
>Ga0209707_1000751_pt1 | contig 19115 bp, 16 predicted proteins | sample EN4Hudsemesocosm_FD_184630 | JGI IMG/M metagenome (GOLD analysis project Ga0209707, IMG submission 184630) | Methane-oxidizing microbial communities from mesocosms in the Hudson Canyon - EN4B Hudson Canyon (SPAdes) (version 2) | ecosystem: Environmental > Aquatic > Marine > Cold seeps | place... | reverse complement strand
CAACAAAACTCATATCACCTTTTAAAATACTCCATAATTGAGGCAGCTCATCTAAACTCGATTTACGCAAGAAATCACCAATAGGCGTCAACACACTTTTTGGATTTTCTAATAAATGTGTTGCAACCGCAGGTGTATCGACTTTCATACTACGAAATTTGGGCATACTAAAAATAACATTATCTCTACCTACCCGATCAGACCAGTAAAGCACCGAGCCTTTAGAGCTTAACTTAATTAAGATAGCAACTACACAAATAACAGGAAACAGGAACAAGATAGCTGTAAGTGAAAAAATCAAATCAAACACTCTTTTCATCAAAACTTTTCTGCCATCTTCTTCAACTGCTTATCCATTGTAATGACCGGCCGCCAGCCCAATAAATCATTCGCTTTTGAGCTATCCACTTGCAAAGAGCCAAATAAACGATCTGCCATATCAACCCTAGCTAATAATTTAGCAAAAAACTTCATCAAGCTAACAGGTACTGGAACTAATAAGGAATTTTTAGCAAAAGCATGAGCAATCTTTTGTAATAGCGAGGTCGTAGAAACATCTTCACCATCTGAAATTAAAAAGACTTCATTCGCCGCTTTAGGATCAGCTATACAGTGGATAATAAAACTAACCAAATTATCTAAGGCAACTAATGAGCGTTGGTTATGAATAGCACCAAAGGGTAAAGGCACTCCTCTATTAACCCATTTAATCATAGCAGCAAAGTTTGCTTTAACGCCTGGACCATAAACAAGAGGTGGTCTAATAATTACCACATCCATACCTGTTTTTTTGGCTATATCTAATAAACCTTGCTCGGCTTCATATTTCGATAATCCATAAGGATCAACAGGAACAAAGCTATCATCAGCTTTAAACGGTACATTACGACTGGTAAACTCACCATTCACCTTAATTGAACTAATAAAAACAAATCGTTTAACACCAGCGTCAGCAGCTTGTTCTGCTAAACGCAATGTTCCCGCTGTATTCACTGCTCTGAACTTCGCCAAAGACTCAATCACCGAGTCTTTCATAATATGAACCCGTGCAGCCGTATGAACAACAACATCAACACTCGTCAAACTACTAGTCCAATCTGTCCTCTCTGTGATATCACCAATAACGACTAATTCAACATTTTTCAAACTAGGTGAAACTTTTCGGGTAGCGCCTTTAACAGAATATCGACAAGAGATAAGCTCCGTCAGTAAAGCATTCCCAATAAAACCATTCGCACCTGTCACTAAAACATTCATACAAGCTCTTTATATACAGAAGTATAAGCAGCACCTAAGGCCTCGCCTGAAAATAATGTTTCGTAACGCTGTCGCGCATTGCAACCAAAATCCATTGATACTGATTCATCTAACAAAATATGCATGGCTTCTGTCAATTGCTCAGGTGCCTCAGGAGTAATAACCAATCCAGTTTCCTCATGCTTATTAACATACGAAGTCCCAGTGCCTATTTCACATGAAATCATAGGCTTGCTCATCATTGCTGCTTCAACTAAAACCATCCCATAAGCCTCAGAACGTAAATGCGAAGGCAAAACCAGTGCGGTACAATGCATTAATAAAGATCGTTTTTCCTCATTCGTCACTTGTCCGGCAAAAATCACATTATTAACGCCCAAATCTATCGCTAATTTATTTAACTTATCGCCTTCTGGCCCACTTCCTGCAATAACAACTTTTGCATTCAGTTTTTTTGCCGCCTGAATTAAAGTATGCAAACCTTTGTAATAGCGTAAAACACCAATAAACAAAAAATAAGGTTCTGATAAACCTAAATTAAGACGCGCCAATATCTCATCATCGTTCACAGTAGGATACGATGCCTCTTCGATACCCAAAGGAATTATTCGCACTTTATTTCTAATCGCAGGGTGTGATAACACGGGGCTTGTTTCAGCATATGCAGGGCAGTTAGCCACAATAATATCCATACTTTTTAACATCTTCCACATTAGTGGCGCATAAACAGCACCTAATAACTTCTGTCTAACGACATCAGAAATATACGTTAATACAGCCGGTTTATCAGGTCGAATCGTGGCATGTAATATATCCTCAAATGGCCAAGGAAAAAAGTAATGCAACACATCCGCTTCTTTTGCTAATTTTGAAAAACGAGAAAAAGCAGCTACCCCACCTATATCACAAGAAGCAGGCGCGAGCCAAGAGCGACTTCTTACAACTCGCCCTTCAGGTCGAATTAACTCAGACGGCTCAGGCCTAGGAGATAAGGTATAAATTGTATTATTAACCCCTTGATGACTAGTAGATAAACTAATCTGCCTAATAGCTTCTTGCAAGCCCCCAGGTGGATCTGGAAAATAAGTGCGGTAAACATTTAAAACTTGCATTTACTACGCCGATTTCCCTAATACATTTTTATAAATTTCAAGGGTTTCTAACGCACACTTTTCCCATGTAAATTTCTTAGCCTGCTTTAACCCCAATTCAATCATCGCATCACATTTCAACTTACTTTCTAATACTAATATTAATTGCCTTTTTAACTCATCAACATCATCAGGAGAAACTTGAATTCCAGCGTCTCCAACAACCTCTGGCAACGATGCTTGGTTAGACGTTATTACAGGTACGCCACTTGCCATTGCCTCCAAAGGCGGCAAGCCAAAACCCTCATATAGGGAAGGGTATACAAAAACTTTCGCGGCGGCATAAAGACTAGGCAAGTCATCATCAGGTATATATCCAAGAAGTTTTAACTGCCCACTTTTTACCAAAGGGGCCATCTCTTGTTCAATTTCGTCTGTTCCCCAGCCCTTCATACCAATAATAACTAAAGGATAATCTGCTTTTAAGTTATCCGGCAGCCTTTGAAATGCCTTAATAACTTGTCCTAAATTCTTTCTCGGCTCTAAGGTACCAACAACTAAGACATACTTTTGATAATTAAGTTTATATCGACTTAAAACATTACTGGTTTCAACAGCACTTCTTTGATGAAAAACCTCTTCCACACCTAAATAAATAGGAAACACCTTAGACGCATCAACTGAGAAACACGCCATTAGTTCATTAGCTGAAAAAACTGAATCTGTAATAATTGCATCCGCTTGCTCAAGTGCCTTGGGAAAGAATTGCTCCATCACTAATATTCGTTCACGGGGGTGTGCCTCAGGGTAACGAATAAATGAAACATCATGTACCGTAATTATCTTTTTTCCCGAAAAATCATAAAGCAAATAATTAGGGTCATGGTAAATATCAGGCTGACATACCTTTAACATCCGCTGAAATCGTATTCCTTGAATAATCCTCGAAAGATTATAAGATAACGGAATAACTTTTTTTATTACAGCCTTAATTTTACCGATATTCTGAACAGGATTTTCACGAACAAGTTTTGACCAACCTTTTCCATAAAAAAAACTAACATCAACTTCATTACTTTTTTCAAAATACTTACAAAGGTGATAAGTATATCTTCCAATTCCTGTAAGGGGCGACAAGAGACTTGTCGCATTAATGACCAATTTAATCATTTACAAAATCCCCCTCATACATCCATTTCAGAGTTTCTTTTATATGCGGATATTCTTGTTTACCAATTACCTCATGCAAAAACTTATTACTACCCACTAAACGTTTAACTTCATTGGGACGAACAAACTCAGGATTAACACGTACATTAATTTTATAGCCTGCAATATCATCCATAATTGAAATAATTTCACGCAAAGAATAGGATTTTCCTGAACAAACATTCAATGTATTGCCTATCGCAGACTCTGCTCTCAGCAATTTAATGTACACATGGCAAACTGTCCGAACATCCGAAAACTCTCTATTGATATTCAAATTACCTAACTCAATACTAGATGTCTTGCGCACAAAATGATCAATAATTTTAGGAATTAAGAAGTTATTACTTTGCCCTAAACCAGTATAATTAAATGGGCGAGTGATGATAATGGGAAGCTTATCCATCCATAACCTAGCAACATGTTCCATTGCTAATTTACTCACGCCATAATCATTTACAGGCACCTGGAGTGTCATTTCATCTAAAACTTCAGCCTGTGCATTACCATATATATTAGCACTACTCACCAACAATATTGCCTTTGGTTTATTCTCTAAAGTAAATAAAGCTTGTAACAAATGTCGAGTACCAAGCACATTCACATTATACATAACATCAGCATCACCATAAGCAACAAATGCAATGCCCGCTAAATTCACCACCACCTCAGGCTGAATACTAAGCACTTCATCATTAACTGCTTTAGCATCCGTTAAATCAGCTTTCAAAGCAATCACTTCATAACCTGAAATTGTAGCAATTTTTGTAAAATGCCTTCCCGTGAAGCCAGGTGCTCCAGTAAGTAGTAATCTCACTAAAATGAAAATCCGAGTTTATTACGGCGCAAATCAGCTTCAACCATCATCGCACATAACTCTTCCAATGTTGTTTTTGCTACCCAGCCTAAATCTTCTTTAGCTTTAGTGGGATTACCAATTAACAACTCTACTTCAGCTGGACGATAAAATTTAGGATTCACTTTAACAAGCAGTTTTCCAGTATTTTTATCCGTTGCTGTTTCATTTTCAGCACTACCCTGCCAATTTAATGCAATTCCAACCGCTTTAAATGACATAGTGACAAAATCACGTACTGTTTCCGTACGATTAGTCGCCAAAACATAAGTATCAGGTTTATCCGCTTGTAGCATTAAATACATACCTTCCACATAATCCTTTGCAAAACCCCAATCACGTTTCGCATCCATATTACCTAGCTCAAGCATATCTTGCTGGCCCAATGAAATTTTAGCCACACTATTGGTGATTTTACGAGTTACAAACTCTTGTCCACGCAACGGTGATTCATGGTTAAATAAAATACCACTACAGCCGAAAATATCATAAGACTCACGATAGTTAATTGTCATCCAATGGGCATACAGCTTCGCAGCGCCATAAGGGCTACGTGGATAGAACGGTGTAGATTCTTTTTGAGGAATTTCTTGTACCTCACCAAACATCTCAGAGGTGGAGGCTTGATAAAATCGGATTTTGGGATTAACAATACGAATAGCTTCTAATAAATTTACTGGGCCTAGTCCTGTAATTTTAGCAGTGGATATAGGCTGCTCAAAAGAAACTGCAACAAAGCTTTGCGCCGCTAAATTATAAACCTCTGTTGCTTCTGTCGTTTTTAACAAGCGAATACTAGAGCCTAAGTCAGTTAAATCATATTCAATTAATTCTAAATTAGGATGATTTTGAATTCCTAGTTCCTCAATTCGCCATAAATTGACCGAACTTGTACGACGAAAGGTGCCAAAAACTTTATACCCTTTATCTAATAAAAGCTCCGCAAGATATGCTCCATCTTGTCCTGTAATTCCTGTTATTATTGCGACCGTCATAACTACCTTCTAATTAATTTCATTCTATTTTTAATATTTCTAACTTAGTATCTTAGGCTCTTACACTTTGGATATTTTTGCAGTACCACTCCCAAGTCAACTTTAACCCCTCAGATATATCAACTTTAGGTTCGAATCCAAGTTTCTGAAGCTTTGCAGAATCATACGCTCGTAATAATTGACCATTTGGTTTTGTTGGATCCCACTCAACATTATCAACACCAGTTATCTCGGATAAAATATTAACAAGCGTTTTAATTGACACAACCTTACCAGAAACTAGATTCACAGGCCCTGAAATGCCAGTCATGATATTTACAAGCCCTTCTGCTGCATCCGTAGAATACAAAAAGTCTCTCTCTGCTACCCCGCTACCCCATACCTGCACTGCTTTTTTCTCTTGTTTGGCGATATAGAACTTTTTTATTAATGATGGTATAACATGGCCTGTTTCAATATTAAACCGATCATTCGGGCCATATAAATTTGTAGAAATTGCCAACGAATATTCAAGGTCATATGAATTTTTATATGCCTCTAAAGTCGACAGCATTGTTAACTTAGCAACAGCATATGATTCTTCTGATTTATGAGGATAGCCGCCCCATAAATCACTTTCTATTGATGGTATATTTATTGCTGGATCTGGGTACATTGCAACAGTTCCCATTGCCACAATCTTTTTTACGCCGCAAAGTTGAGAGGCATTTATCACATGCGTATTTATCATTAAATTATCGTAAATAGCTATTGCTCTATATTTTGAATTACCTCCTAACCCATAAACACGGCCTGCAAGATGAAAAACATATTCCGGAGCAATACTCTTAAAATAAGTCTCGCACATATCTTTACATCTTAAATCACATTCTTTACTAGACGGTGTATAAACATTCTCATATCCAGTATCACTAAGAAATTTTACTAACGCACTACCTACAACTCCTGCAGCGCCAGTCACCAAAATCCTAGATTTATTATTCATTCATTCATCTCCTACTTGTATTTTAATATTATTTAAACTATGTTTTTTATCTAAAGATACACTTATAACTAACATAGTTTATAGCCATTGTAAGTATAATAGCCGCTGCCTGTGAAACAAACAAATTGATCCCCAATTTATCTACAAAAAAGTACAAAATAACTAAATTCCCCCCCAATGAAAGCAGGTTTATAGCAATAAATTGTGAAAATAATTTTATAGAGGTTGATTTTTTAGATTTAAAAGTCCATTTTTTATTAGCTAGATAACTCGTAAACATCGCGACGGTATAACCTAAAGAAGAAGATAATAGATAGTCAACTCCAAAAGTTACAAGAACTATAAAAATTAAATAGCTTACTCCCGTATTCACTCCACCAGTAACAAGAAACCTTACTATACGAGATGGAACAAGTTTGCGTAGTTGATAAAAAGCCCACCATAATGCAGGCGTGAGACACGTTAATTGATTAATTAATAACCATAACTGAGGAATAAGCAGCCATAACTGAGGAATATTAGTCACGCATTTAAATCGAGTGAATTAAGGAATGTTAGATCTACCTGCTCCATATCTATATTATTTATAAATTTCAATATGTCTTGCATTTGCTCCAACTTCGAAGGAGCTACCAAATACCCCTGTAGCCTTTTTTCGTACTCAGAATAGGCAATTGCAATATGATAGATATTTTCTATCCCTACATTAATATCAATGCTTTTATACAACGCTTCGCGAAGACTATCTGTAAGCACCTTTTCATGGTATCCCGCCCCCCTAACTAAAGAAACATAACTATTATCATTATATTCTTTAACAGACAATTTAATACCACTCACCGAGATTCCATACGCCCATAGCTGTGGAGTGTAACAAGTAAGTTCCTTATATTTCTCTATATCTGAGTATATAAAATTATGTTTTACTTGGATATTTAATTGTCTAACTTTCTTATTTTCTAGCGCAACTCTGTAAGTATCAGGGTGTCCAATACCTGAAAGACCAAAATTAAGACCCTCCTCATCTAATAGCTCTAAGATCTGTAAAGTATCATTTATTAATGCAAGGTCAGCCCTATTATCCCAGTGCAACATAATGCAATAAAGGTTTTCATGAAAGCAATCTTTTGCCCACATAATCTGATCACCTAAATTACTCAACGACAAATCAATGAGGGGACTATATTTATTGCTTGTGGTTCCTACTTTATAAGTAATCTTTAAATCTTTCACACCTCTAGAGCGGCACCATTCAGCAAGAAAAATAGGACTAGCTCTATAATCATGAATTTTGCCATTTAGCGGGTAATTATTTGCAGTATCAACATGCCGGCCACCACCAGCATAAAAACAATCTAAAATAGAAAAAGCAGTACCTTTATCTATAGACCATCCCCACATCGCAGTTCCAAGACACAATTCTTTCATTTAGCTAATATGCCTATTTTTTAAGCGCTGCATTGCTCCAATATATTCTAGAGCAAGCTTACCAATTTTCACTTTACTATTAGGATCATCAGTCCACTCTACAGGCAACTCATAAAGCTTAAGCCCTAACCACTCTGAAACTACTAAAATCTCTGTACAAAAAAACCAGCCATCACTATCTGCACCTGAGTCTATAATGGATTCTACATGCTCTTTTTTTAAAAATTTAAATCCACACATACCATCAGAAAAATGTGTTCTAAGGTATGTTTTAATAAACAAATTAAATATACGAGATGTTATTTCTCTTTTAAGTGTTCGGCCAATTACTTTTGAACTTTTATGCAGGCGAGAGCCGTATACAACATCATTACTCCCGAGAGCCTCCAAAGCTTCTGTCAAATGACGGAGGTCTGTTGCCATATCAAGATCCATATACCCCACATACTGTGCATCACTTTCAAGCCAACTAGACTTTAATGCTAAGCCAACACCTTTTTTCCCAACTCTATGGTAGAGAACCACTCCACTAAACTTCTCAGCTAATTTTTTTCCTATTGCAGGCGTATTATCATCAGACCCGTTATCAGCAAGAATCACACGACAATTATAGTTCTCACTCAATTCTTTTTTTAAAAAATCAATTATTATTCCTACATTACCTTCTAATGTATTTTCTTCATTTAGGATAGGAATTATTATATCTGTAGTAATTTTCATATTCTATTAGAATCCAATTTCTGATTATTTTAGTTCTAGCCCCACCCTCTAAAATCAAAAGCTTAAGCCATAGTATACTGACAGAAGATTATCAGCTGCCCTCTGACCTATCAGACACATTATACCTATTTACATCAACCATTACTGAACTATGCCGTTCATTTACAATCCAATACGATTCATGCTTACTCTGATCATTTAACAACCTACCTAGGTATTCCCCGAAAAAACTGAGTATTATAAACAGTAACATAAACAAAATAGACATCAAAATAACGATAGAACTCCAGCCATCAGCAACATTATGATTAATTAGACGAATAAAAAAACTATAACTCGCAAAAGCCAAAGCAAAAAAACTACCGAAGATGCCTAATGAGCTCATCCACCTGAGTGGCTTGGTCGAATTAAAAACTAAAAGATTCAGAGTTAATCTCATGGCTTTAAACAAACTTTTCTTATTCATTTTTGAATTTCGAATCTGATAGTTAAACGAATAAGAGCCTAAACCACATTGTGAAATTCTGACAAATATTTGATGGTGATAATTTCTAGCTTTTGTTGCCGAATTGACTGCTGCTCGTGATAAACACCTTAATGTTGTCGCATTTTTAGGCACATAATAACCAATTTCATTTAGGACCAAACTTGCAAAAGGTCTGACAGCACTATATCCGAGACTATTTTTAGTATTTTGCGCAACACCCACAACAACATCAATATCTCCTTTAGAGCATATTTCTACCATTGGTATTATTACCTCTAATGGGTCTTGGGAAGTGTTAAAGACAAAAACATAGTCACCAATTGAATTTTCCATACCAACGGTTACAGCAACCTCATAATCAATTTCATAAGAAAGCTCAATAACTCGAGTCGAAGAAACTTCTTTTAATAATTCATCAAGCTTACTATTGTGAAATATATTAGGTAAATCTTCTATAACTAAAATTTCATAATCAACAAAATGTGAATTTAAATACGTATGTAGTAGCCGAATAGAAGGGGTCACCCCCATTTCTTCCATTTCAGTTCCAATCATTATTACAGATATAAACTCATCCCTTTTTCTTAAATCAGTATAATTCATTACCTACCTAACCCTTTCTCAGAAATCACATCAATCACATCATATACATTATCAATCTTCCCGCCCATTACACAATGGAATCCATTTAAACCATAATCTTGCTTAAATAAAATAGGTCGACTATCATTTTTTTCACTTATTGGAAGAACTGTTTTCACCTCCCATAAGGAAGAAACATATTCACATTCACGAAGAATAGGTATATACCTCGCAGCATCTTGCTGCATTTTACGCCATGCAGAATGGTGCTCACTTAAAGAATGCTGCTCATGCCCATCAAAAAATGCTTCACCCGGCTTATCTAACCAATCATAATGTGGTGTATACCGTACATGCGAGAAAGTATGTAAATCCGTTGATGGAAAGGGCATTACAGAAAAAAATGGGCCACACATAAGTGTAATACCTTTATCTTTCAATTCATCAGGAACCTTCACTAAACACATCTCTGTCATTTCATGCTTTAAAGGAATCATATCCATCTTAGACCCACTTGTTACTAAGTTTGTCATTGAATACGTACAATTAAAAACTTGATCTGCAAGCACATCACTCCTTTGATCATCATGCGTTATGATACTAACTAGCTTTTTACCTTCTTTTTGAACAGACTCAACAATTGTATTCAAATTAACCTGAACTCCAGCATCAGCTAAGCGCTCCTCCATGATATGTTTAAGTTTTACCGAATCAAATGCATATTCAACCGTTTTGAAAACACCGTCTACAAGCTGAGGATTAGTCAAGTCTATAATAGAAACGGGGGCTGGCTCACATGGGGCCCCTATTCTTTTACAAAAACCTTGGAACTGCTGTGATGTGATTTTTCCTAACGGTTTACCAATTAAATAATACTTATCAAAGGAATCATCAATGCACTCTTTAAACTCATCACTAAAACGAGGAAATGATATTCTAGACTTTAATGCTGTAAGAACACTTCTTGGGTAGTGATATCCGTTATGAACGCGAGCTTGATTAGCAAATGAAGCCCTCTGCATTAGGTCATCTTCTTTTTCACATAGAATGACTTTTTTCCCTAATTTAGCAAAGTATTCTGAAATATAACAACCATAAAACCCCCCCCCAATAATCAATATATCGCAACTCATATCATTACTATTCACAATAATGTACCTTGATAAAGTGACTCTCGATAGTCATCAGGCTAAGTTGGTGTCTAAATTTTTCTGTAATCAAAATTACTTACCTTTTAATCTGGACATGACATACGTTATTGTCTGAATTTACTCTAAACCAAGCATGCCCTTCTTGAAGGAGTTCAATTTCTAATGAATATTGACCCTTTTTCATTTCATCAAGACCTAAATCAGCCATAGAGATCTGTACATCTTCTGTTGACATAGAATTTACACTTATAACTTTATTGAACCGATAACCAGTATCCCACTCAATAAGTTGATTATTATTATCATAGAGATGGTAACCAATCGTGATCGATTTTTTACCTGAATTCAATCGCCAGCCACTATCAGAATTATTATGAATTCGCAGGTTTAGAACATCAGTATCTAAATTGGAGAAATTAAATTCATTAGGATTACAACTCAGCCCTCCGAGCAAAAATTTCTTATTAATATTTTCATTTAATTTTCCGCTAACAAGTTTAAATACATTCAGATCAAAAAGCTGTGGATATTCATCAAAGGTAAATATTTTTTCACTATTATTAACTAGTTCTTGAAAAATAATTTTATCGATATATTTTGGTAAGCTGCCTAAATCTAACCCTTCAGACCTAATAATCTCTATACCCTCAGGTAAAGTATAGTCAGCATTACTAAGTAATTTATATCCTATACTTGGAAACTTGAAAAATGCCAATTTAGCATTTTCATTTACCTCAACATCAATACTATAAAGCGTTTTTATAGTTTTTCTAATGACTTCAAACTCTTCGTCACTTATCACTAGCCGATCTATTAATACTCCCTCAAAGCCAAATAGGGAAGCTTGAGAAATTATTTCATTAAATGGTAGCTTAGCAAGTTCCTCATGCCAGATATCAACTTTACTGTTTTTTGATGCTCCATTACTCCAACGTAGTTGTTTTGAATGCAAATAAACTCTCATTTGATCGAACTTACCCCAGCCATAATATTTATTATCAGTTAGGTATTGAGAAAAGGGGTATTGGTATACCATAGCTCCAGCTGTTAATTGCGATTCTATATTTTTAACAAATTCTCGTTCTGCCTGGAACCGTTTAACATGTGGCTCACCCATAGAGTTTAAACTACTTGCAGGAGTCTGATCCCAAATGGCAAAAACTGTTATTACAACTGTAATCACAATTGTAAATATATTATTTTTTTTCTTTTCAGGTAATTTAAATGTCAGCCAAAAGGCAAAATTTATTAATACTAGAAATATCAAAAAAAGCGGAAATCGGTCATAGGCTCTAATGGTTGGAAATATTAATGCAACGATACTCCCTATCCCCCCAGAAATTGAACAAAGCATAACGAAAAGAGATAACATTGCAAAAACTCTTAACCTTTTTAAAACTTCATCGTTTGGTAACAAAGAATCTTTAGCTACTGTTAATTTTGTCAACGCTAAACTCATTAATGCAAACAACAAGCAAACTGATGCCACTGTGCCCAAAAAGAATGAATTAGCAACAGTTAATCTCCTAGCAGCATCGCTCGTTCCAATAATCCACCTACCTATCTCAGCTACAGCTCCAACCCTATGAGTCTTTATCGGTGCAAGCATCCTTTTAATACTACTGGAATATACCTCAGCCTCCATAGGGTGCCTAACAAGCGCAGGGTCAGGAGCTCCATTAGGGTTAAATTCCTCAAAATTAGCATTTTTATAACTATAAATAGGCGACATCACTACTATATTAATAATAATAATTACCCCCACGAAAAAAAGAGGGATAGTAGATTCAATAAACCCATATCCCCGCTTAATAAAAACCACCAAAATAGAAGAAAACCCTAAAAGTAAAATAGTAAAGAAGGCATAATAACCATCAGAAATCCCCACAAAACAAACTACTAATACCGAAAACAAAAATTTCTTTAATATTAGAACCTCTTTTAGCTGTTGAAATACAGTTTTTTTCCTGCTTTTTAATCGCTCCTGAGTATATAACCCTAATGAACACCATGTTATGACTACTATAGCTAAAGGAACCATGAAGTAGTTACTTAAAAAAGCATAATGTGAAAAATTTATTCTATAAGTTATAAAAGAAAAAATTAAACCAATCGAAATTGAAAAAATTGTTGATACTTTAAGTAAGCGGCAAGCCATATAGGCGCTAAGAGAAATCAACGAAAAATTTAGAAAATAGTAATACTGCTGAATCTTAATTGCATCATCTATAAAGTATGACATTACAGTCATGATCAAAGAGTGGAGCGCACTAGTCTGCGCAGCTGAATGATAATGCCAATTAGCTATATCAGGCGCACCTAAGTAAACATTCTGAAGCACCCAGCCATTATCAACCAGTCCTTTAGTAAGTAGCAGCTGCCAAATATCATCATCTCTCATTCCATAAAAGAAAGGTACTGACAAATCCCACTTATCAGCACCTACAATATACCACCCAAGTATTACAGGTAATATTGCAATGAGGACAAATATAATACCTTTTCTAATCATTTTATCGTTGATATTCATTATTTTATATAGCCGCGATATAGTCGTCGCAATCCAGCCCTTATCCAGTGAGGAAGGCCTATTGCATCAATCAGCCTTGCCATAATGTACCTTCTCTCGCCTAAAGTATAATTATCTAAAGTGATTTTCCTTTCACTTTTACCTTGTAAGTATTCCTTGCAGTAGCTCTCAAAACTATAGTTTTTCAACTCATCATCATTCATAGAGTCAAAAACTAACTCCCTATCACGTTCAAACAATGCCATGTTATCAGGTGAATATGGCATACTCTGGATATCTACAGTACTGGATGCTCGTGCGATTCTAATTTTATGTTTTGACTTGATATAAATAGCATCCATTACTCCCCACCCTAAGTATTTAAGTGTTGAATTCATCCAGCTTTCATTTTTAACCTTAATTACAAACCTTGAGAAACCATTTGGTGAATTGTAGTCTTGGTCAAAGGAAGTTACTTTATCTTTTAAATCAAAAAATTGTTTCTGAGAACTATCTTGGTGCGTTAGTAAAATATTACTATATGCAATTTCTAGATCATCATTATCCTCGAAGGCTCGAATAAGAGAGCTATAATGCTCAGAAAAAAGTGATTCATTATAAGGTAGTATCGAAACAAGTTCCCCCTCTGGCAAACCTTTGAAAACTGAATCAATAGCTCGCCCAATCTTATTTTCTCTAATTAACTGACCATTAAATTTTCTTTTAAAAAACTCTATAAGCTTTATCCTTACTCCATTACTCGCTTGACAAAGAGCATCTATTTCCTTTTTATTATTTTCATACTCAGCATCATCAATGAGCAATATTAATTTTTTATTTTGATAGCTCTGTTTAGAGAAATTTTCAATGATATTACTTAAATCATTATGGCTATACTCTTTCAAAATACCAATTACTGTTAATGAATACTTTATAGACTGATGCAAAAAACTTTTAGCCAATTGCTGTTTTCTCAATGGCAACTCTTCATATATCTTTTTAATTGAAAGGGTCATATCAAACTTTTCTTTAAAAATTTGTTGAGCCTTTGTTGCCATTTCAATGGCTTTATCTGGGTATTCATTAATCCACTTAAGGTGTTTTTTCACCTGCGCAGTAATATCCTCCGGCTGTACTCCTTCCGTGTCTATATATAAGAGAGTTTCTCCAAAATGTTTTTGGGCAAATTTATTCTCATCAACAATAATCACCGACCCAGCAGCTAAACCTTCAAATAATCGATTTGACATCAGTTCTGACTCAATATGAGCTTCAGAAGACAACACCAATGTTATACCTGCTTGATCTATTGCTCGAATAACTGACTCACCATCAAAGGGTAGTGGACCAACATAGCTTTTATACCCTTCCCATACATTAACGCCCTGAAATAGGTCTGGACCGTAAATCACAAGGTCACCACTTTCCTCTAACGCTTGTAAAAGGTTTTGATGCCTCCCTCTCCCTTTCCCTAGTTTTTCCCAATTAATTCCCACATAAAAAAGCTTTCTTCTACCAAGACTTGGTTTACATATAGGTGTTGACAGCGAATGGAATAAATTAAAATGTGGTTCAAGATGTGTTTTATCAGCTAAAATTTGACGTTTCACATGATCATTAGCACAAGCAGAATCACAACTCAAAAAATCATCATGAGAGACAATGTTATTTGAAAACTTTCTATAGCCCCAGTCAAAATAAAACTGCAGTGGATTCCATAGGGTAACAAATGAAAATGCATCATATGTTTTAGGTGTTTCAAAATGAAGATGAATTACAAAATCCACATCTTTGGAGGTAATTGCTATATCTGGAAATTCAACTAATTTACCTGCCGTATTTATCAATATTACTTCTACACCAATGCCTTTACATGTATTAGCAATTCGTGCAATTACCTCATCTTCAGCCGCTTTTATTTCTGGCCACATTTGTACTACGGCTATTTTATTCAATAATTCTTCTTTCATATGTAAAGTTTTTTCCAGTTATATATTCTTTAATAGGTAATAGGCAATAAAAATAAGCAATTTAATCTATTAGAAAATTAACTATTTTTTTTGCTGTAAAGTGAAAACCAGTATCAGGATTCTTTCTATAGTCATGTTGATCTTGATATCTATTACCTACTCCTCGACAATACTCCTCATGTCGAAACTCTGAATTAATCAATTCAAACCCATTAGCATTAAATAACTCTCTCCACCAATTCAAGTCTTTTAACGTCACATGATAAGGAATACCAGTCCTGCTATTAATATATTCCAATCTGGATATAGAGCCTACAAACAATCCATCATTGCTCAGATTAAAATAAACGTTTTTAAGCACATTAGGACATAAGTCCTCAGGGATATGTTCAAATACTTCCCACATAGTAATAATATCGAAATTTAATTTAGCCTTATTTTCCTTAATAAATTCAAATTTTTTTGTTACATCACATGTATCTAAATTTTTAAGGTATTTCCAATACCCCTTATTTAATGCTCTACACGCATCACTTCCATCAAGACCTACTGCAAAATGCCCTCTTTTGATAAAATCGAAAACAATAGCTCCACCTCCACACCCTATATCAAGAAAATTTATTTTTTCTTTTTTTACTATTCGTTCACATGCTAAAACAAAAAGAGGTCTACTTACTTCCCCCTCAAAGGTTGATTCTGGATCAATGTTATCAGGAGAATCAACTGCAATACACTGTTGACAGATCAATTGGTATTTGGGAAAAGTGGACGTTTTTTCAATAATATCAGTTGCCTGAACATCATATTTACATAATGCTACACTTACGATCTCATGTAAGTGTTTCAGTTCAAACCGAACATCCTGCTGCAGCCATTCAAGTGTCATGGTACGTAAATTGACTTGTGTAACTATGACATCATAAATGTCATTTATTTTTCGTTCTAGCTCATCAGACTTCCTGGAAAGCTGTTCTACAATATCCAACTTCAAAGATTCGTTACTCTTATCATTTTCTATAAGGTCAATCTTTCTTTCCAATCTTTCAATTTTTTTTTCAAGACGAAGAAGCACCTCAGTAAAGATTGGTTCCTCATGATTTTCTGACATATTTACACTCATTTTGAATTAATTTCAATTTTTAAAGCTGGATCCATATTAAATACTCCACCGTAAAAAATTGATTTGGGAGACTCTATGACTTGGATTTGCTCAACGTCGTGCATAAGCAAACTAATCTCTTCAAATTCACTCCTTGAAAACCCCTTATTTGAAACTCCTACTGAAAATGAATATTGACCACATCTTAAATTAAATTTAAACAAGAAACTAACGCTCACAATACTCTCTTCATCAATCGGCGGCTGCTCCAAGTTCATGGCATAAGAGCTAGATTCGAACATTGAATTACCAAATCTATCTCTAACAATCAACCCAAAGGCTGGGCGTTCAAAAAATTTGTTAAGTTTAACTTTGTATTTAACATTCAATATTTCCTCACTTTCCAGGTACAGAATTTCTTCTCCCACTTCATTTTGCAAGCTAAATTCAATTAATTCAGCATCCCCATTCGTTACTATGGATGTAGCTTTATTTTCTAATTCTTGTACTCGGTGCTCTTGAATTATCACTACATCTTTCTCACTCAGGTCATTATGTCGAGAAACCAACCCTTGATATAAATCCATAACATCTTTTGGAGACCCGTCCTTTATCAAAAGGTGATTATCTAACAACAACGCCCTACTACATAAAGTTTTGATCATACCTGGATCATGAGATACGAATAAAAGAGTCCCCCCCATTCGTTTATATTCTTGGATTCTGTGAAAACACTTTTGCTGGAAATGAGCATCTCCAACAGCCATCGCTTCATCAACAATAAGTATATCTGAAGGAAAACCTGTAGCAACACTAAATGCAACTCTCACTTGCATACCACTAGAATAAGTTCGCACTGGTTCATCAAAATACTCACCAATTTCAGCAAAAGCTTCTATATCAGGCATTGCTCGTTGAATTTCCTCAGAGGAAAAGCCCATTAAACCTGCCGCATGGAATACATTTTGTCGCCCCGTTAATTCTGGATTAAAGCCCATACCTAACTCAAGAATCGCCGCAATGCGTCCATTAATTTGTATCGCACCTTCACTAGGCTGTAAAGTTCCGGTAATCATTTTAAGTAGCGTGCTTTTACCTGCGCCATTTTGGCCAATAATGCCTATGGCTTCGCCTGCATGAATCTCAAAATTAATATGGCGTAATATCCAATGCTCTTCAGCAGGTTTTATTTTTAAGCCAAACCAGTTAGCAAAGCGGTGCCATTCTGATTTATAGGTTCTGAAAGCCTTACCTACATTTTGTACGCTGAGTAAGCTCATAATACATCCACCATTTCTGCGCTAGCTTTACGAAATAGTAGTAAACCTATTAATGCTAGTGCACAAGCAACTACAGCAATAATTCCTATGCTTTGTAATTGTGGTACTTGGTTATAAACCAGTATTTGATGATAGGCATCAACAATTGAATACATAGGGTTAAATTGCATTAAATGCCGGTAATTTTCTGGAATAATGGTAATAGGGTAAACAATGGGAGTAAACCAAAACCAAACTTGTAATATCACATTAAATGCTTGACCTATATCACGTACAAATACATTCATCACGCCCAATATTAACCCTATGCCCAGCGCGAGCGTAACCACAATAATAGTTAGTGGAATTAACCAGAACATGGCTAGGGTAAATTGATGACCTAATAAGGCAAAAATACCCAACATAGAAATAAATAATAATAGGTTATTGAGCATACACGAGCCAACTACAATAGTTGGTAGGGTGATGCGTGGAAAGCTAATTTTCTTCATAATATTGGCTTGTGCAATGAATAGATTGAGGCATCGACCAATAATTTCACTAAATAAGTTCCAAGCCAACAAGCCTGCCATCAAGTAAATAGCATAGGCATATTTATTATCTATCCCAGGTAATTTAGAGGATAAGATATTGGATAGAATCAATGCATAAATTAATACTTGTGAGAGAGGATTAATAATTACCCATAAGCCACCTAGCTTGCTACGTGCAAATTGCGCAAATAAATCATTATAAATAGAACTTAATACGAAATGGCGATACTGCCATAAACTACGAAACATTTATTTTTCCTCTTGTGTGCTACGGCCGTATTTATCATCAAAACGGACAATATCATCTTCACCAAGATATTGACCACTTTGCACTTCGATTAAGACTAAATCAACCACACCTGAGTTCTCTAGGCGATGCTTATGCCCTGCGGGAATATAGGTAGATTCATTGATATCTAACATTAAATCTTTATCTCCATTAATAACATGCGCCATACCGCTAACAACCACCCAATGTTCACTACGGTGATGATGCATTTGTAATGAGAGTGATGCACCCGGTTTGACAACGATACGTTTTATTTTGAAGTGCTTACCTTCTTCAATAGTGGTGTAAGTCCCCCAGGGACGAGTCACTTCTTTATGAATAATATGTGCTTGATGACCAACATCTTTCAGTTGCTGTACTATCTTCTTTACATCTTGGCTTTGTGATTTATCCATAACTAATAGTGCATCTTTGGTATCCACTATAATTAAGTTTTCGACTCCTACAACACCTACTAATCGATCTTCTGCTCTGATATAACAATTTTTTGTTGCCTGTAAAAACACTTCGCCATGCGTGCGGTTATTGTTTTCATCTGCCGGTTCTAAATCACCCAATGCATTCCATGAGCCAATATCACTCCAGCCAATATCACAACTTACTACCGCTACTTTGTCTGACTTTTCCATAACGGCATAGTCTATGGAAATATCGGATGCTTGCTTAAATGTAGA
>Ga0209707_1000749_pt1 | contig 19132 bp, 19 predicted proteins | sample EN4Hudsemesocosm_FD_184630 | JGI IMG/M metagenome (GOLD analysis project Ga0209707, IMG submission 184630) | Methane-oxidizing microbial communities from mesocosms in the Hudson Canyon - EN4B Hudson Canyon (SPAdes) (version 2) | ecosystem: Environmental > Aquatic > Marine > Cold seeps | place... | reverse complement strand
GCCTGTTCATCATTATATAAATGAACTGCGGCATCTACAAAGTCTGATACTTCATCTGCAATAACGCCAGGCCATGGTTGTTGATCATGCATGCCCTCGCTACCCAGCGAGCTTGTGATGCTGGGTGTTTGCATAATCATTGCGTCTAATAATTTACCTTTAATTCCCGCCCCAAAACGAATGGGTGCCAAACACAGTCTAGACTGTTCCATTACCTCAAAGGCATCTTCAGCCCAGCCTTTGATTAGGAAGCCTGTTTTAGGGTTATTGAGTGCTGTCGCTTTAGGTGGGGGGTATGAACCATAAATATGTAATTCAGCATTAGGTATTTGTTTGCGAATCAATGGCCATATTTTTTGCAAATATAACACTACATCCCAATTGGGAGCATGGCGAAAATTGCCAATAGTCATGAAATGCTGTCGCTGTGAAAAAGAGAGTGTTTTATCTGGCAGACTTTCTAGATCAACCATAAACGGTAAATGATGAAGTAAACGTGCATCAACATTAAACGTATTGACTAATAAGTCCATTTCAAAACTAGAAATGATCAAAGAAAGATCACAGCGTAAAATAGCGGCTATTTCACGTTTTGCAATGTCACTAAATAGATCTGCCAGTGTCATTTCGCGATCTTTCTTGTGAGCTTGATGACGCGCATGTCGTAAACATTGTAGATCTTCAGTATCTAATATTTTAAGGGCATTAGGACAATTTTTCTCAACTCGCCAGCCAAATTGTTCTTCCATCATAAAACGGTCAAACAGAACAATATCTGGCTGATATTCGGTAATATAACGATCAAAACTATCGCAATTAAGATTTATACTTTGGCTTGATATGCCTTCACTTGCTAAATCAATCATGTGTTCAGTCATTTGAGAAGGCGTAGCAAACTCGACTTGCCAGTTTTGTTGTGTAAATTGGCGTAAAATTGACATCATATGACTGCCCGCTGCAGATGAGTTTGGCTCGGGCCAGACATAACCAATGACTAATATTTTTTTCAATTAAATAAACTCATATAAACAATAGAATAGAAGATGCCTAAGCAAGAAAACCATTTTACCTCATTTAATCAATCTATTGATTTATATGACTTGCCTGATCGGTTTACTTTTCCCTTCTATTACGAACCTCATCCTTTATGTTTGCTGGCTGTGAAACAGTTACAAAGCTATTTAGAAACTCAAACAGATTGGCAGCATGATTTTGGTTTATCTGAGGATACAGAAACGGCCACCGGTAAAATGTTTGGTGTTTTATTAGTACAAAATAGTGAGGGTGAAACAGGGTATTTATCAGCATTCTCAGGGAAGGTTGCTGACAGTAATCATTTAGTACATTTTGTACCCCCTGTATTTGATATGTTGGAAGAAGGTGGTTTTATCAGAACAGGTCATGATGAACTTGCTCGAATAAGCATACAGATTAAACAACTAGAAAGTAATCCTAAGATAACTGAATATGAAGCAGGTTTGAGTGCGGAACAAGCATCGTCAGAGGAACAAATAGGTGAACATCGAGCCTTGATGATAGAAGGACGAAAAGATAGGAAGATTCGTAGAAAAAATGCGGAAGAGAGTTTAAGTACAGCACAATTTTTAGACGTTAAGGATGCGTTATCTAAAGAAAGCATTAAACAAAAGAACCAATTACGAGATTTACTGTTTTATTGGGATGAGCGTATTAAAGTTTCTCGAGATAAACTGGAAGATATTACCCACGACATAAATGCTTTAAAGCAACAACGTAAAGACTTTTCTAATGCTTTACAAAATCAGCTTTTTGATAATTATCGTTTTTTGAATGACAAGGGTGAATACAAAAACCTTCGAGATATTTTCAAACAAACACCGCAACAGGTTCCTCCTGCAGGTGCGGGTGAATGTGCTGCCCCTAAGCTATTAAATTATGCGTTCCAACACGCGTTGAAACCTTTGGCTATGGCAGAGTTTTGGTGGGGTATTTCACCTAAGTCTGAAATACGAAAACATCAACATTACTATGCAGCCTGCCTTGGTAAGTGCCAGCCAATCTTAGCGCATATGCTCGAAGGTATTGAGATAGATCCTAACCCTTTATTGAACAATCCTGCACTAGGTAAGTCAATTGACATTGTGTATCAAGATGATGTGATGGTGGTGATTAACAAGCCTGCAGAGTTTCTATCTGTTCCAGGAAAGAATATCGAAGATTCTGTTTATTTTCGTATGAAACAAAGCTATCCGATGGCGACGGGGCCTTTAATTGTACATCGTCTTGATATGTCGACATCAGGTTTAATGGTTATTGCACTGAATAAAGACGTGCATAAAATTCTGCAGAAACAATTTATCAATCGTACGGTTAAAAAGCGTTATATTGCCTTGTTAAATGGTCTAATTGACGACCTGGAAGGCATCATTGATTTGCCACTTCGTGTTGATTTGGATGATAGACCACGGCAGTTAGTGTGTTATGAATATGGCAAAGCGGCTAAAACAAAGTGGCAAGTAATTGAACAAAAAGATGGTAAGACCAAGGTATATTTCTACCCCATCACAGGTCGAACACATCAACTTCGTGTACATTCTGCTCATATTAAAGGCTTAAATACGGCGATTGTTGGTGATGATCTTTATGGCCAAAAATCTAATCGATTACACCTTCATGCTGAGACATTAGAACTCAACCACCCAATCACACGAGAGTTAATGAATTTTCACGTTGAGGCAGAGTTTTAACGTGTTGACTTAAGGGGTAATCAGTTCCAGATCATTGGCAAAAACGAGTTCGCCCTTATAGCTGTTACGAATATAGTGCTCAGTTTCGCTTTCAGTACCCAATGTTCGGGTCATACGATGAGAAAGCACTAGCTTGTTGATACGTGCATTGTTGGCAATTAGGCCTATTTCAGATGGCGGCATATGTAGCTTGCGGGCAGTGCCTGTTGCCTGTTCAGGTACAGCATTATGGGCAACTAAAATATCGGTGTCTTTTGCCAGTTTTTCTAAAGAATGAAAGTCATTGTTCATGTCTCCAGAAAATGTAATTGAACAGTCATCAACATCTACACGCCAAGCTAAGGCTGGGATAGGCCCATGATGGACAGGTATTGAACTAATAGTTAGTAAGTTATTGATTTGGAATGATTGAATCGTATCTTGTATTGTCACTACAGTCTGGCTATTTAACCAATAGTGTTTATCATCATTAGGTATAAGATAATTACTTAAGTAGGCAAAACTACCTTCAGTCGCAAATAACTTTTCAATAAAGTTAACCGTAGAAGGCATAAAGTGATTACCCTCTGGACCATAAATGGGTAGGGGACGACTGCGTGATGAAAAGTATGAACCCTTGATTAGAGCAGGAAAATCAGCACTATGATCAACATGAAAGTGACTAAATAGCACAACATCAAGATCATTGAATTTAGCACCTGACAATTCATAGTTTAGGCTTGAACCACCACCCATATCGATCAAAGCTACTGCCTTATTATTTGCCCAAACAAGATAAGAACTTGATGCCCGCTGATCATCAATTTCAGGACCACCAGAACCTAATACTTGTAAGCGTACATTATGCTCAGCGCAGCTAGCCCAAACAATGTTAGATGTTAGAAATGACAATAAGAGTGCTGTTAATGCTACTGATTTAATTGCTATTATCCCTTAAGTGTTAATGGTGGATATTGCTATTAACTGCGATAAATAGTTTCGATAAGATGATAGCCAAACTTCGTTTTAACTGGGCCATGAACAGTCAAAACAGGCTTTTTGAACACCACATTATCAAATGCTTTTAACATTTTTCCAGGACCAAACTCACCGAGTTCACCCCCTTTTTTAGCAGATGATTTACACAGCGAATGTTTCTTAGCCAGTTGAGCAAAATCCTTCCCATTTGCCAATTGTTTTTTAATTGCTTCAGCTTCTTCTTTTGTTTTAACTAAAATATGTCGTGCACAGGCTCTTGCCATTAGTCATGTTCTCCAATCTTTTCTTTGTATAACTGTTTGAGTAATTCTACTCGTTTCTTATTCATATCTAAATCACTATGGCCAACGCGTGAAGCAGAGCGAATATGAATGAGATGTTGAGTTTCATCTATTCTAATTTCTAAATCATCGACGAAGCGAAAAATAGATGAGGAAAACGTAGCAGAAATGTAGGATTCATTTGCTTGTGAAAGCGAGCCGCCCATACTCTGAATTATCTCTACTAATAAATAGCGTAGTTCAATATTACTATATTCAGTATAGCTAAGTGGAGCGATATAATGGTCTATATCGTCACTATTTTCACTACAAATACAATTAGGTGTAGTAGAGCATGGTGACAATCTACCACTGTTCAAACCTTGTGCTTGTTTATTTTGAGACATATAAGCAAGAGCCAACAATAGAATAAGAGCAGTGATAATAAGACAAGATAAAATGATCAGGAATGTTTTCACTATTCTTCGCTTGATTGACTAGGTTTATTTATTTGAGCTAAGATTTACGCATCTCATAGATTAATCACGGAGCTTATTGATATGCAGTATAAAACATTATCCCTGTTAGCATTCATTATTAGCATTCCCGCCCATGCAGAAGAAATGGAACGCTTAACGATGACAAGTTGTGCCTATCAGGCGGGTACCGCGCGTGAGATTCAGACCATTCGTCAAACAGAAGGTGATGATTGGTCTATTTTTGAGCAGAAGGTCAAGGATATATACCAAGATGGTCAAGGTCGCTCTGATCTTCTTGCTATAGCAAAAACCGTTTATCTACAATCGGATAAAACATCCGTTGATGACATATATGAAACTATATTTAAAGCCTGTGTTCAGCGTACGAATGGCACGGATGAAAGTGCTTAGAAAATAAACTTATAGACGACTTACAATTGAATTTGCAAGACGGTTAAGTTCACTTATTGAGCGATCTTTTAGATCTGACTCATAATTAAGATCGATTACTTTCTGTAATGTATTACGACTGTCATGGTCTCTTGCTGACTGAGTAAATGTAGCATCACTAAACGTTTTAGCCATATCTAACTGGTACTGACGAAAACCAATAAGATCTTCTAACATGATGGTTTTACCATTGTTATGTGATCGATATAGTAATGCTGCAAATGTATCAGCTAACTTTTCACTATTAGCTACGTCTTCATTGTTTGAAATACAGTGTTTGCTCTCATGATATAAAATAAAGTTACTTATATCGTTAAGGTTGTAGTCTTTGTTGTTATAGTGCATAGACATATTTAAGCCACCTTTATTCCACGCTGCATGCCAATCTTTATGAGGGTGTGAAATCATACAGTTCATACTGTTATTACCTGACTTATCAGTGACGCGAACGCCTGCCAATGATTTAGGGCCATTATCATCTGTAAATGCCATATAGAAAGCACGTTGATAATTAACCGCCTCATCCTTCCCCATCTGTGCTGACCATTCTTCAAAATCAGGCATATTTAAAATTCCACCATTAATAATTCTTATTGTTGTGCCATTAAGAATTTCTGACAGCTCAGAATTGATTTGCTGGGAAAGAGGGATGGGGGAGTCAAAAATATAAGACTGTTCAGTAGATGGGCTCTCAACACGAACAATCATCGAATTTTCAGCATAAGCAGTACTGAATATAGCCGTAATGAGAAGCAGCAATCCTATGACATAGGTATAAAATATTGCGTGCGTTAATATGTTTTTAGATTCGGGGAGCCCGAAGCCATCATCCTTGATGTCCATTCTGCAATCCTTTGCATTGTGTGATTGTTACATGTAGCTTTCTAACTATTACTGCCTTATTTAAAGGTAGTTAAGAACACCAGCATAATCCATTATGCTAGCTAATTTTTAAATTTCAATTAAGTGTACCACCTGTTTAGTATTCTGTGGCATTAGTTTCGAATAAGTTTAACTCTTTGTTAATAGTAGGTTGTTTATCAATCATCGTAAGGAATCAATGGCAAAAACACCACTGATTCCTTTGATAGACTTCTTTAATTAATGCTTTAAAGACTAACGTAATGTTCTGCTAAATAAATTAAGTGCCAACGTATATCCTAACTGAGCAGTTTGAGCATCATAACGGCCGCCATCACCTTCATCACGCATAAATGCATGACCAGCATTGAATTCATGCCATGTAAACGTAATATCAGTTTGGTTTAATTCTTTATAAATCTTAGCAAGGCCTTCAGCTGGAATATGATTATCTTGTTTACCCCAAATCATACATAACTCACCCTTAATATCATCCAAACGTTCCATGCTGTGTTGGCCTGGTTTATTAGGAATAACTTGGATATGCAAATCGGTACCGTAAAAACACGCAGCACCTTTAACTTCAGGCTGTAGTGCAGCACGAAATGCTAAATGCCCACCAATACAATAACCCATCGCACCAATATGACCATTGCTCCAGTCTTGTTGTTTTGCAAACTCAATTAAGGCGACATTGTCAGTATCATAACCTTGTACATCTTTAGCATGCTTATCTGCATTACCTTTTTCACGCCCCGCATCGTCATAACCCAATACTGTACCAATTGGATTAAGCTCATGAAATACCTCAGGTACCAATACAGCATAACCATGACTTGCTATAAGCTTTGCCGCGCGTTCAATAGGACCAGTTTGTTGAAATATTTCTGAATAAAACAAAATAGTAGGGAAGCTGCCTTCAACGTCAGGGCGGTGAATATAAGTACGCATTACACCTGTTGGTGTATCAATATCGGCAAAATGGCTTTGAATGTTCATGTAAGGCTCTCAAGATTAGTTTTGTATGCATGTATGATTTCATATTATACAACGATTCATATTCTTCATTACTTAATTAGAGAATCAAAAAAGATGGATGTTCTCAACATATTGAACAATAAAGATTTTGCTTTGGTTTTGTTTCTGAATAAATAGTTTTTATGATAAAATATTCGCCACTAAACTCAAGACAAAGTATATTAAATATGAAACGCGTAGCTTCAAGTTTTCTGCTTTATTGCATTTTCATCGCATCGGCCTACAGCACGGATTTGGAACCAACTTTTGCTCTTAAACTCGTCACAGAACAATGCCAACTTTGTCATGGATTAAACGGTGAAGCTTCTAGTGTCATTTACCCAAGATTGGCAGGCCAAAATAAACTTTATTTAGAAAAACAATTGCATGATTTTAAGAGTGGAAAACGTAAAGTAGATCCAATGAATGAAATCTCAGCCACATTAACGACTGCTGAAATCACGGCTCTGGCGGAGTATTTTCAAGAACAACCTATAAAGTCTCATCGAATACGGGATAAAGAGCTTGCAGCTGTCGGAAAATACATATTCAACAAAGGTAATCAGTATTCAGGCATTGCTGCTTGTGCAAGTTGTCATGGTGACAGCGGCGAAGGTACCGACTTACGCCCACGTTTAGCTGGCCAGCATAAACGTTATGTTTCTGAGCAACTAAATGACTTTACCCTGCGAACTCGGTCAAATGACAATGCAATTATGTATTCCATTGCCGAAAAACTGACTGAATTAGAGATTGAAGCAGTAGCACTTTATGTAAGTGGCTTATAAAGTACATAAAATCAATAGGTCTCCAGAACTCGATTAGTTTCTCTTTTAGGGCTGTGCTCGTTTCTAGAGCCCGTTTAACAGGCTTGTTAAGCAAGTCGAAACTCATTTAAAGACGATAATTAGTTTCCCTCATTATCTCTGAATTAATAGGCAACTCAAGAATATATACTGCTGGAAGTTCAACTTGATAACTTTCAATTTGACTGCTTGCACCTTTAGGACTGAAGTTCCACTGCTGTCTTACCATTTATTGGTACTATTGCCCACCGTCCGGAGACTAACGTAAAACATATTCCTGCGTACGTTCAATCTCTAACGCTTCAAATTTAAACTGTTCCATTGGAGCCGCTGAGTATTGTCGACCTCTAATGCTAATTTCGCTCCTTTAGCTTTTGATATGTATTTGTATTTTTTACTATTTTGTAGGCGATTTTCAGGGTTTATTAATTTATTTTTGTGCAGTTTAATTAACTTTTTAGGGTTCATAAGGTCTTTCTTATCATAGAATGGATACTGATCTAGGGGAGGGGGATTGTTAAATACGTTGCCTTTTTAGTTAAGTGCTATACCCTAGAGGCTCATCTTCGTTTTGTCATTTATCCTTGATAACTGGCTTAGCGCCTAAATATTGAGGCAGCCTAATGACAAAGCTACGTTTACGCTACCAAACCGTCGAGTTTGGTAAAACAGATATTCACCTGTGTACCTTACGTGACAAGCAAGAATTCCATGATCCCACAGGTATTGCTGAAAAACTCGGCATATCCTCTGCGACGTGGCCTCTTTTTGGGGTGATTTGGCCATCGAGTTTAGTGCTTGCACACTATATCTTAGAGTACGATACGACCTCGAAGCGAATATTGGAAGTCGGCTGTGGCATGGCACTATCTAGTTTGCTTTTAAATGAACAACACGCTGATATTACTGCAACCGACTATCACCCCGAAGTGCAGACATTTTTACAAAGAAATACATTACTTAATGAAGGTGAGCCAATAGCATACGAGCAAGCAGATTGGGCTAACAAAGAAGACAATCTCGGTCTTTTCGACCTGATAATTGGCAGCGACCTATTGTATGAAGATGAGCATATTGAATTATTGGCGAGCTTCATTGAAGCGCATTCAAAACCAGCCTGTGAAGTTATTATTGTTGACCCACGGCGTGGAAGAAAAAATAAGCTAAGTGCTCGAATGATAGAGTTCGGTTTCACTTCCTCTCAGCAAAAACCAAGTCATACAGACTATCTTGATCATGAATTTAAAGGGCATATTCTGAAGTATGAACGCCTGTAAGTTGGATTGAACTTTAAGGTCTAATAATATCAATATAATCAATATGTTGAGCCTGGATTCTCATCCTAAGCTATAGACTGTTTATGGGCCTTGTTAGGCAAGCCGAAACTCCTTTAAAGACGCAAATGCATTTCCCTCAGTTATCTCTGGATTGATGGCCAATTCAAGAATAGAGACTGCTGGAAGTTCTACCTGATAATCTTCAATTTGACTGCTTGCACCTTCAGGACTGAAGTTCCATTGCTGCCTTACAATTTCTTGGTACGATTGACCACCGTCCGGAGACCAGCGCAAAACATATTCCTGTGTACGCTCAACCTCTAACTCTTCAAATTTCAAGTTGATCCATTGGAGCTTCTGAGGATTGTCGAACACAAGCCTAATTACCTGCTTTCCTTTCTCTGAGGCACGCCATTGCAAAGGCTGGTCAAGCAGTAGTGCGGACTCGATTGGAAATGCTTCTTCTTCGGAGGTGACTTCAACTACCGCAATGTTCTCGATATTCAACCATTTGTGAGCAGAATCAATCTTTTGTTTGTCGTCTAAATTGATAATTTTTTTACGCATTATAATGCCTTCTATATTTAAATTAGTTCGATAAATACTATTAATCTTTTAATTCAGCCTACCGCATTTTATTGCGGCCGCTACGTTATTTATTTTGCGTATTGTCGGCTTCTAATGCTAGTTTCGCTCTTTCAGCTTTTGAGATGTATTTGTCTTTTTTACTATTTTGCAAGCGTTTTTCAGGGTTTCTTAACTTGTTTTTGTGCAGTTGAATTAACTTTTTTTTACGGTTCATAAGCTCTTTCTTATCGTCGAATGGATGCAGTTCTAGGCGTCTATAATATAAGTCTAATGCGGTTTTTGCATTTGTTTATTTTGGATATTCTTTAAACGGTAGCGTTCACCTTAATCTAAAAGGGCTGCTAAAGTCTTATTATATCGCGCATAACGCTATTTTTTATGGATAAAACAGGCTAGTGTTTGAGCGTAAGCCGGTTTTCATCTGATTCGTAAAATCAATTTCGTGGAGGGAAGCAAGAGATATCTGGCCGTCTTTTTCTTTGGTTAATTTCTTTTGGGCGAGCCAACAAAATGAATGCCTAACGGCGAACGACTAATCGAGAATTGATTTATTAAAACAAATCGAGTCTAACCCCATTGATTATTGACCAAGTTCTATGTAGATAAGAGGGTATTTTGGCCTTGAGTATGTATAATTGAATATTGACATATTTATTCATATCTTGAACCTATAATTTATGAAATAAATATAAATTAGTGAATAGACATAGGACTAGTATTGATGAGTCATGAATCTACTCAAAGCGTACAGCTAAGCATTGATGAACATGCTGTTACGGCTAATGAAGGTGAATTGTTAATTGATGTGCTCTACCGGGAAGGGATTAAAACACCGTCACTGTGTTACAGCCCTGGTCTCAGCTGTACGGGGTCGTGCCGTGCCTGTCTAGTGGAGGTGGAAGGGAGCAGTGTTCCCTTGCCTGCTTGTGAAGTAACCGTCACTGATAATATGCAAGTCAAAGCTCAATCGCCATCATTGGAACACGAACACCATGTAGTTCTATCCATGATGCTGGAAAATTATGTCGATACTGATTTTGATACCAATAATATAAATCATACCGAGTTCGATTATTGGTTACGGCGTTATGATCTGACGCCACCAAGTTCGGAAAGCAAAGAACCACTGTTTCCAGTAGACAGCGATCCTCATCCTGCTATTCGTGTTGATTTAAATAAATGCATTCTATGTACGCGTTGTGTTCGCGCTTGCAATGAAGTTCAGGGTCGTTTTGTCTGGGGCTTGGCCGAACGTTCAGATAAAACCCAAATCACTGCTGGTATAGATGAATCTATGCTAGAAGCGGGTTGTGAGTCTTGTGGTACCTGTGTGGCCTATTGTCCTACGGGTGCTTTGTCTGATCGGAATAATACCCTGCCTGATGACGAGATAGATGCAAAGGTTATGACCACATGTTCTTACTGTGGCGTGGGTTGTAACTTCGATCTCAATATAAAGGATGGTCGTCTGCATCATGTCACGTCTAATCCACATGCACCGGTAAACGGTATGCATCTTTGTGTGAAAGGCCGTTATGGATTTGACTATGTCAATCATCCCGATCGTTTATCACAACCAATGGTAAGAGAGTGGTTAGTGCAGGGAAAAAATAGGCCGCCTAAGGATGATCGCGGCAAGTGGGTGGAGGTAAGTTGGGATAAGGCTTTAGATATCGTGGCACAAAGATTCAGTAGCATTATTGATGAATCCGGCCCAGATGCGTTAGCACTATTTTCTTCTGCCAAATGCACTAATGAAGAAAACTATCTGATGCAAAAATTCGCTCGACAGGTTATCGGAACACATAATATTGATCACTGTGCGAGGCTCTGTCATTCCTCAACGGTTGCCGGTCTCGCAGCTTCTTTCGGTTCTGGTGCCATGTCTAACACAATGGCCGATGTCGCTGAGCAGTCTCAGGCCTTGTTTGTGATTGGTTCCAACACCACAGAACAACATCCTGTTTTCGGTTCCATGTTACGTCAGGCGGTACATCAGCGCGGCGCAAAATTGATCGTGGCGGATCCTCGTAAGATTGATCTCACCGAGTTCGCAACACTACATCTTCGTCACAAACCCGGCACTGATATCGCCTTGGTTAATGGCATTATGCATGTGATCATTAAGAATGAGTGGCAGGATGATGATTTCATCAATACACGTACTGAAGACTATGAAACGCTACGTGAGTCCTTAGATAAATACACGCCGGAATATGTCAGTGAAATTACCAGTGTTCCCGTCGATGCCATTATTGAAGCTGCGACTATCCTTGGTACAGCTAAACCGATGGCAGTGATCTGGGCGATGGGCATCACCCAGCATATCGTTGGGGTGCAGAATGTCTTCAGCCTTGCTAATCTGCAAATGCTTACCGGTAATATGGGTATTTCAGGTGGGGGTGTGAACCCCTTACGCGGTCAAAATAATGTTCAGGGCGCTTGTGATCTGGGTTGCTTGCCCAATGTATTCCCAGGTTACCAACAAGTAGCAAATCCAGACAGCCTTAGTAAGTTTTCTGATGCTTGGGCACTATCTAATCGTACGCAATTATTTAGTGACACGCCGGGGCAAACTATTACGGAAATGGTAGAAAATTCATTAACAGGAACGATCCGAGGTTTTTATATCTTGGCGGAAAATCCGATCATGTCCGATCCAGATGTTAATCATGTACGTCAGGCTATGGCTAATTCCGAATTTACGGTCTTGCAGGAGATCTTTCACTCGGAAACAGCTGATTATGCCGATGTATTATTACCAGGTGTTACTTTTGCAGAAAAGGAAGGTACCTTCACCAATACAGAGCGGCGTATTCAATTGATTCACGATGCCGTCACATCACCAGGAGAAGCCAGAAAAGACTGGGAAATCACAGCTGAACTAGCCAAACGTGTCCTAGCTTACCGCCAACAAAAACCGGTCGGTATTTATGCGGGTTGGGATTATCAATCTGCCGCACAAGTGATGGATGAAATTGCTTCATTAACGCCACCGTACACAGGTGTTTCGCATACACGACTTCATAATGGCGAACAATTGCATTGGCCAGTCAAGGATAAGCAACATCTGGGCACCCCGATCCTGCATGTGGAAAAATTTAGCCGTGGCAAAGGTTTATTCCATGCTACAGAGCACTTGCCAGCAAAAGAGCTACCAGATGCAGATTATCCGCTATGCCTAACCACCGGAAGAGTACTATACCACTGGCATGGAGCGGAGATGACCCGGCGCTCCCAACCACTCACTGCACTATATCCGGAAACATTAGTAGAAATTTCATCTCAAGATGCGAGTCGACTAGGCATCAATGACATGCAAACCATTCGTATTATTTCCAGACGAGGACAAATGATCGCTAAAGCAGAGATAAGTGATCGCGTACCTTTAGGATTGATATTTGGCAATTTTCACTTCCCAGATGAAGCAAACGTTAATAACTTAACGATTGGTGAGTTAGATCCTGTTGCTAAGATCCCTGAATACAAGGTGTGTGCAGTAAGAATAGAAAAATACAGTTGATGGACTGAAAATATAGAAACCTTTTAGAGCTTTACCTATTTTGACCTTCGACCTTCGACGTTTGGGCAGGTTACAAAGAACTATTTTCAATACTTGAACATATTCTACGATAGTACATAGGTCAGACCTGAGCAGGTTCGGCCGTAGTTACTTGTTAAACGCCTGACAGCGGTTACCCTCAGTCTCTTTGGCCACTCCAGGCAGAGAATGAAGTTATAATCCTCGAAATGTCGTATCCAAGTCAGTCGATACAACTGTGATGATGAGCAACTATCCCACTTAACAAATAACAAGCGTAATCAGGCTGAAATGTATTCCTGTGCTTGTCAGCTGCTACGGACATTACACAAATCACTAAACAACGCATCTAAACGCTACTGCAGTTCTTGAGCGCTAGGTCTATATTGTCTACAATAACCTACTTTATATTTACTTCAGGTCACGAATATGAACAGCACTAAATCACTACCAGCTTTACCGGATCGCCTTTCAGGTAATCCCCGAAGCCCTCATCATGTAGCAGAAATTTTCGAGCACAACATTGGTATTAGGCTGAACGGCAAAGAGCGTTCCGATGTCGAGGAATATTGCATCAGTGAAGGTTGGGTAAAAGTCGCTTCTCCTAAGGCCTTGGACCGTCGGGGACAACCGCTTATGATAATGCTAAAAGGAGCTGTTGAAGCCTTTTATAGTTGAGTAGTTTTCTATGCCGGTTACTATAATGATCTATCTTAACTTGCAGATAAGTTTGTTTTATATGTAGAGAAAAATGTAATATAACAAGACATTCAAACGGACAAAATACAGTTGGCGTTAAACTAATGATTGTTTGTGGCACCCAAACGACAGTTGGTTACAAGAGGGCAGTATTCGACCCAAAGCAGACGTCAATTACTCCATGATTCAGTAATAAAATCAACAAAAGCTCGCACCTTTGTAGAAACGAGTTTACTGTATGGGTAGACAGCATATAGCCCTGTAGACATTGGCGTGTAATCATCCAGAATGGTTTCCAATCGCCCTTCTTCTAAAGTACTGGCTATCATAAATGTTGGCCCGATGAAGATACCATTACCATTCAATGCAGCGTTCATAAGTATATTGCCGTTATCCGTACGAAGGTTGCCACTAACTTTTATATTGATATTTTTCCCTTTCTCATCTTTGAATGACCAACTGCCTATATGTGATGCGTGTGAATAGATCAGGCAGTTATGTGTTTCGAGATCACGGGGATGTTTGGGTTTACCATACTTTTTTAGGTATTCAGGTGATGCGCAGGCATGAAAGCCACATGGCATAAGTCGTCGGGCGATCAAGCTTGAATCTTCTAATTCCCCAACTCTAAGCGCTACATCGAAACCCTCTTCTACAAGGTCAACCAACCGCCCTGAAACATGTATATCCAGTTCAATCTTGGGGAATTGCTGTTGAAAGTTCAGTAGTGCCTCAGGGAGTAATGACATAGCAAGGCTTTCGGGGGCTGAAATCCGTAACCGGCCTTGCGGTTCATTTTGTAAGGGCTGGACTGATTGCTCAGCATCTCTCACCTCTGACATGATCCGACGCGAATAACTCGCAAACACTTCCCCTGCATGAGTGAGGTGTAGACGCCGGGTGGTGCGGTGAAGAAGCTGAACGCCAAGGTGTCGTTCGAGCTGAGAGACTTGCTTACTCACTACGGGCTTGGATATGCCCAATGCATCGGCCGCGGCAGTAAAACTGCCATTCTCAACAACAGCAGAAAATGTCTCGAGATAAAGAAGAATATTCATATTAGTTAATATTTAGAAACAATAAGTTTCTTTTTACCATATTTATGTTCGAATGTTAACCCTGTAGACTTATTTGTAACGTAATTCGAACTATCAGCTGTACTCGAATCACCGAGTATAAACAACTTACTTAAGGATAATATTATGATGAAGAATACTGCTAATAACTACGGGATAGTCGCTAAAAGCTTCCACTGGCTGCTATTTTTTATGCTTACCTTTTCAGTTGTAGTGGGAAACATTCTTGCCGCCATGCCCAAAGGGGCTGAGAAATTGCAGGCAGCGGGTATGCATAAATCATTTGGTGCTGTTCTGTTGATGCTGATCACGCTTCGCCTGTTGTGGCGGTTAATTAATGAAACACCTCGTCTTCCGAATGAAACAACAGCAGCTGAGGCTTTTATGGCTAAGGCGATGCACTGGGGACTTTACGCCCTGATGTTTGCTCAGCCACTATCTGGAATCATGATGAGCCAGGCTGCTGGCTTTCCAGTGAGCTTCTTTGGCTTATTTGAGTTCCCTGTTTTCCTAGATAAGGCTCCAGAGCTAGCGAAAACATTTCTCACCATACACGGCACTGTGTGGATATTACTTGTAATTGCTGTGGTGGGTCACGTAGGTGCTGCATTGAACCACCATTTTATTAAGAAAGACAATGTATTGAAGCAAATGACTACTGGTGCGTGATCACCAAAATAGAACATTCAATTTACTTAAAGGATGAAAAAATGAAACGATTATTTATACAATCAGTCTTTGTCGTTGGCTTATTGCTATCGTCAATAGCAACCGCCTCAAACTTTCCAACAGAGGAACCGGTGGGGGGAGAACCGTTTGGTTATAGTACAACAAACATTGGTGACGGTTTGTACGTATTCCGTTGGTGGGTTTACCGCAATATTTTCCTTGTCACCGATGAAGGCGTTATCGTTACCGACCCAATGAATCCGAAAGTCGCTAATAAGTTGCTCGGTGAAATTCGCAAGATCACTGACAAACCAATTAAGTATGTTATCTATAGTCACAATCATCATGACCATATTTCTGGTGGTAAGGTATTCAAGGACCAGGGAGCAACATTCATTGGTCACAAAAATGTGCTGAAGGAACTAGGTGATCACCCCAGTGCTGCTACACCTCTACCTGACATCACATTTGAGGATGAATATACAGTACAGTTAGGCGGCAGGACAATCGAACTGAAATACTTCGGCCCGAACCATGGTGAAAGTCTGGTCGTTATGCGACTTCCAAAAGAGAAGATACTATTTATTGTGGATATCGTTACACCACGAAGAGTAGCATTCAGAGCCATGCCAGATTTCTGGCCAGATGAATGGATTAGATCGCTGAAAGAAATAGAGAAATTGGATTTTGACTATGTTATTTCTGCTCATGGGCCTGAAAATCAACCGGCAATCGACCCTGCATCGGTAGTTGAAGATCAACGTATCTATTTAGAAGATTTGATGACAGCAGTAAAAAAAGCAATGGATTCTGGTACTCATAACCCTGATGTATTAAGAAAAACCGTGAAACTTCCTAAGTACAAAGATTGGCAATACTACAATGAATGGCTGCCAATGAATATTGAGCGCATTTGGGCTTATTACCATATGGGGTGGTAATCGTTCATATGGTGGACAAGGTGTTGAGCGTTTTATATGCAAAACACGTCGCTTAGCGAAGCGTCGCCGTTATACACTTTAAGGAAGAATAAATATGAGTAATCCAGTAATAGCAGATAACAAACCAGTTAAAGTAAGCCTTTCTAAAGGTCAGGAATATCATTTCTGCACTTGCGGAAAATCTAAAAGCCAGCCATTTTGTGATGGTTCACATGCCGGCACATCTTTCAAGCCCAAAGCCTTTGTTTCCGAGAAAGATGAGGATGCATACTTGTGTGCATGTAAACATACTGGTAATGCACCTTTTTGTGACGGCACTCATAAACAATTCAACGCCGATAAAGTGGGTAAAGAAGGACCGGAAGTAACAGCAAAAACTTCTGATAGCCCGGTGGCAGTTACCACGCCAGAAGAACCCACTGTCGAATTTATCCATCAGCTTGCAAGTGATGGTTTGTCCAAATTAGGCCATCATGGACCAATGACATCGATGGGTGTTCCACGTCACCAGCTACCCCATTGGGATGATTTGCAAATAATGGTTGCACAAATGGCGACTAAACCTTTATTAGAAGATATGGAAGTAGGTACTGAGTTGATAATCGGGCCTGAGGCTAAAAAACCATTGGTTTTAAAAATCCCTCTATTTGTTTCTGACATGAGCTTTGGTGCATTGTCCGAAGAAGCGAAAATAGCTTTAGCCAAAGGTGCTGAGCTCGCAGGAACCGGCATATGTTCAGGTGAAGGTGGAATGTTACCTGAAGAGCAAGAAGCAAATGCGCGTTACTTTTATGAATATGCCAGTGCTGGTTTTGGCTACAAAGAAGAACTGTTAGATAAAGTACAGGCCTTCCACTTTAAAGGTGGGCAAGGTGCAAAAACAGGTACAGGTGGTCACCTTCCGGGTAATAAAAACATAGGCAAGATATCTCAGGTAAGAGATATACCTGCGGGTGAGTCAGCTATATCGCCACCTACATTTAAAAACCTTTCTACGGTAAAAGATTTTAAACAGTTTGCAGACCGAGTTAGAGAAGTTACAGGGGGTATTCCTATCGGCTTTAAACTCAGTGCTAATCATATCGAAGAGGATATTCAGTTTGCACTAGATGCTAGTGCAGATTACATAATTTTAGATGGCCGTGGTGGTGGCACAGGCGCAGCTCCCGAGATGTTTAGAGACCATATCAGTGTGCCAACCATACCAGCACTTGCACGTGCACGTCGTTATCTAGACAAACAAGGGGCTAGTGGGCGTGTAACACTTATCATTACTGGTGGCTTACGTGTCCCCATAGACTTTGTTAAAGCTATGGCACTTGGCGCGGACGGCATTGCAATTTCAAATAGTGCTATGCAGGCAATTGGTTGTGTTGCGGCAAGAATGTGCAACACTAATAACTGCCCTGCAGGGATTGCAACACAAAAAGAAGAGTTACGTAAAAAGCTAAATATAGAGAAATCATCGGCTCAATTAAATAACTTTTTTAACGCTTCTGTTGAGTTAATGCAAGTTATGGCCCGTGCTTGTGGTCATAATGATTTAAGTAAATTTAATAACAATGACTTGGCTACATGGCATCGGGAAATGGCTTTATTATCTGGAGTTGAATATTCGGGTTTTGCTCTAAAAACATAGAGACTTGAATGTGTGCCTCTGGTCAATAATCGACTAACAGTCTGTTCAGTTATAAGTGTGTCTTGATTGAAAGCATAACTTAAATTAGTAAGAACAGGAGGCATACAATGATTAACCATTATCCCTATACAAAGCTTGGTCATGCCAATCATGGTTGGCTTGATGCAAGGCATCATTTCAGCTTTGCCAGCTATCAGGATATAGAACGACAGCAGTTTGGGGTGTTGCGCGTCATCAACGATGATGTCATCAAAGCGGGCGCAGGTTTTGATACTCATCCACACAAGAACATGGAGATCATCACCTACGTCAGGGCCGGTGCGATCACGCATCGAGATAGTAATGACAATGTTGGTCGCACCGTGGCAGGTGACGTGCAAGTGATGAGTGCTGGCACCGGTGTATTTCACTCAGAATTCAATCTGGAAAGCGAAGACACCAACATCTTCCAGATATGGATTGAGCCAAACGAACTGGATGTTAAACCTCGATGGGATAGTTATCAATTTCCCAAAGAGCCGACTGTAGATACGCTGATGTTACTCGTGTCCGGTGATGGTAGTGCACCGTTATCGATCCATCAAGATGCCTTTATTTATGCGGGATATCTTTGCCAAGGCACACAGCTGACTCATCCGATAAAACACCAAGTCTATATTCTAGTGTCTGAAGGGACTATTGAAGTAGAGGGCCGTTTATTGAATAAGGGAGACGGTCTAGAAGTTACAGAGCTATCATCTATACACCTGAAGGCACTGAATGATACTAAGGTGTTGGTAATCGATGTACCGCAAAACAAAACGCAGTGATTTTTGTTCATAATCCAGAAGGGTTCCAATGAATAATATATGGGACTGTCCTAGATAACTAACCTAGTTCACAGCTAACACCGTCATATAAACAGCATCAACTCAACATCATTATTTTTTTACCTTAGGTCGAGGTTTTACTACAGGTAATTGCACTGGCTTTTTCTTATTCTGATTTACGGTGTGCTTGGGAGGTGTAGCATCGGGATCTTCAACTTTGACGCAGTCTCGACGGGTTGGTTCTTCATTACATGTGGGGGGAGTATGGGCTACCGCCACTAGGGTAGTAAAGCCAAAAAACATAATTATCGATACA
>Ga0209707_1000747_pt1 | contig 19139 bp, 16 predicted proteins | sample EN4Hudsemesocosm_FD_184630 | JGI IMG/M metagenome (GOLD analysis project Ga0209707, IMG submission 184630) | Methane-oxidizing microbial communities from mesocosms in the Hudson Canyon - EN4B Hudson Canyon (SPAdes) (version 2) | ecosystem: Environmental > Aquatic > Marine > Cold seeps | place... | reverse complement strand
TATTCTCCTGAGCCAGTTCAAAGTGAATATGAGCATATTATTTGTAATCCCTTATCTAGAGATGGTTTTCAGCGTGATTTATATAATTGTGCAGGCATTTTCAGTAATGCCGGTTTTGAGTTAGCCAGTGAATCCTTACACTTAGGTAAAAAAATCCTGGCTAAGCCTTTGCATGCGCAGATGGAGCAGATTTCTAATGCAGCCGCCTTAAAACAATTGGGTTACGGGCGAACCATGATGGATATGGATAAAAAAGTGATTGAAGAATGGCTGTCAGATAGTCATGCCGTACAAATTAGCTACCCAAATGTTGCAAAAATTATTATCGACTGGATAAGGCAGGGCATGCCCAAAATGGATAAAAGTTTTACCCAGAGTGTTTGGGATGGTGTGGATGTTAATTCAGTTACATTATCCTAGAAAAATCAGTTGACCGCTCAGATAGGCTTTAACCGATTAAAGTATCAGTTCAATGGCTTTTATTATCAGTCACCGAATGGGTGAGTAACAATCGCTCCATGGTTTTGTGAATAAATCTGGACGAAAAATCCTGCAAAATCACTCTTGATAAGGACTAAGGCCATTATCTGCGAGTGATTATTTGTCTTTTTCGCCCAGATTTTCCACAAAATTCATGTCCAACTGATTTTTTTAGGATTATAAATCATGAATTTGTCATCTTGCAGACTTATGACTGACATATTGTAACGTTAATATTCTTTTCGACCTTGAGTCACTCCTTTGATTTAATATTAGAGATAAACAATGAATAAAAATATTTATATCCCTTTGATTCTTTCTACATCAGCTGCACTGACAATGTCTTGTGTCGTCCATGCCGATAAACCTTCAACGTCAGGGCCTTTTGCATTTGAGCCTATTGCAGAGTCAGCAAATAGTGCTGATTGGGATGCAACAGCACCCTGGAAAATTCCAGAAGGTTTTTCACAAACCATCGTTTCTGGCGAAGATGCTTTAAATATTTATGGAGAAGGCAGAACTGACTGGCATGATATGAATACAGTCAATGAAACTGGCAAGCAGGCTGGACGTTATTTGTACCGTACTCATGAAGTTCGTCTTGGTAGAGATGAGGTTTATGACTCAATTGGTGGAGCGGTTTCAGTTGTCGATTTGAAAACAGGTGAAAGTAAAGTTATTGCCAATGAATTAGATTGGACAGCATTAGATGGCATACGCTGGACTCCATGGGGCACTATAGTTTTTGCAGAAGAGACTGCGGGTGGTCGTTTTTTTGAAATGATACTGGATAAAAAAGATCTAATGTCAGGTACTGTTGTTGAACGTCCAGCTGTAGGATTGATGGGGCACGAAGGTATTGATATTGGAGCTGATGGGGCTATATATGTGGTTGATGAGCATAGAGGTCAATCATCAGGCTGTGAAGGTATTGAAGGACATTGCGGCGGTGGAGTGTATAAATTTGTTCCTGCACACTATGGTGACTTAGAATCAGGTGACTTATATATGTTAAAAGTCACTGGTGAAGATGGTGTTGGACAAGGTGAGTGGGTTGGACCAATTGATGCTGCCGATGTTCGTTTATCGGGTACAGAAGCTGGTGGTACAAGTTATCAAAGACCTGAAGATCTGGAAATTATAGGCAATACTTTGTATGTTGCTGTAACAGAAGGATCAAGAGATGAGTTTGGCGACCAAAAATATGATGGACGTGTTATTTCCGTCAATCTGCAAACGATGCAAGTAGCTGATTTCGTAAAAGGTGGAATGAATGCACCGCTTGAAATAGGCAAGCCAGGTGATGAGAATTTTCAGTCTGGTTTAGATAATCCAGATAATTTGGCTGAATCGCCAGATGGTAAATTAATTATCATTGAAGATAATAAACCTTCAGATATTTGGTTTGCGGGTAAAGACCATAATGGTGATGGCGCAGCGGATGCTGTCTGGTTATTTGGTTCTTTAACGGATCCTGGGGCAGAAGGCACAGGTATATACTTTGGTAAAGACCCTAAAACTCTGTTTGTAAATATTCAGCATTCTGAAGCTGAAGATGGAGATGCAACATGGGCTATTACTAAAGAAGACTAGGTAATGTAGCTATTATTGAGGGGCAGTTGTTCATAACAAGCTGCCCTTTTTTTATTAAGTAAAGCGGGGTTCTTTTTGTAATACAATTGTCATTTCAAATGACTAGAATACAAAGGAATTAAGACCATCCCATAGGAAGTAACAAATGCAAGAGTTGCACCAGCATTTGCAAGATATAATCGAACATCAAAAATTAAGCTCTTTATTTCAGCCTATAGTTTCGCTAGCTAACAAGGATATATATGCTTACGAAGCTTTAATTAGAGGGCCTTCAGATAGCTCCTTACATAACCCGCTTAACTTATTCAGTGCTGCCGAACGATTCGGCGAGACATTGGCGCTTGAACAGGCTTGTAGAAAAGTCAGTATCAGGCAATTTTCTGAGTTACATCTGTCAAAAAAACTGTTTTTAAATGTTAGCCCTGAAGTGTTACTGGACCCTAATTTTAAAAAAGGAGAAACACTGGCCTTTTTAAATCAATTAGGTGTCTCTGCCTCGAGAGTAGTGATAGAAATAACTGAACACCAGCCTACCGATAATTATCAGTTAATGCGTGATGCGATTTCTCATTATCGAGCGATGGGGTTTGAAATCGCTTTGGATGATTTGGGTGCGGGCTATTCGGGCTTGCGTCTATGGACTGAGTTAATGCCAGATTATGTAAAAATTGACAGGCATTTTATTCAGGATATAGATAAAGATCCAATTAAATTTAATTTTGTACGATCGATTCAAAGTATGGCATCGGCGACCAATTGTCGTGTGATTGCAGAAGGTGTGGAAACCGAAGAAGAGTATCATGCTGTAGAAAAAATAGGTGTGCAATATTCTCAAGGCTATTATTTTGCTCGGCCTAAAGCAAACCCCATTACAACCATAGAAAATGAACTGTTTAAAATCGAATCGCCCGTTGTTTTTGAAGCAGTGACAACGATTAGTGAAATTATTCAGCCAGTAAGCCCTATTTCGCCGCATACGCTTAATAGTGAAGTGCTGAATATCTTTCAGAAAAACAGCCAGTTAAGCATGCTGCCATTAGTAGAAAAGGGTATAGCCAAAGGATTGTTGTATAAAGACCATTTTTTAACTCGGCTTTTTGCAAGTCGCTTTGGTATTGAGCTGTATGGACGAGAGCCTGTACACAAGTTAATTGATAAACAGCCTTTTGTTTTTGATCAGCACAGTGCTATCGAAGATGTCAGTCAGCGATTAACTAATACTTTAAGAACAGACAGGGCTTTTATTATTACCGAAAATGGTTTGTATAAAGGTATCGCTACGGTAATGGACTTATTGCAATTGATTACTACTCAGCAGATTCAAAACGCTCAGCATGCAAACCCTTTGACATTATTACCAGGGATAACGCCGATTAATAATATTATTAATCGGAAAATAGCCGATAAAGCACATTTTTGTATAGCTTATGGGTTCAGTAGATTATAATTTACCCACTCATTTTTCAAAAGAACCACAAAGGTGATCAGGCCATAAAGATGGTGGCGGATTATTTGACTGAAAGTGTGAGTGATGGCTCAGGCTATGTTGGGCATATAGGAGGGGATGACTTTATTGTTATATTCATAGGTCAGAACTGGGAACAGAATTGTAAAAATACTCTGGCTTCATTCAAACAATCAGTTTTAAGTTTATATAGTGAAGAGCATAAACGAGCAAAGGGAATTCAATCGGTAGATAGAAAAGGAAAACCCTGTTTTTTTCCTTTATTAAGCCTTTCCATTGGTATTGTAGAGTCAAATGCAATAGTACATTGTAAATCGCATATTGAAATTGCAGATTTGGCTGCTGAAGCCAAACATAAGGCTAAAAAGATATGTGGTAACAGTTATTTTATTAATAGAAGAATACCCTGTGAGAATAGTGAGCAAGAAGAGTTTTATAGTTTTGTTGCTTAAATTGCTAGATTAAAGATGGGCACGGGATAAAGGTCCTTTGCCCATCATACGGCTTTACAACTATTTTTATTGACTGTGTTTGCTATTAAATGCAGTCATTAAAGCAACAGGCTTTTTCTTTTTATTTTTTTTGTTCAGTACATAAACAACAGTTTCACCTTTAGGCCCTGAACCGATTTCTGTAAACCGATAAGGTGCTTCACCCACTGATAAGAATGATTTTAAATCAGCCCATTCACTAAATACATAGATACGGCCATCATCAACGACTTCGCCGTAGAAACCTTCAGAAATACCTTCGGCAGTCCCTTCATATAGAGCCACAGAACCCAGGCCAGAACGCATTTTCTTATCTTTTTTAGTTAAGCCAAAAACCAGTGTTTCACCTTTTGGGCCTGCACCAATACGGGTTAAACGATAAGCAGTTTCACCTACCTGGTTAAAGCTGTCGTAGGTTTTATAATCATCAAATATGTAAATACGGCCTTCTTTTTTGACCTGGTAGTAATCATTGACATTGTAATGAGGTTCAGCTGAGGCTGTTTGACTCGCCATGGCCAGTGCAAGTCCTGATAGAGCAAAAGAAATTTTCTTATACATAAACTATATCTCCGGCAGTTTTGTAAGTGTCATAAATAATGGTAATAAACCAGGCTATTATTATGGTGTTTAAATATTACAAAAGTGTGACGGTTGGATATTTGTATTAATTCTGGATCAAGGCATTCTTTACCGAAATGGGGTGTGAGGCTTGCATTACTGGTACTCTAAAACGTAACTAATCAAGACAGTCATACCTTTTGTAGAGACGTAGCATGCTACGTCTCTACATATTGGAAAACCTTAGTTGATGATATGGACTCCTCCCTCTTCAGCGGTGTCATAATGCACCAACGATTTGAAACGAAGTAGATGGAGAAATTATTTATAACAATAGCTTATGTTTTACTGTTGTATTTAAAATGGCCGAGACCCATAGGTAATCAGGTAAATTAATACCTTGTACGTTCAGGCTTTAAATACCCTGAGTAGTTACGGATCAGAAACTAAAGGAGGGGAAGTGGTTTTTGTTAATCAGTTTCCTGATATTTTTCTTTGATGAGCAATACTTCAGGTAATGCCTCGATAAATAAACTGACCAGGTAAGGGTCAAAATGTTTACCCGCTTCTTTTTTGATCAAATCGATAGCATCATCAACAGACCACGCTTCTTTATAAGGGCGTTTTGAAGTTAAAGCATCGAATACATCGGCAACCGCTATGATGCGTCCAACTCTGGGGATTTCTTCCTGTTTTAAACCGTTAGGGTAGCCTGTTCCATCCCAGCGTTCATGATGAGTCATGGCAACAATTTTAGCCATTTTCAATAATTCACTGTCGTCATCACCAATAATCTCAGCACCAATTTCACAATGGGTTTGCATTGTCGCCCATTCTTCAGCATTCAGCTTACCTGGTTTTAAAATTATGCGATCTTCAATACCAATTTTGCCTATATCATGCATGGGGGCGGCGCATAGTAGCATATCGGCTTGTTCTTCATTCATTCCAGATGCAATGCCTAAAATACGCGAATAATGACTCATTCGTATAACATGCATGCCTGTTTCATTATCTTTATATTCAGCAGCACGTCCTAGCCGTTGAATGATTTGCAAGCGAGTTTCATTAAGTTGTTCTGTACGCGCATTTACTTTGCGTTCAAGTTCCTGGTTTTGATCGTATAAAGCCAGGTGGGTATTTATGCGAGCTTTAATAACCGGGGGGCTAAAGGGTTTAAAAATATAATCGGCTGCACCCAGAGAGAATCCTTTTAATTCATCATCTATGGTGGCTTTTGCTGTTACAAATATGACAGGAATATGGCGTAATGTATAGTCTGCTTTAAGTTTTTCACACACTTGATAGCCATCCATTTCAGGCATCATCACATCCAGTAAAATAATATCGGGTTGTCTACCTGATTGAATTATTTTTAGTGCATTTGAACCATTTAAGGCTGCAATAACCTGATAATCACCTTTTAAAATGCCGACAAGTACATCAATGTTTTCTGGCGTATCATCAACAATTAAAACAGTTTGTTTTTTAGACTTTGTCACATTCTATTCCTTATTCTCAAATTAGGATTTTATTTTTAGCAATACAGAAACTTATCAATAGGGACTTGTTACTTCTAATATGATGATGGGAAGGGAAACAGAGCCTGTATTTTTTCGTATTTAATCATATTAATGATGGGTGAAGCCACACCTTGTATATTTAATTTACTGTTCTCGTTTATATTTTGCTAGCTAAGTCTTTTAATAGCTCCTGTAATATTTTTAAAGCCGAATCAAAATCATAATTGTTTATTGCGTTTGTCAGTATACTCTTGTTATTCCCTTTTAAAAGAGGGGTGAGTAGTTCTTCATGTTGCTCAATAAAGTCTGTAGCACCTGTATTATATTGTTTTACCAGGTTGGTAAGTTCCGTAACAGTGCTTAAGATAATTTGCTGATCAACGGGGGGCGGGGGGCTTGTGTGTTTTGCTATTTCAGAAAAGTTTTGACTGGCAATACTGTTTAATACAATCTGTAAATTATTATCAAGCTTGTTCTGCAACACGAAAATATCTGCGTTCTGCAGTAAAGCGTGTTCCAGCTCGGTAGCATTTTTATGTACTTGTTCAGCGCCGACAGTCCCTGCTACACCTTTTAACGTATGCAACAAGCGTTTTGCTAACACATCATTTTTATCCCTTATTGCTTGCTGAAAATCAGAGATAAAATCAGTATAATTTTCTACAAACTTGACTAATAATTTCCGATAAAGTTTTTTGTTTTTATTCGCCCTGCTTAAGCCCTCTTTAACATTAACCCCTGCAATACCGGTAATATCTTCAGTGATATCAATGGCAGTTTTAGCTGGTGTAATATTGTCATTTTGTACACTAGGCTTAATCCATTTTGCCATTGTAATAAACATCTTATGCACATTAATCGGTTTACTGATATAGTCATTCATTCCCGCTTCAAGAACAGCTTCTCTATCGCCAACCATGGCATTTGCTGTCATTGCTATAACGGGCAAGTTATTAAATTTTTCTTGTTTTCTAATTTCCTTTATTGCTGTATAACCATCCATTTCAGGCATTTGTAAATCCATCAATACCCCGTCAAAAGATTCTTTATCTAATAGTTGTAGGGCTTCTAGGCCGTTATTGGCAAGTTGCACAGATATATGAGCATTTCTCAGTAATTCGATAGCTAATTCCTGATTAATTTCATTATCTTCAACTAATAAAACCATAGCTCCTTTTAGCCTTTCTAAGGCAGTTATATCTTCTTCAGACTCAAGGCTGTTGGTGTAAGAGGAGCTGACTTCACCTTTTAATGCCAGTAGAACTGAATCCAAGAGTGAAGAAGGGGTGACTGGCTTAATTAAAACCCCATTTAATTCTATATCACTAGCCTGAGACAACATTTCCTCAACGCCATACGTCGTTAACATGATGATGGTGGGAGGAGAGTTAATTTCTTGCTGAATTGTACGTGCGACTCCTAGGCCATCCAAATCTGGCATTAACCAGTCCATTAAAATAAGGCGATATGGATTGTTACAGGCTGCTTTTTCAACCACCTCTTTAATAGCTTCTGTACCTGAGTGCAAGACAGTTACATCAAAGCCATAAGACTCAAGCATTTTCTGTAGAATGATAGAGCTACTGAAATTATCATCAACTACCAATACTTTGGTACCCGATAAATTATCAAATATAATGGAGTCTGGTCGTTCTCTTTCTGGTTTAAACTTTAATAAGGCCGTAAAGTAAAAAGTTGAGCCTTCATTAGGAGTGCTTTCCAGCCAGACATTGCCGCCCATCAATTCAACCAGTTGTTTGGCGATTGCCAAACCTAATCCTGTGCCACCATATTTTCTGGTAATGGATGTATCGGCTTGTGAAAAAGGTTGAAATAGTAGCTTTTGTTGTTCAGGTGCAATACCTACACCTGTATCACGTACAGAAAATTGTAATTTTACCTGGGTATCATCTATCGCCAGTACCTGAATGGCCAACACGATTTCCCCTTGTTCTGTAAATTTAACGGCATTGCCACCAAAATTAAGTAGTACTTGCCCCAGGCGCAAGGGATCACCTACAAGGTTATTTGGAATTCTGGGGTCTATATCCAGAATAAACTCTATTTGTTTTTCTTCGGCCTTTAAGCCCAATAAGTTCACTACATTATCCAGCATGCTATCGCGCAGGAAGTCTATGGCTTCTATTTCTAATTGGCCAGCTTCGATTTTCGAAAAATCTAGAATATCATTAATAATGACTAATAATGTTTCCGCTGAACGTTGCACTTTTTCAATATAATTCCGTTGCTTAGATGGCATTTCCATTTGCAATGACAGATGCGACATACCAATAATTGCATTCATTGGAGTACGAATTTCATGACTCATGGTAGCCAGAAACTCTGATTTGGCAACATTGGCGCTATTCGCCTGGTCTTTGGCGATAATTAAATTATGCTCAACGTCCTTTCTATGTAAGGCATTAACAATGATACGTCCGGCTGTGCTGAGTAAAGCAACTTCTTTTTCTGTCCAGGCATGGTCAATTTTTCTAGAAGTAAAGCCCACGAAGCCAACCACTTTATCTTTAAATACCATGGGTACATCAATAACTGCATGTATGCCCAATTTTTGTAGCCTATTTTTTTCCTGGAAGGCTTCTTGAGGAAGGTTTTCCTTCATATCAATTAAAACTGGCTTACCTTGCAAAAGCTGTTTCATTGACCAGGGAACCGAAGCAATATCAAGACGTTTGAAACCTTCTTTATCCAGACCCTTATCAATTTCAAACCAAGAATGACTCATATCAAAATGCTGATTCTGTTCTTCTAATAAAAAAACATAACCCGCATCTGCTTTAATAAAATGACTTAATCGCAGCAGACTCTCTTCGATACCTTTATCAATCTGCTCAAACTCTATATTGATGAAGCGGGTAGATAATTCAGAAACGAGTTCTTCAAAGCGAGCTTTATAATCTAAGGCTTCCTGAACTAGTTTCATTTGGGTAATATCCATTGCCCAGCCAGCAATAGCATAAACGTTGTTACTGGTGTCCTTTAAGGCATATTTGGTTGACAACAAATGACGGCATTCATTTCCTTCAGTTAATATTTCTTCAATTTGAAAAGGTTCTTTTTGTGCCAATGCCTGGCGATCATTAGCCATAAACATTTCAGCTATTTCGCTACTGAATAATTCCTTGTCTATTTTTCCTAGAACCTGTTCGGGGGAGTAGCCCGTTGCCTTTTCAAAAGCAGGGTTTATATAGACATATTGCCCTTTGGTATCTTTTTCAAAAATAATCATTGGCGCCGTATTTAGCATAGTGTTCAGGTGATTTTTACTTTCTCTTAGTGCTAATTCTGATTTTTCCAGTTCAGTCACAACCTTTTCAGCTCGCTGCCTTTGTATATCAATATCCTGCATCAGACTATAAGCAGCCTTACGCGAGTTTTCCAGGTTTTCATTCATCTCTAACAGCTGATCAGCCCTAGCCTGAAGCTCTTTATTAATACTTTTTCTTTCAGTGATATCATTAATAATCGCTATCGCCTGCCATTCCCCGCTGATATTGACTGAGGATAAAGCTAATTCGATTTCTAGCTCACTACCGTCTTTGCGTTTAGCAAGTAATTCACGATTATTACCTACCTTTGCGCCTTCTCCGGTCAATAGAAAATGTTGCATGTCTTGTTGTGATGCTTCCACTGAGGTTTCTGTGGCTAATAAGTCATGAGCATTTAGACCAATAGCTTCTTCGATATGCCAGCCAAAAATACGTTCTGCCGCCGTATTCCAGAAGTTTACCAAACCATCGGAATCAATCATCACTATGGCGCTTTGAGCGGAACCTGCCATTTTGCGAAACTTTTCTTCACTTTCCTGTAATGCCGACAATACTTTTTTTTCTTCAGTCAAATCTTGAATAATACCGGTAAAAACGCGCCGGTTTTCAATAGTGAATTCATTAACTGCTAACCTCATAGGGAATGTACTTTTATCTTTACATAAGCCTTCGACTTCACGCCCGATACCAATAATTTTTGCCTTTGCCGTACTTAGATAGTTAGCTAAATACTGATCATGTTGATGACGATAAGGCTCGGGCATAAGTATCTTGATATTTTGCCCTATGACTTCAGTGGATAAATAACCAAATAACCTTTCGGCAGCAGGGTTAAAAGATTCAACAACTCCTTTTTCGTTTATAGTAATGATCGAATCAAGGGCACTCCCCATGATCATGCTCATATACGCTTCTTTACGTAATAAAACAGTTGCCGATTTTTTATGTGTTCTCTGCATCACCAATACAAACCATATTGAGATTAAAATAGCAGACGCTAGAACGATTAAAATTGCATTTCGGGACTGAAAATAGGGGTATAAAACTTCAGCCTCATCCATTTCAATAGCAAAGCCAATGCCTAGCCTTTCATTCCACCGCCATGCCCCTAGAACGTTTACACCTCTATAGTCTCTATAGGCCAGATAGCTTTCAGATGATTTCCCTGTAAGGGCTTGCTTTAGCATATGAGTTTTAGGCCATTCTTCGATGGGAATATCGGGTTTATACCCCGTTAACAAATCCCCGCCTGGGTCAGCAACTTTAATATTAAATGCGCTCTGTTCCTGATGTTTAAGTAAACCATATTTTCTCAGTTGCTCGTTAAAACGACTTTCAGTGATTAATATTCCTGAGTTATCAAACAAATAGGCTTCACCACTCTGTCCAACTCTTTGTGCAGACACAATGTAATTAAAATCTTTTAATGGGTTTATTTGTATTGCAAAAGCGGCAATGACATTGGCATTTTTATCTTTAACAGGCACAGCAATAAAAAAGTCAGGTTTACCTTGGTAAAATAAACCATTATTTTCTGCAAGCTTAATTAATTGATTTTCGCCTGCAAAAACTTGCAGCAACTGTTGCCTGTTTAGTTCTGAAAAGTTTATGCTTAGGCCAATATCCTGTTGTTGACTTGAAGATAAAATTATCTGGTTTTTATCGATTAATTTAAACGCTGTAATTTGGTGATGTTGCAAATAATCTGAGAAAAATTTTTGCAGATGCTGCTGAGAGGGTTGTTGAGGTATTGAACTAGGACTATTAGAGAATGTAAGTAGTTCTTCAGTGCTGTTGACAAGCAGTTGATTATTGGTCCAGCTATTAGCATCTTTAATGATTTTTTTTAACCAATCTTCAGTCACCATAGCGTAAACAGAATCTAAAGATATTTTTAGGTTGCCAACAGATTGTTCTCGTATACGTTGCTCAACATTTTGCAATTCATACAGAGTGATAAAGGTTATAAATAAAATAATAATGGGCGCACAAAGTACTCTGCTACAAGAGGAGGTTAATCTACGAATAGTAGAATTTGATAAGACTTTCAGTCTCAAGGGATTTAATTGACTCATAAAACCTCTTTAACGTGTTAAAGCGTATAACAATTCTCTCGTCGAATAAAAATGTTTTTATATTGGGAGCAGGTTTTAGCCGGCAGTCTACATTTTTAATGGAACAGGTTAAGTTTAGGCCTAAAAAACTACACTCTGAGTCATTACGAACGATTAAACTTTTTCATGACTATATAAAAACCACAGGTATAAAAAAATTGAGATACTGTGTTATTTCAATAGGTAGGAGGGGCCTCTAGGCCGCGACTGAGACAAGATCAAGAGCCTTCGCGGCTAGAAAGCCCCTCCCACGTTAAAGCACAGTCTTTTTATCGTTCAATTTTGGATTTAGGTATTAATTCCCCTTCAAGCTGTGGTTTGCTAATAGCCATAAACTTTTTTGATTTACTAAGGAATGAGTACGAAATAATATGGGCAAGTAGGATGGGCAAAGGTCTTTTCCGTGCCCATCTTTCATCTAGCACAAACGATGGCAACCACATGGTGTCTGATGGGTACATTACTACCGCTTTGCTTGTAACTTGCCTAAGTTATTTCATGTACGTTCCTAAGTATCCCAAATATTTGGGTAGGCAGGTTCTTCACCCGCTTCCTGTTTCAAATGATTGACTTCTTTTTTTAGCTCAATGATGCGTAATTCTCTATCAACCATGCTTTTATTATATGACTTGATTTCACGCATTTGTTTTCGCATTTTTAAATGCATTTTTACCCGTGCCTTAACTTCTTCAGGATCGAACGGTTTAACAATATAATCTACTGCACCTAGCTCAAAACCTTTTAGTTTGTGAAAAGATTCAGATAAGGCACTAATAAAAATTACCGGGATATCGGCATGATCAATATTTTTTTTTAATTTTTCACATAATTCATAGCCATCCAACTCAGGCATATGAATATCTAGTAAGGCTAAATCGGGTGCAGAAGCATTGATACTGTTGTAGGCTTGTTCACCATTAACTGCTACCCTGACTTTATAATTACATTGTTTAAGAATGTCTCTTAACAGTTTTAAATTCTCGGGGTTGTCATCTGCAATCAGTATACTTTCTACAGCTTCGTTATTTATGTCATCAACCATCACTGGGCCTCATCCTCAAAAAGTCTGGATAAAATATCAAATTCAAAACCTCTAACATATTCAGCAAGCTTTCTTGCAACCATGGCGCATATTGCTCAACCTGTTTAAATAATAGATTGAGTTGTTTGGTATCACCTATTAAAACTGCGGTTCGTAACTGCTCAAGTAGTTGTTCAGGAATACTCAGTAACATGCTCTGATGCGCTTTTCAGTATGGTGCAATGCAAACAGGGTAATTAAGCTAATGCATATTATTGCAATAACAGTTGTCAGCATAACCTTATAGCCTGATAACAAGAGAATTGATTTATCTTCTTGTCCGAGAAAAGATAAATGCGGCATAGCAAACTTTTTCATACCATTATCCTCAATAAATGAGTGGGTTTTTCTTTAAGTTTAGACTATACCCTGATTTATTAAGAAATAAAATCTACGGAAAAGTATTGTAATATACTAATGCATTAGGCTTTTTTGCTTTACTAAGAAGAAATGTGAAACTTGAGTACTTTTCATGATTAAGCAATTACATTTTTTATTTCCTGCCATAAGGATTGGTACGCTTCAACTGAACGGGATTTATTTATGTAAGCATTTAATGGCATACGTTCCCATCCCATGCGTTCAATATCACTGGCATAAGGGATAATACTTTGTAAAATGTCGGGGTGTTTATTGGCCAATGTTTCAATAATTTCCCTATGCATTTTTTTACGTCTGTCTGCCATAGAAAAGAAAGGTAACAGTTGTAAGTGTTTTAGCTTGTTATCTTTGAGATATTTTTTTAATTGTTCCAGTGTACGCAAGGAAAGCGTGGTTGGGATAATAGGGGAGAGTAATAATTCAGATGCTTCGAAAACAGCTTCTGATAATAGGGAGATATTAGGTGGGCAATCAAGAAAGATGATGTCGTATTCTTTGGTGAGTGGGGCGAGCAGTTTTTTGAGTCGTTGCGTGGGTTTTTTACGTTCATCCAGAACGAGATCAAGATTCCTAAAAGAAAAATCAGCGGGCAGTAAATCCAGGTTTTCAAAGTCGGTTGCTTTGATTAAGCCATCTAATTCTCTGGTGCCTGCAATAAGATCTTTACTCCCTCCTTTGACTTTGGGTTTGACTCTAAAATAATAACTGCTGGCACCTTGAGGGTCTAAATCCCAGACCAGTGTTTTATAGTTATTTTTGGCTGCTAAAAAAGCAAGATTCACAGCGGTTGATGTTTTTCCTACCCCGCCCTTAATGTTATAAGTCGCAATAATGGTCATTAATACTCTCTATGCTTTTTTGTTGAATAACTGTTTGAAAGTCGACTTGTTTCCAGTTTGAACAAATAAATCGAATTGTTCGGCGAAATGATTACGGGCATTACATTTCATGGTGTCGAGGTACTGTACTAACACACCCATGGCAAGTAGCGTATTAGAGGGGATATTTTGTTGCATCATTTCTTCACTAAAATGTTTAATGCTCAATTCCTGGATTTCATAATCCTGAAAATCACCCAGTACAGTTTGAAAACCTTTTAATGCTTTGATTGAACTTTTAATTTCCTCTTGAGGATAAAGGCTCTGGAAAAATTCCATTAAATAGCGTAATTTTTTACACGTTTTTCTTAAATCATGTAAGGCTTCAGCGGGGGACTTTTCAGTAATTGCACCCCCTTCTTTTAACACGCGCTGATAGACTTTCCATATCCGCGAGTCGGCTAATTCTTTTATGTTTTGATTGGCATGGCCTGCTTTACCTTTTTTTGGTACAGATTCATTTAAATACTGTTCCCAGGCCACTAACTGTTTATTGTATTTAGGGCTTTTAAGTTTTTCACATAATTCCTTTTGAGCATGAACCTGTTTTAGTTTTAGAAATTCATATAAAGGTTCAATATCAGCTCTCAAGCTTAAGGGTAAGGTTGCTTTATAGTGTTGATAACTTAATAAATAGACATCCAGATCACGCGTAGAGCTGGTGATTTGACCTAACCAGGCAAAAAACTCTGCATAGTTGGCAACGACATTGGCGGGTAAGGTGTTTTTGATTTGACTCAGGCCCGCACGCGTTCTTCTTACCGCTACCCGAAAGTCATGTAAAAATTCGGTATCTATATCGGCAATCGTCCCTGCTTCGTTTACTTGCATTGCTTGCAGCAAATGTTTATATATTTGTTTGCTGGCTTTATCTGCGCGCATATCTGGCTTTAATTTTATGGCCAGTTTTGAGCTATAGTCTTTCGGCTTACGACCTTGCAGATTTAATGCTTCGTTTAAAACTGAGCAGCTTGAAGTTTGTATTTTTAAGGTGTTTTGAAGAATATTGGCAACTTTTAGCTGGGCTTTTTCATAGCCTTTGAGAGGAATTAACTGTACCCGGTTATTAAGAGATTCGTACTCATCAAATTGTAAACGTAATACAGTTTTTTGATCTTTATTTAGAATATTCAGCCGGTAGCTTTCAAAAGGTAGCTGGCATAGAGGTAATAAAGCCCTCATTTCTAATTCAGGCGTTATATTTTTTCTAAATAAACCATCTGGAAATTGTAGGCTAAAACGGGGAACTTGCTCAATCTCTTCACTAGCCAATAGTTGGCCGCTGTTTTTGTCGATGAGTGAGAGTTGAGAAATGTGTTGCGAGTGATTAAATTCACAGATTTTATTAGCATTGTATAAGCGCCAGTCAAAACTATCATAAAAGGTTTTTATACTGTATTGCTGGTTTGCAATTTGTAGATCAATTTTTTTGCTTAATTTGGCGATAAACTTCCTAGCCGTCAGATTTGCAGGTAATTCAAAATATTGAGGGGTTGCCATCATTATTGCTCAAGAGGGTTAAGTTAAATTCTATGAGTTTCTCTGTTCATTGTTCTATAAAAGCATACTAGCATGTGTATGCGTACAGAAATATGACGGCTTTGTTACAAGTTTATTTGGCTAGTAAGGTTTAGTGTAGGTTAAATTTAATCTAACTACTATAAATGGTTTTTCTGGGAGTGAATTTTTGAGTTTTTGCGGGTAAGAGGCGAATGACTTTGAACAGCTGGCCGCTAAAATCCAGCTAGATAGCTGTTCAAAGTGTATTGATTAAAGCGTTTAAGCCGCTTTTTTTACTGCTTTTTTAGCGATTTTTTTTGCAGACTTTTTATTGCTTGCCTGTTTCTTTAAAACGGCTTTAGTTGCTTTTTTAATCACAGCGCTGGCATTTTTCTTAGCAACAACTTTTTTAGCAACCGCTTTTTTTGTCGCTTTTTTAGCAATTTTTCGAGCAACTTTTTTCTTAACAACTTTAGACATGGTATTTCCTTAGGATAAAATTTAACAAGTAACTTACTAATAGCAATAAGTTAAGGAAAGGGAGATGGAAAAAAATAATCATCCAATCTTGCTGGTCTTTTTGTCGGCCTTCAGCGAGGTAGCAACAGTTACGTAGCTTGCTATGCGCCTGTTGCTACCCCACTGAAGACAAACAAAAATCCTGCCCAATATCGGACACTTATTTCTTTCCAGCTCCCTAATTGTATTGACATAAGTCATCACAATTATGAAGTATAGTAAAAAATTCTGATTTCAGGGCGTTGTTATGAATTTTATAAAGTTTCCTGATTCCCCATGAGCCTCCGTAAAATTAGGATAAATACACAGCAACACTATATAGCCCGGCATTCCCGAAGGCTTTTATCGGGAATCTATTCGTTGTGATTCTAGATTCCTGCTAAAAGAATGCAGGAATGACGAGATGTTGATCAGATTTAAAATCAGATTTAAAGAGTAAGGAAAAGCCTTGTACAATAGCGTGCGAGGTTTTTTGTAAGTAAAATATTTTAAAGGTAAAGGAAGTAAATGACTGAGTTAACTAAGGAGCGCCTGATTTTTATTGAAATGGCGCATCAATACTTTTTAATAAAGAAGGGATTTGGTGCTTATGCTTTTATTTCGGTAAAAGAACTTATGAGACTGTTTGAAGAGTATAAAGACTCACAACAATCGGCTGACCAGGTTTTAGCTCAATATGTAAAATCTTTTTTATGATTAATTAATAGATTTCGCAGGCCAAATAAACCTTGAATATTGCTAACTTTCTGTCACTGGAGCCAAATTTTCCAGCTTAATTCAATGTATCAACGTTTATTTGGTAGTGGATGAATCTTCTTCTGGTTGTTCTGCGGCTTGTTCTTCAGTTTCAGTTTCGTCTTCGATGGGTTTTATTAATTTTTGTCCTGGAAATTCATGGCGGATTTTTCCCAAGGTTTTTTCATCCAGTTCCATGCCTTGTTTGATTAGAGTCGTACCGTCCTGATTAATTAAATCACCTAGGTCAAAAACACCAGCCTCAAGGAAGACAATCGTATAAACAGATAAGTTATTGTGTTCTTTGGGTTGCAATAGCACAGGATTTTTATCCAGTAATTTAATTAATCCTTCAACGATGGCCGGGTCAACACTTATATTGACATTACTCCCGCTCATTTGTGCGATAGCATCATCTGGTGTTAAGCGTTTTTCACCATATAATTTTCCGACTAAAAGCGAGTCATATAAATCAGCTACGATTAAAATACGTGCACCTAAAGGGATATTTTCGCCTTCTAGTTGGTCAGGGTAGCCTTCCCCATTGAATTTTTCATGATGATGACGGATAAAGCTGAGTAACTCTTTATCTGAGGTTAAAGTAGCCATTAATCTTTCACTTTCAGAAGAATGGCTTTGAAATTCCTTGATGGTTTTTTCCTGGGTTAAAGCAGAAGCACCTTCAGTAAAGTTTATTTCTAGATTTAAAAAACCTAAATCATGAAGTAACCCAGCCAAGAATAACTTTTTAGATAGCTCTTCATGCCCTAAAGTAATAGCAAGTTCAGAGGCATAACTAGCAACTCTCTTGGCATGTAATGCTAATCTTGGGTCTGTTTTATGCTGAGCAAGCATTAAAATTTCTAAAAATCCATGTTTCATAAGAGAGAACCTACTGTTATTTATCAATTCTATAAATTAATTATAGCTTAGCGGAGAGAAAGGCCTAGTAAATACATCTAATGGGCATAAAGTGAAGTTGAATTGTTTGTCTTTGTGGTGCTTATCAGTTTTTTCTTAATTTTAGTTTGATGAGAGGAGATTATTTATTTGTTGAAATAAAGCCTTTTATCTGGGCTGTAGAAGTAAAAATTATGTTTTTTAATACCTTCCACTTTAAATTAATCTGTTTTTTGATAAATTATTGAGAATTAATTTTGGTTTTTCTATAAAATTAGCAGATTAAAATAAATTTATCCCCCAGGCTTCTATGGATCTAAAATTTCTAGACTTTGAACAACCTATCGCTGAGTTAGAAGCGAAGATTGAAGAACTTCGTAAAGTGGAGTTTGATAATGATATTAATATTTCAGATACGCTTAAACAGCTGGAAGAAAAAAGTGAAGCGTTAACCGCTTCAATTTTTTCTGATTTGTCTGACTGGCAAATCTCGCAATTATCACGTCATCCAGAGCGCCCTTACACACTGGACTATATCGAACATATGTTCACAGATTTCCATGAGTTACATGGGGATAGAGCCTACGCCGATGATCCTGCACTTGTTTGTGGCTTGGCAAAGCTAGAAGGTCAGCCGATTATGGTTATTGGCCATCAAAAGGGCAGAGATACCAAAGAGAAGATTTATCGTAATTTTGGTATGCCACGCCCAGAAGGCTATCGTAAAGCCTTGCGTGTTATGAAAATGGCAGAACGCTTTGGCTTACCTATTATTTGTTTAATAGACACACCGGGAGCATACCCAGGTATTGGTGCGGAAGAACGTGGACAAAGTGAAGCGATTGCCAGAAACTTGTTTGAAATGTCCAAATTAAAAACACCTGTTATCTGTACAGTGATTGGTGAAGGTGGTTCCGGTGGTGCTTTGGCTATTGGTGTAGGTGATAGATTAATCATGCTGGAATACAGTACCTATGCCGTTATTTCACCAGAAGGCTGTGCATCGATCTTATGGAAAAGTGCAGAGAAATCAAAATTAGCTGCTGAAGCAATGGGTATAACTTCTGATAGAGTGCGTGAACAAGGCTTTTTAGATGAAGTTGTTCGTGAGCCTGTTGGTGGTGGACATCGTGATTATCAGAAAACAGCTTTAAGTTTACGTGAGACTTTAATCAGACATTTAGATGAACTGAAGCGTGAAGATTTGGACGATATGATAGCGGCACGTTATCAACGTATTATGAGATATGGCTCATTTTCTGAAGAAGTTGCAAAATAACTTTGCCATATAAGCTATATAAAAGGCCGGCTTATGTCGGCCTTTTTCGTTTAGCAAGGTAGGGTGGGCATAGCCCACCAGCAAATGCATTCGCTATTATTTGCATGGCTATTAATATACCACTAACTTATTAGCAGTATTTGAAGTTTTGTCGATAAAAGTAGGAGGGGCCTATTGGCCGCGACTGTTCTTGATCTTGTTCCTGTCGCGGCCAATAGGCCCCTCCTAGCAATAAGAATAACTCAGAAATTTACTGGTTTTTATAAATCTGTTTTTTGTATAGTTCCATATTATTTTTCCCATCTCCCTTAACCCATGGTGGTAAATTTTCGTACATTGCTATGCTAAA
>Ga0209707_1000746_pt1 | contig 19140 bp, 17 predicted proteins | sample EN4Hudsemesocosm_FD_184630 | JGI IMG/M metagenome (GOLD analysis project Ga0209707, IMG submission 184630) | Methane-oxidizing microbial communities from mesocosms in the Hudson Canyon - EN4B Hudson Canyon (SPAdes) (version 2) | ecosystem: Environmental > Aquatic > Marine > Cold seeps | place... | reverse complement strand
AAAACCTACGACGGCCAAAAAATTGTTAAGGATTTCTCTACCGTCATTATGCGCGGAGATCGTATCGGCTTTATCGGTGCCAACGGCATGGGCAAGTCGACGCTTTTAAAATTACTTCTAGGGCAAGTTGAACCCAATGAAGGCAGCGTAAAAATTGGAACCAAGATGGAGCTTGCCTATTTTGACCAGTTGCGCAGCAAATTAGATCTAGAAAAAACAGTGATCGAAAACATGGCAGAAGGCCGAGAATTTATCACTATCAACGGCAAAGACCGCCACGTGATTAGTTATTTGCAGGATTTCATGTTCACGCCTGAACGCATTCGCCAGCCGGTTAAAGCCCTCTCTGGCGGCGAACAAAATCGCTTAATTTTAGCGCGTTTGTTCAGTAAACCCGCCAACGTATTGGTATTAGATGAACCCACCAACGACCTCGATATGGAAACGCTCGAACTACTGGAAGAGATTCTTCTAGAATTTGACGGCACCATTTTACTGGTAAGCCATGATCGTGAATTTCTCGACAACGTGGTCACCAGCTGTATCGTTTTTGAAGGTGACGGAGTTGTTAACGAATACGTCGGTGGTTACGCCGACTTCATTCGGCATGGAGGCAGTCTGCCATCACTCAACAAAAAATCGCTGGCAGATAAATAGAAAATCACCGTTGAATTTTCTGGCTGAAAAAGGACTGAATGTGGGCAGTATCACTAATGGAAGTGTTTTGAGTAATCTGCCTATGTCTAACTGGGGTTAACGCACGAAGCGATTCTTTTCCGTCTGAGGTTTATCGTTAATCTCAGACCGAAAGTATCATTTTAAACAGTGGCAACTCTTCGCCCAGACTGTGTGAAAACCAATATTATGGTCTAAGCAGCTATTGTTTTGGTTCAAATTCGCGAACATGTGCTGCCAACGGCTAAGTACGGTTGATTAGGATTATTTCCTAGAAACAAAATTTTCTTCTAGCAGAGTGGTGTGAGAGGATACAAAGACAGCTATTAGGAGCTGAAAACTAGCCCGATCTATGCTTTTATTGCTGCCATTAAGGCATCCTTCCCGATTAGTGCAATAACGCGTTTAAAATTGTACGCCAATACATTCAGGCTCATCTCTGAGCTAACATTTTTAAGCCCTCTGGTTAGAAAGTGCGTTGACCCCATCCAGGATTTGATAGTGCCAAATGGATGTTCTACTGTTTGCTTCCTTAGCAGGGTACTATTAGGTAGGGCTTGTAATTGAGATTCCATTTCCTCAAGCCTATGTTCATGTTCCCAGCGCCTGATTCTTCGTGAATCCTTTTTTGACGTTGTGCAGTTTGACCATAGCGAACAACCTTGGCAAGTTGATCTTGAAAGGTAAGCCCGTATACGTAAGCCTCGCTCAATGTATGTAGATTTATACGGTAGTGTTTTTCCTGCGGGGCAAAGATAGCTATCGGTTTTTGAGTCGTATTTAAAAAGTCGGCGATTAAAGATACCTTTCTTTGCGCTACCCGATGTATCTGGTTTTGGTACAAGTGGAATCATTCCTTTATCTTGTGCACGCTTAATACTTGGCCCACTGAAATACCCTTTATCTGCTAGTACGGTTATATTCTTTTTACCTAAGGCTTGCTGAGCCTTCTCGCCAATTTCACAAAGTAGCCCTCTATCCATCGGTTCGTTTGATACAAAATGTGCGGCAATTAAATGATTATGGGTATCTACAGCTGTCTGAACATTGTATCCAACCGTGGCGGTGCTTCGCCTGACTTTCATGGCCCTAGCGTCGGGGTCGGTAAAAGAAATCTGGTTGGCAGGACTATCTTTAATTGCCTTATCAATATCCTTAAGACGACTAAGCCTCTTTCTCAGGGCTGCCACTTTTTTAGAAAGAATCAGTGTAGATTCTGCTTTATCAGTTTTATCTGCATCATCCATTGCGGTGAGATAATCACTGATTTGCCTTTCTATGCGTTCTGTATGGGTTTTAATACGAACGGGGGTGAAGTTTTTATCCCGGCTGTTAACTGCTTTAAACTTACTACCGTCTACAGCAACGATTGAGTTTTCAAGCAGTTTTAGTTTTCGGCAAAGCTTAATGAAGTAGGCGCAAGTATTCTTAATGCCTTCTGAATTATCTTTTCTGAAATCTGCAATAGTTTTGAAATCAGGAGATAGCCGCTCAGTTAGCCACATCAATTCAATATTGCGTCGTGTCTCTACTTCTAATCGACGTGACGACTGAATTCTATTTAAATAGCCGTATATGTAAATCTTTAGCAAGGTTGCAGGATGATATCCTGGACGGCCTGTTGATTTTGGTTCTGTGCGTTTGAAGCCTAACGATTCAAGGTTCAGTTCATCGACAAATACGTCAATAATTCTTGCTGGGGAGTTGTCATCTATGAAATCGTCTAGGGCGTCAGGAAAGAGAGTGATTTGCCCGCGTGTTTGGCCTTGAATATAGCCTGACATATTAATTCCTTTTAACCGTCAACGTTCAAGTCAGTATAGCAAGCAGGACAATCTACTTAATATACTGTGATCACATTTTATTTAGAGTTTTCACACAGCCTGCGCCCTTACCGGACACCAACCTATGTATTGCCTAGAAAGATAAATGGGGAAAGCGGACATTTGAGAACGCCCGGCTAAACTGCACGAACTTGCGAGCGTCCGGCGACCGTAGGATTCGGAATTGAATCGTTTGTTAGGGCCGTTTCTTAGTCTATGGTCGCTTAAAATTCTCTTGCGCGCGCTCAACTTTACTTCTAATTAAGCAGTCTTTAACATGATCGTTGATCAACCCCATGGCTTGCATAAACGCATACACCGTTGTTGGGCCGACGAACTTCCAGCCCATCTTTTTTAAAGCCTTGGATAAAGCCACGGATTCATCCGATGTCGATACAGTTTGTGGTTCAGCCAGGTTTTCGGCTTTAGGCTCGTAACGCCAGAAGAAGGCAGCTAGTGAACCTTCCTGTTTTACCAGCTCTTGGGCGCGCTTGGCATTATTAATCACGGCTTCGATTTTTCCACGATGACGCACTATGCCTTCATCTTGTAACAAGCGCTCGACATCCAGTTCGGTGAAGCGGGCGACCTTATTGAAATCGAAGTGCTGAAAGGCCATACGGAAATTTTCATGTTTAGCCAGAATGGTACGCCAACTTAAACCAGCCTGAAAACTTTCCAGACACAACTTTTCAAACAAGCACTGATCATCATCCACCGGGAAGCCCCACTCCATGTCGTGATAATCGAGAAATTCCGGAGCGCCACCAGACCAGCGACAACGGGCTTTACCATCCGGGGCGATAAAAGGTTCACTCATGCGTTACTCCTTGCATAAATCTTGTTAACCCAACAGGAAGTTCAGACGCTCATCTGCCTGGTTAGGCGAAATTTCCAGAACCTCTGCGGTAACAACATTTTCTGCGACGAACGGATCGTCATTCACGCGTTCTTGTAATTCTTCTAAAGACGTATTGTGCGCAACAATTCCGCCCCCCACGTTTCCAGAGGACTTAGCTGGTTTCAGGCTACCAACAACTAAAAATACGCCCTCATCAAATCCGTTTTTGATCCAGTTTTTATGGCCCGACATAAATTCCGAGGCTTGGTTTTTATTGTCAGAAAATTTCAGCAATACTATAAACATCCCGTTACATCTCCTAAATCGCGATCAAGCTACGCTGTCGGTGTACTTACCCAGCCACTCGTACAAATGATTGACTTCTTGTTTGATAAATTTTTCATCGTTAAAGGCACTGGCCAAAGTCGCAACGCCCTGGCTGCGAGCTAATAAATGCATGGCCAACTCATCCGCATTTTTTTTGTAGCCCAGCTGCTGAAACTGATGCTTTAGCCAACTGCGGAACAGGGTGAAGAGTTTGTTAGCATCCTCCTGAGCCTCGTGATTGAGCTTGGTCAGCTCTGTGGTCAAAGTGCCAACCGGGCAGCCGAAGCGTTTGATTTTTGCCTGGTTCATAATCAGAATATTAATAAAACTGCGGATGCGATCAGCCGGGGTTTCCCCCTTGACCTCCCATTGGTCCAACATGGCTTGAGTATTGGCCAATCGGAGATTTATCACCGCATCCAAAATTTCATTCTTGGTTTTAAAGTGGTAATAAAAATTGCCCCGGGAAATTTTCACAACCTCGGCGATGTGCGCAAATGACGTATGCTCAAACCCCTGTTGATAAAACAGCTGGTCGGCAGCCTCAATGATTTGATCTCGCTTGGACATTCCACTCATTACAATACCTTCTAATTACACGATTGCTTCTTCACTATGATAAAACCCATAGTCGGTATAGCCAACCTCGTTGCCACCATAAAAGGTCGTTGTATCGGCTTCGTTTAATGGCTGGTTTTCGCGGTACAGATGCACCAGATCTGGATTTTCAAGAAAAGGAATACCAAAGGCCACCAGACTTGCATCACCATTGGCGATCGTCGTTTGTGCTTTCTCTAGGTCATAACCGTTGTTGGCAATATAAGCCCCCGAAAACTTAGCACGTAAGGCGCGGTAATCAACCTGGCTGGCTTTGGTCATCATATCGCCTTCCAATATCTGTGGGCATGAATATCTCCTTTGTTCCCATTTAAATCTGTAGGACGGCCGCCCTATTCATAAAGAATATTAGGACGCACATCCTAATTTGTCAACTAGAAATATCAGATTGAAATTTGATGGATTGATGATCGGTAGATGAATTAAGTAGGCAAAATCATTTACCCTAAAAAATGAGGCGATACACCCTATCACCTACCACCCATACTTGAGCGATTAAAGCTGAGCCAAAAAGCTTGGCTCGAACAGAACACACAATTTAACTTCTTTGCTCCATAATGGCTTTCAACTGAGCCACACCTTTGTTTGCACGAATACTTAAGTCTTCTCTTAAAGCGATAACAATATCACTAGTTGCCGTTAATTCGGGATTGCGACTATGATATTGCAAATTCACTTCACAACTTTTTTCTTCATTAACGGAGAATGTCACCTTCATCTGGGGCAATATCCCAGTTAAATTTCCCTTCGTTGAGAATAAGCGGTTAATATCGCACTGGTTAACTTCAATCTCTAACTCAACCGCACCGCTCGGTAGCGACAATATTTCCACATATTTTTTTCCGACTTCTCCGTGAGTTAAGTTATTCGCCGACTTTATGTCGACTACGCCGGGAAACCAATGTTTATAGTTTTCCATATTTGAAACATATTCAAAGATGGCATCAATCCGCGCAGTAATGGTGATAGAGGTTTTAGCAAGTTCGATCATATTTATTCCTAATTGGTTACCTTCGATAAACTTCAGGAAATACTATAACTCTCCTCAAGATTGAACTAAAGTGATGCTTGGCTAAACTTTGCGTAACAATATGGAACCTATAATCTAGATAAAATAGCCATCATTTATTATGTCGGAGGATGAATAAAAATGTCTAAACTCACTCACTATCGAGTTTTTATTGCGGTTGTCGAAACTGGCAGCATCGCTCAAGCAGCATTGAAATTAAGCTATTCAGCCCCAGCTGTTAGTAAGCAATTAACGAAGTTTGAACAGAGCTTGCAAGTTCAGCTTTTCCATCGATCTCATAAAAAACTCAAAATTACAGAAGCAGGCAAACAATTTTACCCAAGGTGCAAGAACATACTTTCATCAATAATTCAGGCCGAAGATGAGCTACTTGCTGAGCATGATGCCATTAATGGGACCATTTCTATAACGCTATCCAAAGCTTTATGCCGTTCAGTAATTTTTGATGCATTATCTGCGTTTACTGTTAAGTATCCTCAAGTCCAGTTTGATATTCGTTTTAGCGATCACCTTGAAGATTTACATGATGAAAACCTAGATTTTGCCTTTCGTTTAGGTAAATTACAGGACAGTAGTCATATGATCGCTATTCCGCTTATCGAGACACAACTGTTGGCCTGTGCCACACCAAGATACCTAGAGCAGCATGGCGTCCCAACGTCTTTTTCGGATTTGGGTAGTAGTAAGCTTATTTTGATGTCACCAATTAACAGCTCAGAAGCACTGAGAAACTTTTTCAATAAGGAAAAAATTCGAGCCGATAATGCAACGGTACATACATGTAACGATATTGAAGGGGTATACCAATCTGTGCGCGCGAGTCTAGGTATCGGCATGTTGCTCAATATTACAGTAGAACAAGAGATACGAGACGGTACATTCACAGCTATTTTGCCAGAGCGAAATCTTCCGCGAAAGCGTTTGTATTTACTCCACAAAAAAAGCCAATGGCAAACTCAAAAGCAATTAGCGTTTAAAGCGCATATAAAATCATTACTATCTGTCACGGCTTAGTAAGTTGTTACGCTATCAATATCTTTTAGATTAAGAAAAACAAATAGATCACTTATAAGCGATTTATATCGTTGAACATAAAGTGTTTTTGATCCCTGGGAACGGTGATGAAGTATAAACCTGACTGACTGCTTCCGGTCACAATCAAAAAAACAGTGATACAACAAGAGACTGTAATGTGGCAATTCAAGACGGTTAAAAGTATGAAACTTTATCTTCAATCAACACTTACCCCTAGGAATATTCTCTTTTACTCACCTCATTACAAAATTAATAAACACTCTTACATTAGAGAGCAACTGACGCCGGCTTGCACAAACAAGAGGTCCTAAATTATTTAATTTTCTAACTGTTAAGTGAGTACGTGCGACTTGAATAATATCGCCATATTTCGTACCCGGCCACTAACCCAATAACGCCAAACTCAATAAGTCGTGCCCATATTGGCTGATCATAAGGCCCTAATTCACTGGTGTAAGGTACGTTTAGCCCCACTATATATGCCAGCATAATTACCGATGATGCAACCCATACAGTTAAACGTGGATGAATAACCGCAAAGGGTAACACCCAAACCAGATACCAAGGGTTGATCACTGGTGCACATAGAAGAAATAAACCCATAACCCAATCTCCTCGAACGATTGAATTGGAATGATGTTGAGGTGAGCTGTGCCTATTAGCGGGAGTTGGCTGACCTGATTTATAATAATAAAACAGGTATCCAGCCATAAAAATCAAGAGTAAAGAGGCTAATAATAACTTCGATGTTTGTGCAGAAAAACCCAATAACAGCAAACCAAAAAGTGCAGAATTAAACTCCCAGGCCTGCGCCATCGCTTTTAAACCAATAACGTCTGAGTCACTATTTATCAGTAAAGGTATGTATAACAACACCAGCGTAAGAACGAATAGAACACCATGCTTAACCTTTGCTCTAATGAGTAAATAGGGAACTAAAAGAATAGCAAAAACCTTGGCAGCCACACTCATAGCCAAAAATAATGCACAAGCAACAAGGTGACCTCGATGATGACTCCAGACAGCAGATATCAAGAGTAAAACTCCTACCCCATCAGGATGAGCAGTGAGAATAATTTCTTTAAATACCAATGGGGACCACGCATAAAGCAATACAAACCTCGGAGTGGCCAGCCTCAATAATAAGACAATAACAAGCATGTCAGCAGCACTGTACAGTAGCTGAAGAGGCCAAACTTCTCCTGGTGAAGCTGCATAGCCTAAAAGAAAACTATATTGCAATACAGGGCCATAAATAGTGGGGATATCGGGATAATTAATTTGTCCCAAAATAGTCTGAAACTGTGGGTTAATCGTTGTATTGCTCGTAATAGTCTCACTGGAGAAGTAGTCACTCGGTGCGATCCCATAGGGTGTTCCTAAATTCACTGTATGGTAAGCATCCCATAGATATCGAAAGTAATCGTCTTCAAATATCGGCATCCCAAAAATACCAATGATGTGAAACGTTAGTGCCCAAAGAAATACAAACTTCGCAGATGGCGATTGATCATTTCGCCAAAGGTAGTAAAAAAAGCCAAATACAATAGCATTACTGGTTGTCATCAGCGTTAAAAACAACGACAAATTATCGGCATAACCAGATCGTGAAAAAAATACAAGAAATGCATAAGTGACAAAAAGAGCTAATGCAAAATAAGCAAATGTCGAATGGGGAAATAACTGCCGAAATACCGACAGTACTAACTTTGAAGTCATCTTATTTTGGGAATTCATAATTACCTTAAGTTGAATTTCAATGAAATTACATAATGTTAAAAACAACAAGGTGTAAATCTCAACGCCCTATTATGATCAAACCCAAAGCAATAAATAAAGTCATTTTAAATCAAAATGATAACATTCATTTAATTGTTATAGTTCTGTTATAAATTGAATATAACTCCGTGATACCTTCCTTAAAAAATCTGGCGATACTAGCTCTCACAGGCAGACTTGGCAGATATTATGACGTCTTCTGATCTCAACCTGTAATGGACTCATTCATTATGGAGATTCTCATGTTTAACGTTAAACAGGTAAAGCGCTTAGGGTTAATGAGCGCGGCCTTAGCACTTTCAACAGCGGCAATAACAACTTCTACCACCACAATGGCTTCTGGCTCTTTCAGCAGTGGCGCGGGCGTGGGGTTTCAAAATAATTACAACTTAGGAAAGTCTGTATTTTATAAAAAACTGGTATGTGATGACTGTGAAATTAAAGGCTCCCATTTACAACGAGATGAAGCTAAAAACCTCATTTTAAAGCTTTCCAATGATGAGATGTTTGTCAGTGAGATAACAGGCAAAGATCGACAAGCCGTTATTTACTATATCACCCGTCGATTTAAAGCTGGTTAAAAGAGAATTTATGAAAAAAATTATCGTGACGGGGCTAACAATGGCACTCTCTCAAGCGTGTTTGGCAGAAGGTACTCCTTGGCTACCAGAGCCTGGCGCAACATCGGTCACTCTATCTCAGGTACTTCAAACAGGCGATGAGTTCTTTATTAACAAAGAAGACGCCAACCTTCCAGATGACCTGGAACAATCGACCACATGGCTTGGACTCAACTATGGATTAAGCGATGACCTTTCACTTGATTTTCGAACAGGTTATGCCCGTAGCACATTTGAGCCCGCCGACCCCACTCATTTAACGGGCAGAACGGATTCAAGCGTGGGTATCAATTGGCGAGTTATTGACGAGTTTATCTCGGAGAATAACTTACCAAGTACGGTTATTCGAGTAGGCGCGGTACTACAGGGAAATTATACAACAGGTGCCATCAACTCAGTTGGAGACGGTGCCGATGCGTTGGAGCTCTCGGTTATTTCTGGAAAAATATTGAACCAGTGGTTAGCCGTTTCAGGTGAGCTGGGTTATCGCCTGCGTAACTCAGGGGTACCCGATGATATATTCTATAAATTGGGTGCTTTTGTTACGCCTTTACCCGGTCTAACGGCCTCTGTTTCGTACTCTAATACTGATGCCAGCGATGGACTATATATAGGTGGCCCAGGGTTCACCGGTAACAATTTCCAAGAGCTAGAAGAAGATAATCAAATTATTGATATTGGCCTCTCTTATAGTTTAACTAACCAGCTAAGTGCTGGACTCAATGCAGCCAAGGTTATAGATGGTAGGAATACCGCTAAGAGCGAAATTTATGCATTAACGCTGGGTTACTCACTTTAAAGGCTGACACTCATAGATCTGGCCAATCTGTCTAAGCAGATTGGCCTCTACACTGGAGATCATTCATGTATAAGCAACAAAATGTATCTGTTGTTATTCCAGCACTAAATGAAGCACCTTCAATTCACCAGGTGGTCAGCGACTTATTATCCCTGGAAGACGTGGCTGGATTGCCGATTATTGACGAAATTGTGGTCTGCGATAACGGTTCAACAGATGACACCGCAAAGATTGCAAAGAGCGCAGGTGCACGCGTTGTTTTTGAGCCAACACCAGGGTATGGCCGAGCATGTATCAACGCTATTTCGGCACTACAGCAGACAGATATCGTGTTATTTGTCGATGCCGACCATGCATTCTACGCACACCAAGCAGTACCTTTGTTGGATGCGATTATTCAGGGCAGTGATTTAGCTATTGGTTCAAGAGTACTAGGAAAAATGGAGTTGGGAGCACTTACTATACCTCAACAATTTGGAAATCGTCTTGCAGGCATGTTAGTTAAGCTGATCTGGCATCGTCAAATAACAGATCTTGGGCCTTTCCGAGCGATTCGCTATAACGCCTTGAAACAAATGAAGATGCAAGATAAAACCTTTGGCTGGACAATTGAAATGCAAATAAAAGCCATACAGCTGAACATGATTACGGCAGAGATTCCTGTTGATACCCGTTGCCGTATTGGTGTTTCAAAAATTAGCGGTACTCTTAAGGGGTCAATCGGAGCCGGTATTGGAATTTTGGGAATGATTGCAAAAATGTGTTGGTATCAGAAGGCAACGAACTGTCTGGCCAATCCAAATATCTTAGTGAAGCAATCAACTCCCCTTAAACAAGAAGCAAAATTATAGGAGTTCATATGTTAAATATTTTTAAATCCATGGCTTTTAGTTACAAAAGAACCACTCTGAAACAATTGATATTGGTCTCTGTTGCCCTATGTGGAATGATGACAGGAAGCGCAATTGCAGCTGAAACCAAAGATTGGAATCGTAGTAATGAAGCCAGTCAAAATGTAGTTAATCATCAATCTTGGCAACTGATACTAGATCGGTACCTAGAAACCAATGCCCCGTCAAAAGTTAACTTATTTAGATATAGTTCGGTGAGCAAAGCAGATCGAGCAACACTTGAAAGTTACCTCAATATGCTGCAAAAAACCGACCCACGAGACTATTCAAAAAAAGAACAAAAGGCTTATTGGATCAATCTTTACAATGCACTGACCGTTGAGCTAATTTTAAAAAATTACCCTGTAAAAAGTATTACCAAATTAGGAGAAAGTATATTTGCTTTCGGACCTTGGGATGATGAAGTCACCAAGGTTGCTGGCCGAAAACTTTCATTAAATGATATAGAACACAAAATATTACGCCCTATCTGGAAAGACCCGCGCATTCACTACGCGGTTAACTGCGCCAGCTTTAGCTGCCCTAACCTATCGTCCAAAGCGTTCACCTCACCTAACACTAACGAGCTTTTGGAAAATGGGGCTCGCGCTTATGTTAATCATCCGCGCGGTGTAAATCTAAAAAAAGGTGACCTGTTGTTATCTAGCATTTATGACTGGTATATAGACGATTTTGGTGGCGATCATAAATCCCTTCTAAAACATTTGAAACACTATGCAAAACCTAAGTTAAAGAAGCAGTTAGAGCTATTCGAACAGACGAACTCTGGAGATATTGATCATGACTATAACTGGAATTTGAACGAGCCTAGCGCGTCATCATCCAAATAAATTCACAGAGGACACGTTATGAATAGCAAAAAGACGCTACTTCTCTTAGGCATCGTAGCACTTGTAGCCAGCTTTTTTATTTTCGATTTAAACCACCTCCTCAGTTTGGAGTATTTTGCGGAACAACGAGTCGCTATCAATCACTATTATGACAACAACCCTATTAAAACAGCCGCTATATTTATCGCTCTATATATAGCTGTAACGTCGCTTTCGCTTCCTGGGGCTACCGTAATGACCTTAGTTGGCGGCGCCATTTTTGGGGTTATTGAAGGGGCAATCTGGGTTTCACTGGCAAGTACTATCGGTGCCACGTTAGCTTTTTTAGTTTCACGAACACTATTAAGAGATGGTGTACAAAGAAAGTTTGGAGAGTCGCTCCGCTCTATCAATGAAGGTGTTGAGAAAGAAGGTGCCTTTTATCTGTTTGGTTTGCGTCTAGTACCGATATTTCCCTTTTTTGTTATTAACCTTGTCATGGGGCTAACGCCAATCAAAGTTCGTCAGTTTTTCTTTGTAAGCCAACTGGGAATGTTGCCAGGAACAATTGTTTACGTAAATGCGGGAACTCAATTAGGACAACTAGATTCGCTATCAGGGATACTCTCTCTAAATATACTACTCTCGTTTATTTTACTCGCTATTTTTCCATTTATTGCGAAAAAACTGATGGTGCTGATTAATGCTAGAAAAGTATTTTCTGGTATATCAAAACCGAAACAGTTCGATACTAATATGGTTGTTATCGGCGGTGGCTCTGCGGGGTTAGTTTCGTCACTGATTGCCGCAGCGGTTAAAGCTAAAGTAACGTTAATAGAACGACACAAAATGGGAGGCGATTGTTTAAATACGGGATGCGTACCAAGTAAAGCACTCATTCGTTCTGCAAAAATAGCTAGTTATTACAAACGCTCTGAAGAATTTGGATTTTCTAATACGGAGCCAGAGGTGAACTTCAAGGCCGTAATGGAACGTATTCAGCGAGTTATTAAAACCATTGAGCCTCATGACTCTGTTGAACGTTTCACAGACCTGGGTGTTGACTGTGTTCAAGGTAATGCAGAAATCATTGACCCTTATAGAGTTAAAGTGAACGATAAGATAATAACTACTCGAAATATTGTTATCTCTACGGGGGCAAGACCATTTGTACCGCCTATACCCGGTATCGAAGAGATGGGTTATCGCACTTCAGATACTATATGGGAGCTAAGAGAAAAGCCCAGAGTAATGCTCATTATAGGGGGTGGTCCTATCGGCTGTGAAATGGCCCAGAGTTTCAACCGTCTAGGAGTTAGCGTTGTACAGCTAGATTTTGCTGACCGCTTAATGCAACGAGAGGACGTTGATGTGTCTGAAGCGGTTCATAAAAAATTCATAGGTGAAGGGATTGATCTACGGTTGTCTCATACGCCCATCGAGTTTGTGACCCTTGGCGATCAAAAGATTTTAATTTGTGAAAATAAAGGTGAAACCCACCGAATCGAGTTCGATACATTGTTACTAGCCGTAGGACGTAAACCTAACGTTGAAGGTTTTGGTTTAGAAAACTTAAGTATCGAATTAAACCCCAATGGTACGGTTAAAGTGAACGAGTACCTACAAACACAGTACCCAAACATTTTAGCATGTGGTGACGTCGCAGGCCCCTACCAGTTTACCCATACCGCATCGCATCAAGCATGGTACACCGCTGTAAACAGTTTATTTGGCATGTTCAAGAAATTTAAAGTCGATTATTCGGTCATACCATGGGCAACCTTTACAGACCCGGAAGTCGCCCGTGTTGGGATTAATGAGCAAGAAGCTGTCGTACAGAACATTCCTTATGAAGTCACGACTTATAACATTGATGATCTTGACCGAGCCATTACCGATGATGAGGCTCATGGCTTTATTAAGGTGTTAACAGTACCCGGAAAGGATAAAATATTAGGCGTTACCATTGTCGGATATCATGCTGGTGAAATTATTTCCGAATATGTCGCCGCAATGAAGCATGGCTTTGGACTGAATAAAATACTGGGTACGATACATATTTACCCTACTTTAACTGAGTCCAATAAGTTTGTAGCAGGAAACTGGAAGCGTGCACATGCACCAGAGAAAGTGATGAAATGGTTATCACGCTTTCACAGTTGGCGGCGTGGTGACAAAAGAAGTGAGCCTTTACCACAGGCTAAATTAGAATTAGAGTAGCCAACCATTGTATTTGTAGATAGCGTCGGTGGGATTAATCTGGTCATCACCGACCTTTTAGTGCAAGCTCATATCATGCGGTCTACACCCCTCCAACATCCCAAGGCGCATTTTCTTTTACTCGCTCCAATACAAAGTTAACAAACGCTCTTACTTTAGATGAAAGCTGACGACGGCTTGCATAAACAAGATTAAATTGCCTTTTAAGGTGTCCGTACTCTGGCATTAGCCGTATTAACTTTCCTGATTGAATATCTGGCAGAGCAAACATGGTAGGAAAAATACCCACCCCCATATGTCGTAATGTTAATTGGTGGATAAACGACATATCATTAATCATTAACCGACTTTTAGCTGTGATAGCGACTTCTACAGATTTATTATGCATGACTAAAGGAAGGGATGGATGACGAATAATTTCGTGCCTATCTAGGTCGTTAGGATGCAGAGGTTCACCATGACGTGCAATATACTCAGGTGTGGCACAAACAGCCAATTGCCCAAAACCAATAGGTCGCGCTACTAACGTTGAATCTTCCAATATCGATGCTCGAAATGCTACATCAATCTCATCATCTACAATATCGACTAAGCGATTATCTAATACTAATTCTAAACTCACTCGTGGGTAAGTACTCAAAAAATCTTGTATAAGATCTTGCATATAAGGTGTGCCAAACGCCAACGGCATACTTACCCGCAATAGGCCTGTCGGTTCAGCCTGCATATGCTGAACCACTTGCTCTGCCTGCACTGCCTCCTCCATAATTCTACGGCAGTGTTCAAAATAGTGCTTACCCACCTCTGTGAGTTTCAACTGTCGAGTAGTTCGATGTAATAACCGTGCACCTATTTGCTCTTCTAGCTGGCTCACCTGACGGCTCACCGTTGACTTGGGCATATTTAGTTTTTCTGCTGCCTTGGTAAAACTACCCTGATCAACAACAGTAGCAAAAACCCCCATTTGGTTAAGTTCCATAATTACCTCTTAGCAACAGTCATTTGAATATTGGGCTCTCTTTCCATTTAACCTTCTACTTACCTTTATAGCACTTTGTTCCATATATGGAACAGTAATTGTCATTTTCAATGACTAATAATATTTGTGAGACAACATTACTATTACAGAAACTTAATTTTGAAAGAGGAGGAAACAACAATGACGGAACGATTTTCAGAATGGGTCATTCGCTGGCGTTGGTTAATTATTGTAGCCACTCTTGTGAGTGTTTTTATCACCGCAAGTGGCGCTGCTAATATTGTATTTAGCTCAAACTATCGCGTATTTTTTGCTGAAGGTAATGAGCAACTCGAAGCCTTTGAGAACCTGCAAAACACTTACACAAAGTCAGACAACGTCATCATTGTGATGGCCCCAAAAGACGGTAATGTTTTTTCTAAGCCGTACCTTAGCGCAGTTCATACAGTAACGGATGCATCGTGGCAACTGCCCTATTCCACACGTGTAGATTCCCTCACTAACTACCAGCATACAGAAGCAGAAGAAGATGACTTAGTTGTTGCAGACCTTGTTGAGAACCCAGAGCAACTTAATGAAATTCAACTCAATAAAATACGCGATATCGTATTAAATGAGCCACTTCTAAAAAAACGACTTGTTTCTGAAGATGGAAGAATATCCCTCGTCAGCGTCACAGCCCAAATGCCGCAAAAAGCAGAGGACGAAGTACCAAAGTTAGTCAGCAAAGCCAGAGAACTCGTTGCCAATCTTGAGCAAACTTACCCTGATATTGAATTTCACTTAACGGGTACAGTGCTTCTTAACAACGCGTTTGGTGAAATGGCTCAAAAAGACATGAGCCAACTAATGCCAATTATGATGTTAATTATCATCGTTACTTTGGGCTTTATGCTTCGCTCTATCACAGGTACTTTTGCCACCGTCACAGTTATGCTGATGTCTATCATCACTGCGATGGGAATATTTGGCTGGCTTGGCTGGACCCTATCCCCCCCTTCCGCTTCAGCGCCCACCATCATTATGACTATGGCGGTAGCTGACTGCGTACATATGCTGGTCACATTCTTACACGGTATGCGAAATGGAGAGACTAAGCAGAATGCACTCAAAGAAAGTATTCGGCTAAACCTTCAACCCATATTTATTACTAGCCTTACGACCGCATTAGGTTTCTTATCAATGAACTTCAGTGAGGTTCCCCCCTTTAGAGATCTTGGTAACACGGTTGCGCTAGGTGTAACTGCCGCATTCTTCCTTTCAGTTTTATTCTTACCGGCATTAATGATGGTGCTTCCGGTTAGGGTTAAAGCTCAACCCGAGAATGAAAACCAGGCAATGTCTAGATTATCAGAATTCGTTATAAATAATCGTAGTGTCTTACTTTGGGGGACGGTTGCTCTTACCATTGGCCTCACCGCTATATCGAGTAAAAACACAGTAAACGATGAGTTTATTAAGTACTTCAACACAAGTACTTCTTTTCGACAAGATACCGACTATTTAGCCAACAATATGACGGGCATTTATACCATTGAGTACTCTCTAGAGAGTCCATATTCTGAAGGTATTAGCCACCCTGACTACCTAAAAGATGTCTCTCACTTCACTGAATGGCTAAGAACACTCCCTGAAGTTGAGCATGTCTACACCCTCAGCGATACCTTTAAACGCCTGAACAAAAATATGAACAGCGACAATGAATCTTATTATCAATTACCTGATAACAATGAACTAGCGGCGCAATATCTATTGCTCTACGAGATGTCTCTACCCTATGGGCTAGATCTCAACGATCAAATAGACATTGCTAAACACGCCACACGTGTTGTTGTTACTACCAAAAACTTTTCTAGCCAAGAAACATTAATATTAGAACGCTCAATAAACCAATGGTTAGAACAAAACACTCAGATAAAAATCCATTATGCAGCCAGTCCTAACCTCATGTTTTCTCATATAGGGCAAAGGAATGTCACATCAATGATTGGGGGTACGCTCATTGCTCTCTTCTTTATCTCACTTATTCTCATAGCAGCACTGCGCTCATTGAAAATGGGCCTCATCAGTCTGGCACCCAACCTCATTCCTGCGGGTATGGCCTTTGGTATTTGGGCTATCTTCAATGGCGACCTGGGCATATCACTTGCAAGCGCCGTAGGTATGACCTTAGGTATTGTAGTGGATGATACCGTGCACTTTTTAAGTAAATATCAGCGTGCCCGCAGAGAACTAGGAAAGTCAGCTGAAGAAGCCGTGCGTTATGCATTCTCAACCGTCGGTGTAGCACTTTGGGTTACTACACTAGTGTTAGTCGCAGGTTTTCTGGTACTGGCCTCGTCAGATTTTAATATGAACGCTCATATGGGTATGTTTACCGCTTTAACGATCGGTGTTGCCCTGATTATTGATTTTCTATTCCTACCCGCCCTTCTTATCTCAGTGGAGAAATCACATGATGAAAAAGCAAAAATATTGGTCAGCCATTCTGGCCAGCCTATTACTAACTAGTGCAACAGACCTACTCGCTTTTACCTTAAGTGGTGGTGATCAGGACAAAGGTAAAGCCATTGCTAATGAAGCTGATCGCCGGGATCAGGGATGGGGTGACAGTGCTGCTGTAATGAAAATGACATTACGTAATAGAGCTGGAGACGAAAGCAATCGAGATTTAAGAGTTTCGAATTTAGAAATCATCAATGACGGAGATAAAAGCCTTACGGTTTTTGATTCCCCTAAAGACATACGTGGCACAGGTTTTCTAAGTTTTTCACATATTGAAGAGGCAGATGACCAATGGCTCTATTTGCCTGCAATAAAACGAGTTAAGAGAATTTCATCTAAAAATAAGTCTGGTCCTTTTATGGGTAGCGAGTTTTCATTTGAGGATCTCTCATCTTTTGAGGTAGACAAATATGATTATCGTTATTTAGGTGAGGAGTCAGTTAATGGACTTTCTAGCTACCAGGTTGAAATGACACCACGATATGAGCACTCTGGCTATACTCGCCTTATCACATGGATTGATCAAGTTGAGTTTCGTATTCAAAAAATTCAGTTTTATGATAGAAAAAATTCGTTATTGAAAACTCAGGTATTCAATGATTATCGACAGTATCTAGACCAGTATTGGAGAGCCCACGCTCTTGAAATGCAGAACCATCAGACGGGTAAATTCACCTTGTTAGAATTTAACAATTACCAATTTCAGGAGGGGCTTTCAGATCGAGACTTTAAAAGGAATGCCTTGAAGCGTTCTCGCTAAAAGTACAATCCAGAAGAAGTAAACCAGAAAAAGGTATGAAAATAGGTAAAAAGAGATATGCCTGCTTATTTTCATCCTCTGATGCATTCTGTCAATTCATTGTTACCTAATGACAAGACCTCATTTTATTAAGTAATTAAAATGGAGGTTAATTAAAACACTTTAAAATTTTTTGTAGTGTTAAGTGGTAACGGGAGTGCAGTGAATGACAGGTATTAATACAAAAATAATTTTAGCAGCGAGAGCCGTTATTTTTCACATAGGTTGTAACGTTGCACTGTTATTACATTGTTGCACCACCTTGTTAGTGGCGCCATTATTAAATATAAAACAGAAGCAGTATGTATTCACTAGATACAATATCTTTGTTTTATGGTGGAGCAAAGTAGTTTGCGGTGTACATTACGAAGTTGAAGGAAAAGAAAATATTCCAGAAGGCCCCTGTATTATCCTCAGCAATCACCAAAGCAGTTGGGAAACCTTCTTACTCCAAACACTATTTTCGCCACTGAGTACGGTTTTAAAGAAAGAACTGCTTAATATACCATTATTTGGCTGGGGCATGAGATTGCTAGACCCTATCGCACTTGATAGAGCGCAGCCCATACAAGCCTTCAAGCAATTGATTGCACAAGGTCAGGATAGGATTTCAGATAATCGCTCAGTGTTAATATTTCCTGAAGGCACCCGTGTATCTAAGGGAGAAAACGTAAAGTTTAATCGTGGAGGCGCTGCACTAGCTCATCATAGTCAAATTCCCATTATCCCCGTTGCTCACAATGCAGGCCTATGCGTACCTTCAAACAGCTTTATTCTAACGCCTGGGAAAATAACAGTTAAAATCGGAAAACCTATATATTCAGAAAGAAAAACTAAAAAAGAGTTGTATGAAGCGTCTACCCATTGGATCGAATTTAATCGAGATGAATTAATGGCCTAGGCAAAAAAGCGACATGGTCATACATATCCGGCAATCGAAATAAAATGGCAAATAGAACCAGTTAAAACAAACAAATGCCAGATGCCATGTGCGTGTCGAAGTTTTTTCAGGTCGTCTAACACGTAAAACACAATACCAACAGTGTAGGCAATCCCCCCCATTACCAACCACAACATGCCTTCACCGGAGAGTGCTGCTTGCAGCCCGGAGTAATCCAGCGTGCAAACCCACCCCATCGCTAGGTAAATTAGTAACTGTAACCATTCAATACGCTTTGGAACGAAAATATCCAACAATAAGCCAATGACGGCCAGCCCCCATACCAGTGCCAGCATGATTAGCCCATTATGTTCAAATAATGAAACCAACATGTAAGGTGTGTAAGTTCCAGCGATCAGCAGGTAAATTGAAACATGATCTAATTTTTGAAATATTTTTTTAAGCTTGGGAGAGTGAAAGCTGTGATACA
>Ga0209707_1000743_pt1 | contig 19198 bp, 16 predicted proteins | sample EN4Hudsemesocosm_FD_184630 | JGI IMG/M metagenome (GOLD analysis project Ga0209707, IMG submission 184630) | Methane-oxidizing microbial communities from mesocosms in the Hudson Canyon - EN4B Hudson Canyon (SPAdes) (version 2) | ecosystem: Environmental > Aquatic > Marine > Cold seeps | place... | reverse complement strand
ATAGTTATATTCACGCGGGAATGCCTCAAAAACATCTGCGCCATCATGAGCAATTTGACGGCCATAACTAACAGCAATATCTTCATTATCAAGCAATGGCTGGACTAATTTAGCAATTAATTCAGCGTCTACAGGGATAGCATCTTGAGTTAGAAAAACGACAATATCGCAATCTAATTGTTTTCGCGCATATTCACGAGTTGCACCATGATTAAAATCTTTTTGAGGAATCACAATCACTTTAGCCTTATGTTTTTTTGCAATCTCCAGTGTTTGGTCCTCTGAAGAGGAATCAATAATTAAGCAAGAAAATTTAACCGATGAAAAGCTCAGCAACAGTAATATTCTGCCAAGAGTTACCTCGGCATTTTTGGTTGGAATAACTAGGCCAATTGATGATTCGTTCATTGTAATTAATTTAATAAGCTGAATTAAAGACAGACTAAAATCCAACATTAACAAAAGCCAAGCATATAAAGAAGCTTGTCACTAAAGAATGACTGACGATTATTTAGAATAAAAAAATTCAACACAAAAGACATAAAAAAACTTGAATAAAGCAAAGGGCAAATTAAACAATCGATGCTTATAAGCTACCCGCATATCATTTATTGCAGAAAGTTTTTTGGCTCGAAAAGACATTTCCTTTCTTTTTCTGTTCCATCCTCTACAATGAAAAGCAATCAGCTCATGGTGAACCAATATCTGGTAACCTAGTTTTTTGATCCTAAGAGACAAATCCACATCTTCTTTGTACATAAAGAATCTCTCATCAAAAACATAACCATCAGCCTGCAATAAAGCATCAATGACTTCTCGCTTCAGAAGCATCAATGCACCACAAACAGCTTGGGGTTTAACATCAGCAATAAAATCAGTTCTACGACAGCCTTGATTAATATCAAACCATCTCCCATAACGAGTTATATTTATACCCAGGCTATCAATTAATCCTGTGGCTTGTTTTGATTTAAAATCAAACTGTAAAAGAGGACCTGACAAAACACCTATAAGGCTAACATCTTCTATTATCCTCGCAGCATTTTCTAACCAGTCTTCAGTTAAAAAAAGATCTGGATTGATAAATAAAAAATATTTTGGATCAAGTTTAACCGCTTCACTAACAGCAATATTATTACCTTTACAAAAACCATAATTATGCTTTGAGGCAATGAGGGTTACATTATCTTCAGCTAAACATATGGCCTTTATTTCATCTATGTCAGTTGAGTTATTATCGCTTATAAACAAATGAAATGAGCTGTTGCCAGATGATTTTATTATAGAGTCAATAAGGTATTGAATATAGTTTGAATTATTATAAGTAACGGTTATAAGGCAAAAATCAATCATTTTAAATATTCTGAGTTATCATAACAATCCTTAGCATTTAAAATATTCTAGTACACTTACCCAGCTTATTTAAAAAGCCATCATAAAAACCAAGAGCAGTAGCGGCCAATCTTCTTTTCTTATTTGGTTCAAATATTATTGCTTTAGATAAGTTTCCAATTAAATAATATAGATCAATTAACACCCAAAATGGTTTTTCAAAAAGATATTTTCTATAGGTGAAAATAGAATTTCGAGCAATATAATAACGACGCAAATAACTATGATTAGTCGTAGTTATAGAGCTATTCCATAATAAATTAACTTTAGTTGGCAACCCGACCATATGCAACAGGATCGCATCTTTAGCTTCCAATATTTTATAATCCTGTGTAATGCAACGTAGACAAAACTCTTTATCGACATAATCGATAAACAAACCTTCATTAAAAAAACCAACAGAATCAAAAACACTCAGTTTTATTAGGTTCCCTGAAGTAATCACACCTTCTACTTCACAATAAGGTAAATTATTACTAGAATTTCCACTCACCTTGCTTCTCCATATGTTCCCCGTATTTTTATTCATATACCGGGGCGACAAACTAGCTACTTTTTCTTGTTGAGGATATGTAGCATATGCCGTCAGCATTGTTTCAACCATCCCTAACGTCACCTGGCTGTCTTGGTCAAAAGTAATTACCCACTCATGCCCACGCTCTTTAGCTAGTTTAATCCCGATGTTTAACGCTGCCGCAATACCTAGATTCTGTTCATTATATATAATAGTTGAATCATACTGCTGAGAAATCTTCTGCAACATATCTTTATGTTCAACTTTAGAACCGTTATCGACAATGACAATATCGTTCACCTGATCCCGTAAAGCAGAAATACTTTCACTCACATCAGAATCAGGATAAAAAGTAACAATAACTGCACAGCAACTCATAAAGAAGCACCCAAAAACTTAAGGAACCATAATTTATTTCTAAAAGGAGTCATAGCAAATGAGTAATCTTTTTATTCATAGGTGAACTCCTTTAAATTGTCCTGAATTCAATTCACAAAGTATCTTTTTGTATTGACTGTACTATTTTTTTTATTTGAATATCCCAACTATAATATTTTTCTGCTTCTTTCCTTAACTGTTCTGGCTTAAAGCTACTTTTCTCACACCAATCTATTATTCCGCACAAATCAAATACACTTTCATCAGCAGCAACATTGTAATAAAAATTAGAATGAAGACTGTTATCAATGTGACTTTTTATAAAGGGAAGCCCCCTGGCAATATATTCCTTGGACTTTAATGAGTTATTATGACTATTTCCACTTCTGTGACGGCCTAGGGAGTCAATAGCCAAATCTGATTGATTAAAAACAGCATCCAACTCAGCCCCAGTCTTAACACCATAAAATTTAACATAATCATTTAATTTGTACTTAGCTGTAAGAGATTCTAGCTTTACTTTTTCGGGACCATCTCCAACAACATGAAAGAAAACTTTTCTATCAACATCCTTGTTATCCTGATAATACTTGGCCATGCTATGAATCATACGATCGTACCCATGCCAAAAAGAAATCACTGCTACCCCAATAAAGTGAAATGAATTATCAGTATGCTTATTTTTTTTTACCATTGGCGTTACTGAAAGATCAACAGCGTTAGATATATTAACTGTTTCAGCTCCCCAAATAAGTGAGTGATCAGAAAAAGTGACTATACGACTCACTAGCCGTCCCATAGGACGTCTCAATTTTTTTTCTATCATTTTCTTAATGACTGATACCCCCCCTACAGCTCTTGTCTCTGAGTCATAAGGGTATGTTGGTATTTCAAAATAAACAATAACACCCTCTTTTTTTAGAGCGTACAAAAACGCTACAAACATCGGGGTAGAAAAATGTATATATCGAATATAAATAAACTGAATTTTATTTTTTATTATTACTTTATAGAGTTTATAGTAAGACATTTCCAATAGTAACTTACCTATTTTAGTGTCTGGGTAAGATGATATAGAGTTATTACCTACAAAACGATTAATTAAACCATCATTACTTTCTAAATGGCAAAGTTGCATTGATATACCTAGATCATTGAACAATCTAAACTGTGAAAGTATTTTTCTTCCAACACCCGAGCAATCATTAATTGATTCATTAACAAAGAAAAGACCTTTAATACCAGCTCCTTACACAGAAATCCTAAAAAAAACCTTTTAACTTACTAGCCATTTTCATACCGTACACGCAAATACCTCCTCCAATACTCATCAAACTATTATAAATATTTAGTCTGGCTTATAAATCGGTAATAAGCAACTGTAGATTCAGTTATCACGAAATCAACCCATGAAAGTTTATTACTTTGTTTTGATTTAAATTTAGAAGGAAAAAAGAAAATTTTTATTAATGTTTTTATTAACACCACAAAATTATTTTCATTTTTTTTCTTAAAAACATTAGGGTGAAATTTTCGTAAATCTGCAAGTCCTTTAGTAACCCTATCTATTTTATTCATAATCTCAACTTTATTTCTTGGAGCATGTAAAACCAGTATCTCACTCGAAAAATATTGGGTATATTTAGACTTAGAAACCTTTTTTCCAAATTCAACATCACCTCCAGAAAGTAATCTGTTATCAAAGCCACCTACATTTATAAATACATCTTGTCTAACTATCATATTTGCTGTAGGTCCAAAGTGTTCAATACTTAAATACTCCTTTACAGGAAAAGCTGTAATACTTTCATATTTTTCAAATATATCTCGAGCCCATTCCCATGGAATTTCAACACTGCCAGCAATGTAATCATATACTTCTATATATTTTTTTAGTGCTACGAACCATCCTTTTTGCACATACACACCAGCATCTAAAAATGCAAAAACATTACCTATTGCATCTTTTGCTCCGATATTTCTTGCATTATAAGACCCTTTATTGATTTTAATACAGTGGTATGTGATTTGTTGCTTTGGATAAAGCTGAATAATCTCTAAAGACATATTAATATCCGCCTCGCCCCCCCCATCAATACAAATTATTATTTCAAAATCAGATATTTCTGAGTTATTATCAAGTAATGTCGTGATAGTTGATTTTAAACCTCCAGCATCTTGATAAACAGGGATTATTATGGATAGAAACATGACTATTATTTTATTTTTTCGTTTTTAAAAAAACTGTAGATATTATTTTACTGAATTTGGAAAATATTTTTTGTAAGTATTCAGCGCCTTAAACCCATCTCCTTACACTCAAGTATCAGAACAACCTAAAATCAATAAGTTACAGCGTTGTGTATTTTTTATACAATTGCCTGTAGCCCCTTACTTTACTGACTTCTCTATTTTTAGACTGTCATTGTAAGCCATTGATTTTTAATCGTTTAAAAAATGTGTGTAAGGAGATGCCTTTAGGCTCAATATGATGCTCCAAATAATTATTGATCATTTCCCCTGTTAATTCTCCTAAAACCACACAAATGCAACCTCAAGCCCAAAATCTCTCCCCCCAATATCTCTTTTTTAAATAAGGAAAACTTTCAAGTATTTTAGATGCACCTCTTTCCTTTTGTTGTTCTTATTATTTTGCTTGGCGTCATATTTGGTAGTGCTGAAACCAACAAGTGCACATAACCTTTGCTTACAACGCCTTTTAATATTTGATACCTATATTTAGTCACAGAAACAAAATGATACTGAATTTTAAAAATCGTATGACTACCATATCTATATTCCATAGCACCATCAAAAATAATATCTAAAAGCACCATTCTAAACATAGATAAACCTGACCTCCTAAAGGCCGTGGTTTTAACCTTTTCAGGGACTAATAAAAAATCATTAATAACTATTAATAAATTTAATTTTACTTATAAACCTTATAATCACGACCTTACTCTCTCTCAAAATATAATAGACACCAAAGATTTCTGACATCCTTCTTTTTAAGGATTTATTTTTATTAACCATAGATTTTTTTAATTCTTCACGTTCAAGATGTAAATTGCTTTTTACCTCTAGCTTATGGTTTATCATAATAATAGGTTTTTCAGAAATATATAAATTTATATATTTTGAGTTTCCCGTATAGTGGTCAATGGGTAATATAATTTTTCTTATCTCATTTAAAATCCTTTTAGCCCCTTGCTTATTTATAAAATAACCATAAGTCCCATAGCTTATTTCACAAGGCCGCCTTAATGTACACGTATTATTTAATATTTTTTTATACCAGAAACTATAGGGTGTTAATTCTTTTCTAGATCGATTAGAGTGATGGCCTAAAAGCACCAGTTCCCATCTTTTTGGAAAATTAGATATTTCAGAAAAGTATCTTAATAAGCTCTCACAAAAATCAATATCATCTTCTAAAACAAGAGCTTTCTCAATATTCTCATCCAACATTTTTTGATAAATTTTTTTATGGCTTAATGCGCAGCCTATTTCACCCTTTGATAATTCTCTACCTATTGAATCCAAGCTGCCTTCTTTAGAGTAAATACTTTCAATAAAATCATCACTTAATAGCTTACCATTAACAGCCTCTATAAATTCTGGGAATAATGAATATTTATCACAAAGTTCCTGCATATGTGCTTTTTTTTCGGCATCATGCTTAAGGTTTATGATAAAAATGGGAATATTTATCATAGCTTTAAAAAATATTTAACACCTTGTTTAAAAACAGCAAAGAAAGTCACAATCAATATTCTAGAAGTAGAAAAAAAATTATAGCCTCTATCTTTAAAATTCTTTAAAATAAAAAAAAACAGTTTATAGTCGAAAGAGTAAATGGCTATTTTTAAATTAGAAACTATAAAATCTGAAATACTTTTTTCTACTTCTTCAGTTTTAATTCCTTCTGACCTTAATTTTTCTTCTATTATTGTTTTTGAAAGTAATGTTTTTTTAAATTTCTCATACTTATCTAAACGGCTCCATACCCCCCCAAGGTGTACTCTATAAACTGTATTTTTTATAGATCCTAAATATTTAGCCTTACCATGATACCCTAATAAATGCCATATAATAACATCCCCAAAAGGAACTTTATTTAAACTAGAGCCATAATCATAGTCTATAATATTTTTAAACATGACTGAATGAGTTGTTATAAAAGCATTAGCTGAAAGCATTTCTATTTCTGAATAATCTTTTGCTGACTGTAAAAGCAATTTCTTTAAAATATGACCAGCCCCATCAATTACTATAGAATTATGAAAACAACACACATAATCTTCATTGTTTTTTAAAAAAACCACCTGTTTTTGAAGTTTTAAAGGATCTGTCCAATAATCATCTCCATCACACAGTGCAACATATTTCCCTTTGGACATTGGGTATAAAATTTCTCCATTTCTCTTACCTTGTGAAAATCGGTTTTCTGTTTGATAAACAGCTCTAATTAATTTTGGATATAGAGTTTCATATTTCCTAATGATATCAGCAGTTTTATCAGTTGAAGCATCGTCATGTATGATAATTTCAAATGGAAAGTCAGTTTCTTGAATTAAAAAACCTTCAATTGCTTCTGCAATATAAGATTCATGATTATAAGCTGAACAAATAGCACTCACAACGGGCTTAGTAATGTCACCTTTCCAATTCGCTATAATTTCTTCTTGAATTTTTAAGTTTTTTATCAATTTTTATCTTGTTCCTATTGCAAAAATTTAAAGAATACTTACTTCCTTACCGTAAAATCATCTTACATAAAACAGACTATTAGCTTACTATGCACAATTAATTATTGGGAAAAGCTATCTAACACCCATTTAAATCTTTTCTGCACTCAGCATAATATTCCATTAACTCTTTTGCATCAGACTCTTTTTTGCTAAAGACTTCAAATACTATTGGCATTTCTGAATCAGCTGTCACAAACTCTGGTAATAAGGCATCAAACTCTTCTTTATTTTGTGCAGTTAAATACTTGAAGCCTCTTGATTCAACCCAACCTTTAGCAGTAGAAAAGTGTTCGGCAGATATATGCTTACCAAGTGTATCAATCCCCCTGGCATTGTTCCAATGAAATGTTTCTCCACCTTCATTATTATAAATTAAAATCCTTATATTATTTCCTACATACCTATTCCAAATACCATTCATATCATAGAAAAAGCTTAAATCTCCAATAAACATAAAACTTAGCTTTGAATTTACAGCTGCTTGCCCAATAAAACTAGAAAGTGAACCATCAATAGTCGTCGTTCCAGTATGGCAATAATGCTCCAAACTATTATCAGCAGGAAAATACTGTCCAATATGAACAGCCACACCATTCCCATAATGAATTAAAGAACCACATGGAACGTGCTTTAAAAACTCTTGCATAGCATAATTACTACTATAGGAAAACTCGGGGTTTCTAAGAGATAAAATCTGTTTTTGCCAAAATTCTAAGTAGTCATTATCGTCAACAAATTCACCACCATGTGTATCAAAGTATTTAAAAAACTCCTCAGTGGAGCATTCAAACACTCTTGTTAACCTTTTAAACTGATCCACTACAGCCCCTTCCTCATTGACTGTCCAGTGCTCAAACTCTTTATCACACCCTTTTAGTAAACCTTTTATTTGTGAAACATAGTTTCCATTTACAGAGATAACTAAGTCTGGAAAGAATTTTTTTGCAAACATATCCTTAGTTAAAGCTCTAGTAATTAAATTAGTATTAATTGAGCCCTTACATTGAAGATTTGAAATAGTTTCAACACAGATAACGCAGCTATATTTTGAAACAAAGCTTTCTATACTATCTAATACTTCATGTGAAATAGAACGGTTTTGTCCATATATAATTAATACTCTTTTTTTAGATTTGAGCGTGCCTACTTCAGGTATTTTTCCTGCAAACATATCTCTTATGGATACTATTTTTATTGGGTTTATGGTAGGTAGCTCTTTTGTATTAAAGTTTTGCGCAAACAACCCCCACTCAGTAGGAATATTAATATGAATAGGTCCTCCACCTCTATGGTTCATCTCTAGCAGTGCCTCATTAACGATTCTTCTACAATACCAATAATCCAAATGATCTTTAATGATGGGTAAAGTTATCTGTTTTTTAGTTCGGCCAGGGTATAGCTCTGTCTGCGGTATCAATTGATCTTCAAGTTGATTGAGATAATATGGGTTTCTATCTGATGTTAAAATTATCAACGGCAATTTTTGTTCATATGCCTCACAAACTGCGGATGAATAGTTTGTAGCAGCAGTTGCAGATGTACACGAAATAATTACTGGCTCTTTTGTTTCTACTCCGACACCTATTGCAAAATAACCTGCACTTCTTTCATCTACTATCGAGTAGCAAGTAAAAAAAGAGTCATTTTCTAATGAATGAACTACTGGAACATTCCTTGAGCCAGGTGACAGGACCGCATGTTTAGCTCCAAACTCTTTTAATAAGGAAATTAATACCTGAATTGTCTTATTGTCTGAATACATTTTATTTTATTTCGTTAAACCAGTTTTTTGTTGTGCTATTAAATACATTATTTGGGTAACCTAAATCAGTTTTTGATACATTATTAAGTACCTCCCAGTCTTCATTAGAAATCTCCCACTCTGATGCTTGACAATTCTCTACAATTTGCTCAGCCTTATTCGCACCAACAATTGCCGATGCTATCATATTATTTTTTAGTATCCATGCGAGAGAAACTATTGACGGTGAAACCTTATGAATAATAGCTATATTTTTAACTACTTGCATAATATCAAAACTTTTTTCATACCATGACTGGTATTTATCCTGAACTACATCACGCCTTAAATCTAACCTCGTACCTTTAAGAGGTTTTTTTTCTTCAGTATATTTCCCTGTTAACATACCTCCAGATAATGGACTCCAGCAGAGCATCCCCATACCAATATCAGCACAGGCAGGTAAAATTTCAGTTTCTATATCTCTTTTTAATAGGTTATATAGATATTGTCCCGAGATAAAGTGTGAATAATATTTATTATGTGAGATATTAGAAAGTTTCATTACTTTCCATGCAGGGTAATTACTTAGCCCAATATATCTAACCTTACCTTGCTGCACTAAATACTCAAGTGTAGCCATAGTTTCTTCTAGTGGCGTTTGTGGGTCTTGATTATGAATTTGATATAAATCTATATAATCTGTATTTAATCGTTTTAAACTTGCATCACAAGCATCTATAACATGCTTACGAGATAGCCCCCGGCTATTAATATCTTTTCCCATTTGAAAGAAAACCTTTGAAGCTATAACTAACTCATCTCTTTTTTGTGAATTTAACCATTTACCAATTATTTTTTCTGAACCTGTATTCGCATATTGATCAGCAGTATCTATAAAATTACCTCCCTGTTCAAGATAACTATTTAATATATCAATAGCATTACTTTCATTACACCCCCACTCTTTCTGACCAAAAGTAGAAGTTCCCAAACAAATAGTTGATACAGCCAGTCCAGAGTTCCCTAAATATCTATATTTCATTTTTTATTCTTACTATTGAGATGTAAGTAAACTTACTGTTTTTTCTGATTTTTTTCTCCACTCAGGCAGCTTAGCTTTAAGTATGTCTGTAATATTGGAGTAGTTATTATTAAGTAGATTAAATTTAGTATTTAATTTCTCAAAGGATAAATCATCTAGGTTCATCGAATATTCATCTAAATTTGCAAGCTCTATAAACCCTTTCATCTTCTCTTCATAAATCACTGCAATAAAAGGTACCCCCATTTTTGCCGCAAATATATTTGAGTGATAACGCATCCCTACAACTGCATATAATTTTGAGATAATATACTGTTGAAAATAGGTATCCATTGTATCTTTCATGATAAAAGTGCTATTAGATGAATAGCTATTCATATAGTCATAATCACACTGATTAGCAAATAGCTGTGGAATAAACAAAACGCCATAACCATCAGACTCAAGCTTCTTTAAAAATTTTTTAAATGAATCATTAATTCTAAATGATAACTCTTTATCATGCCCTAATTTCACATGCCATTGAAAATCTGTAATAGTAATACCAACTACTTTTTCATAAGAATCTAAGTATTGCTTAAGCTCATTATATTCATTGAGTTTTTTCTCGTTATATTCTTTATTAACATGGCTATAAAAAGCTGAATCTATTGTGACTTGAATATTATCACTGATGCCGATCTCTTTAAGATACCTTTTAGATATTTCCTCTCTAACACAAAATACCTTTGGTGTTTTTAACAGGTATTTAATGAGTATATTAGGTTTTGATGTGTCAAATGGCCCTATAGAAGGCGCCGCAACCATCATAGGAATATTATTAAATTTAGCACAGATAAAGGGTGCTAAATATTCCATTTGCTTGCGCCAAAAAAAACGTTTATTTATAACTGAGCCACCTGGTGAATAAATAATTAGATCCGATTCAACAAGTGTTCTTACCATTTTTTTCAGTAAGTAATTTTTACCTAAAATACCTTTTGTAAGTGTTGCCAGCCAAATATCCCATATTTTGGCATTGAACTTAGCTGTATAGTAAGTTACCTTTTCTAATGCTGGAAACTGCTCTACCGATTTTCCATCCTTAAAAATAATTGTAATTTGGCTATCCTTATATGTTTTTTGTAGCCCCTCCACAATAGCAAGTAAGGCTGCCTCATCACCGCGATTATTCCAGTGCGCATTTACTATTGTAATTTTGCTAGTGCTACTCAAATTATTCTCCATTTATATTAAAATAGTAATTATCTCAGTCATTTACTTTCAAATTTAACCCTGATTATTGGCATAAGCTGCTCCAAAAAATATTGAAATGAGCTCGTTTTAAATAAGTGATTAACCCCGATATATAACAAAGAAAAAACTAACCCTTTTACTGCAAGCATTAGTATATTTATAAGCAATAAATCCTTAATTACCTGCAGTGTTAACAGCACGGTTATTATAGTAATCACAGCTTGTGTGACTATTGGCTTGGCAAATAGAAAAAAGGGTAAATATAACTCGCGCGTAGCAAAAATGATGTTCAAAGAAACACTTAATACAACTAGACTAACGATGCTAATCAGAAATGCATCTATCCCATAGTAATAAAGTACAACAAAACTAATCGATGAAATAAGTTTTTTATATACCTCCAAGCGTAAAAACGATTTTGAATTACCTCGACTACTCAAGATATTAACCAACAACGCACTAACAGGGTATGCATACCCAGCCAATACAAGTATCTTGAAATACTCAACTGAGGGCAACCACTTTTCCCCAAATAGAAGTACAATCAGCTCTTCAGAAACAAGATACAAGCCACCTAGAAGCATAAAAGTAACAAAACAAATAATCCCAAGTGCTTTGGTAGCAATATTTTGTAATTGAGATAAGTCATTCTGAACTTTACTAAGAACTGGAAATAAAACGCTCATTAAACTTGCCGAGGAGTGACTAACAACAAAAAGATTAAGAGACTTTGCTCTCTGAAAAAAACCTAGCACCGTTGCCTCAAAAAGTTTCCCAATAATTAGGTAGTCTAAGCGCGTAAAGATAGCATCTAGCAGCCCCGACACGAACATACGAAACCCATAGCCCCATAACTGCTTCAGCGCCTTAAAAGAGAACTGTAAAGAAGGTCTCCAACCCGCTGTACTCCAAACTAGAATATTATAACTAATACCATGCGAGAGGCTCTGCGCGACCAAACTCCAAACACCAGCACCATAAAATGCTAGTGACACTCCAACAATACCACTTATCAAAGCAGCAACTAAATTCACTTTAGTTAAAAGTGCATAATTTAACTCTTTCCGTAATTTTACATTTTGAACACTAGAGAGTGCAGCGATAATAAATGAACAGGACATCACTTCAGCTAAAGGGATTAGTTCAGTATTATTATAAAAAACACCTATCCATGAAGCAGCAAAGTAAATACTAGTACTTAAAATAGAGGCAATAACAATATTAAAATAAAAAACTGATGAGTAATGAATAGTTAATACTCTACGTCGCTGTATCAGTGCTCCACCAAGCCCTACATCAGTAAAAACTTGAGTCATCCCGATAATCAGCATTACCATAGCAATCAAACCAAAATCTGATGGTTCAAGTAGCCTAGCAAGAAAAATAGAAACAACAAAACTCATCCCACTTTTCAGAATCCTACCGACAAAATCCCAGAAAAACGCTATAGTTCCTTGTTCTTTCAGGCTAGTCATACATGTATATACTGACCATTATTTAAATGATTTAATATTTTGAAAAATATATTTCACCTCAATTTCACCCATCTATTTTCAGCTGTTGATTGACCGATAGCATCAAACACCTCTAACCCTCTCATCGCTTGGGTAGCGCTATACGTCCAATCAATCTTATGATTTTTATCAATTTTATATTGCTCTAGTTTATTTGCAATATCAGCATAAAGATTTGCAAATGCCTCAATAAAACCTGCAGGATGTCCAGGCTTAAACCTGTTATATCTTAGTTGATTGGCTACAGACACATTAGTTGCTCTATCAATTATCATCCTATCTCCATTAATAGTATTGAACAGTAGCTCTTCTGGCTGCATTTGGAACCACTCAGCACTGCCTTTGGTACCATAAACTCGCACCCTTAATCCATTCCTATGTCCTATAGCTGATTTTCCGTACCACATTTGACTTTTCATACCACTTTTATACCTTGCCATACATGACACATGATCAACTATATCTGGAAACCAGCCAAAACTTGATTCATCCGCAACAACTTCAGTAGGATCTTCATTGCTTAAAAAATATACCATATGCTGTAAATGAGTCCCAAGATCAAGAGACACTCCTGAAACTTTTCCATCAGTCAATCTCCAAGATTGTGGCTTTGGGATATTTCCACATGAATCAAGCCTTGCAAAACTTTCTTGGGGCATTTCAATATTTATATTACTAAGCTTTCCAAGTTTCCCATTTTTTATCATATGCTGCAGCTCTCTAAACATAGAATACCCAGTATAATTATGAGTAACTGCTACAAAAGATTTCTTTTCTTCAATTTTTTTTGATATTTCTATACTTTCTTCGTATGTCGAGACAAGTGATTTTTCTGAAATAACGGCATAACCGAGATCCAAGGCTTTCATTATCATTTTATGATGATCTTGTGTAGGTGTAAGTATAACAACAGCATCAATATTTTTAATTTCGTTTTCAAGTAACGTTTCCCAGTTAGAATATAAATGCTCTTTTTTTATACCCCACGTTAATGCTGTTTTTTTATTAATCTCTTCTTGCCTACTAAAGCAGCCTGCTGATAAAGAAAATAAATGATCCATCTGAGATGCTATATAGTGTGTATATCCTATTGCAGAATTAATTGACCCACCTATAAATGCTAACTTTAATGGTTGCTTATGAGCTGCCATTTTTATTCTCCTTAATAGTTTTTTATAATTCCAGCGTTTCCAAAACAACAAAATCTTTTATTTTTTCAGTTAATTTTTCCATTTCATGGTAATTTTCATGTTCTATAAAATAAATCCCAGATTTATCAAAAGGAGCTGCCTTCATTTTCTCACCGCTATATTTTAACTGTACATTTTTAATAGACATACTATTAATATTAATATTAGAGCTAATAAATATACAATCACTATCTACACTCACTGTATGCCGAGAAATAAACTTTCTCTCTCTTTTCTTTATATTATCAGGCATCTCCAACCCACAAAAAGGCAGCGAATATAATTCAGCATAATTTACTCCTGTACTCTGTTGAATTAACTGACTATACAAATCACCTGGACACCTTCTCGCTATTTCTATCAAGTAGAATTTTTTATTATCAGAGATAAATTGCGTATGAACTAACCCGTCACATAAATCTAAATCACCTGCGAACTCTTCCACCCAAGCTCTCAAGCTTTCTTTAATTTCTTTTTTAATAGAAATTGATATATTAGAACTATTAACCTGATAGGGGTATACCGTACAATATTCATTAACAAAAAAATCAACAACAATTTTTTTATCTTTTATAAATGCAGAATGACTATATAACTTCCCTTCTACAAATTCTTCTGCCACAACTAAATTAGATGCTGAAAAACTCTCTGCTTCCTTCCAGTATCGTTTAAGTTCTTCTATGGTATGTGCTTTATTTATTCCTTTACCACTAAATGAATCCACAGGCTTTACTAATACGGGAAATTTCAACATACCTATAGCATCAAGATTATTTATTGCTTTGGGGATAGGGTATTGCATTTTTTCAGAAAATTCTCGAAATTTGTCTTTACGGTGAATGGTTAATACTTTTTCATAACTATCAAAACCTGGAAAATTCATTTTTTCTGCTATAAATGCCAAAGATATATAAGACATGTCATTACAACCAGGAATAATTCCATCATATTTATTTTCAAATAAATATTTATACAATAACTCAATATTAGAATAGTCAATAGCCACTGACTTATCAGCTAATAAATGAGCAGGATCACCAAGTTTAGAGCCAACAACACTTAAAGTACAGCCTCTTCTTTTAACTGATTGTAGTATAGGAAGAATACAAAAATTCGCATCACATAAAAGTATATTTTTTAAATTATTGTTCATTTTTTAATTAAGAATTAAAAGAAAATATTTTTAATGAATATACCTTCTCCAAACAAAATAATTGCCCCTTCCAGAAAATATTGAAACTTTCTATTTACTACTACCCATTAGTATAAAGAATTAATCTGAATTCGTATAATAGCCAAGCTCATGTATTGACTCAAGTCGCTAGTTAAAACCATGCACATACAGTGTAAGACTTTAGCTGCTACACATATGTTAAGCTTACTCAATGAAAGAACAAAGACAAAGTAGCATACTGTAAGTATTCTTTTGGTACATAATGTTTGGGTTACAAAATATAGATATCCTGTTCTAAAAGGAGATATTCAACAAAGATGTCGAGAGCTGATCATTCAGATATGTGATGCAAAAAAATCTAAATGATCAGTGGTGTTGTCAGTAAAGATCATGTCCATAAGTTGATAGAATTTCTTCTGCGAATATCGATAAGTGATTTGGTGAAAAAATTGAAAGGTCAGACATCTCGGATTTTTCAGAGAGAATACCCATCGCTAAAGAAGCGTTATTGGGAGAAACATTTTTGGACAATTGATTACCGAGTATGGTCGAAGGAAGATATTACAGATGACGGTGGAAATATTCTTCTCGAATAGGACTTTTAGTACAATTGTTTAAGGTTTTCTCATAGAATACTTTTCAACTAACTCGACAATACCTTGTTGCGCTTGATACTCAAGCTCTGGGTAAATAGGTAAACATAGTACCTTATTAGCTATTTGTCTAGCTACAGGTAATTTTCCTTCTGCTGCACTAGGCAAGCCTCGGTACATAGGAAAATCGCTAACTAACGGATAAAAATAACGCCGCGCATAAATTTCCTGCTCTCGTAATTTAGCATACAACTCATCACGACTTAGCGGGTATTCTTCTTCAACCAATATAGGGAAGTAAGAATAATTCTCTTCGCCTTCTGCACAGCAAGGTAATAAACGAATCCCCTCAAGCTCTGTTAATGCCTCTCTGTAACGCGTTGTAATTTCACGTCGCGCAGCAATACATTGATCTATATAATCTAATTGCAACACGCCTAAAGCCGCTTGAAATTCATTCATTTTTCCATTAATACCGGCGGCCATCACAGTGACTTCATCGGCAAATCCAAAGTTCTTTAGATAATCAATGCGTTTCTTTGTTTTTTCATCATTACAAATAATCGCTCCACCTTCAAAGGTGTTAAATACCTTGGTGGCATGAAAACTGAGAATAGATAAATCACCATAATTTAAAACACTTTGATCATTATGAGTTACCCCAAAAGCATGTGCCGCATCATAAATTAGCTTTAAACCGTAAACGTCGGCAATTTGCTGTAATTTTTCTGTGTCGCAGGGCGTACCATAAATATGTACAGCAAGAATAGCCGAAGTTTGCGGAGTAATCGCCGCTTCTACTTTATCTGGATCAATATTTAAGGTTTCAGGATCAATATCAACAAAGACGGGCTTGTTTTTGTTCCAGAGTAAAGAATGTGCTGTAGCAACAAAGGTATAAGGCGTTGTTATGACTTCGCCTGTAATCCGTAATGCCTGCAATGCGGTGATCAAGGCTAGCGTTCCATTAGCAAATAAAGATAAGTGCTCTACCCCCAAATAGTCGGCTAATTTACTCTCTAGTTGTCGATGAAAAGAGCCATTATTGGTTAACCATTTTTCCTGCCATATCTCTTCTAAATACGGCATAAACTCTTCTAAGGGGGGTAAAAAAGGTTGGGTTACGTAGGTTTTAGCCATTATTTACTTCCCAATACCCTGTCTTAGTGCTTCCGATTCTCTTAATCATACCTTCTCTTTTTAGCCTTGCTAGCTGCTGTTTAATGGCATTTTCACTAACACCGATTTTTTGGGCCAACTCAACTCTTGTTATATGCTTGTTTTCTAGCATCAATTGACAGATGCTTTGCTTCGTTGTGACCTTAAACTCTATTTCTTGGGTAGTTTCTTGGGTAGTTTCTTGGGTAGTTTCTTGGGTAGTTTCTTTGTAAAGCGTTACACGAAAGCCTTTCTGTAATTCTTCAAATTTAGGTTGTTTAATGCCATGTGCTTTACATAGGCGTTTAATTCTATCTATACCTGAGCCGTATTTTTCGATTAGCCCACATTCTTTAAACATTAGAGCTAATAATTTATTACGTGTTTTTGACTCGTAATCATTGTTTATCAACCGATCAACCGTTAAATCATCATAAAGATCACCAGGGTTAAAAAAGGTCATATGATCATCATATATTTTTATCACTGAATCACTACTATCACGATAATCTCTATGAACAATCATATTGAGTACAATTTCTCGTATCGCATCCAGTGGATAGTCGTAACGCTCTTCTCTTTGTGCTTCACCTGTAATGATATATTCAACCATCAAATGTTTTCTAAGAAAAACTAATAACTGGTCTACCTCGGTTAACAAGTCACTATTAAGGGAAATACTGTCGATAATATCAGTCGATGTTTTGAACCTGCCTGCTTGCACACCACTGATAAGACAGAAGTCATTAACAAAAAGCAGATAGGCGCCAAATGTGATTTTATCGTCTCTTACCAGACCATACTTTTGCAAAATTTGCATAGGCGTATCATCAAACCGCTTTTTCTGCTGGCTTTCAATTGTATGAATAAATCTCTCAATTTTTTCCAGACTAATATCATTAAAACCTTGTATAGAATCAATGTAGTAGTCCCAACTACTATTTTTTGTCTTTAAATATTCATTCGCTATCTCTTCCATAGACATCATATGATTAGAATTAGCTCGGCGCATTAAATATCTATTTTTACAGCTGATAGGTTTGATGGGGTACTCTTTTATTTCAATAATAACTATTTTTTTACTATCTATTTCTTCTACACTAATATCTGGTATCAATGCTGGAGATGTATTTTGTTTGACTTGATTAATCCAGTTTTGTATGCTTTCTTGATTAATTTCTACACCAACAATTTCCCCCTTATCATTCACGCCTATAAATATTTTTCCACCTTTGGCATTAGCAAAAGCAACCAATGTTTCAATCACCTCTTTTTGAAAAGAAGTTTTGAACTCAACTCTCTGGCCTTCACCTTGCTGAATAAGCTCTTCAGTTGTTTGCACTTAAATCACATCCGCAAAGTTTTTTTCTGTTTTTCTGAATGTGCTTATACCAATAACAACAAACAAGGCAACAACACAGACAGCTATGCTAATTTCAGTTTGATTCAGAGCTGTTTTCCCCCCACTGATCGCCCAGCGAAAACCGTCAATAACGCCAACCATAGGGTTTAAATAATAAAATACCCGGTATATCTCAGGAACAATCGACGAACTAAACCCTACAGGAGAAATATACACTCCTAACTGAACAACAAACGGAACAACAAATCGAAAATCTCTGTATTTAACATTGAGTGATGAGACAAAGAGTCCTGTTCCCAACGCAGCAAAGAAGCCAAGCAGTAAAAATAACGGCAGGGTGAGCATGTGCCAGCTAGGCCAGTATTGATACCAGGCCATAAGGGCAAATAAAATCAGCAGTGAAATCACAAAATCTACTGCAGATACAATCACCGAGGCTGCTGGGATAATGAGTCGAGGAAAATAAACTTTGGAAATTAAATTAGAATTACCAATCAGGCTATTACTTGCATCAGAGAAAGCAGAAGCAAAAAATGTCCAGGGCAACATAGCTGCAAATACAAAAATTGGATAAGGCACGCCCTCACTTGGTAACTTTGCAATTTTTCCAAATACAACCACAAAGATCATCATTGTAAGCAAAGGCCTTAGTACCGCCCACAAAACACCGATAATAGTTTGTTTATACCGTACAGCAATATCCCGCCAAGCCAGGATATAAAAAAGCTCTCTATATCGCCACAGGTCCATCCAGTAATGATGCTCAGCCTTACCTGCTTCAATTGTAAATTGAAATTTTTCTTGTTTTATCATGAAATTAAAATAACTAAACAGTGTGTTTCTAAGTCTAGAATGAACCGGTCACTTTCAATGCCATTAAGTTAAGGAAAATAGTTTGGAAGTGAGGCTTTAGCCTCGCCTGATTTGTACGTGCGAGGCTAAAGCCTCACTTCCTTATAGGATATAATATTTCTTAACTTAACGACATTGCTGTCACTTCCATTTGTTCTAAACAACTTTTTAAAGCCGAAATAATGGTTTGTTGTCTAATTGTAGCTCTATTCCCTGAAAAAACATGTTTGTTACAAATAATTTGCTGGTCTTTAATTCCACAAGCGATATAAACCGTTCCTACTGGCTTCTGTT
>Ga0209707_1000740_pt1 | contig 19214 bp, 13 predicted proteins | sample EN4Hudsemesocosm_FD_184630 | JGI IMG/M metagenome (GOLD analysis project Ga0209707, IMG submission 184630) | Methane-oxidizing microbial communities from mesocosms in the Hudson Canyon - EN4B Hudson Canyon (SPAdes) (version 2) | ecosystem: Environmental > Aquatic > Marine > Cold seeps | place... | reverse complement strand
ATATTAACGTTATTATCGGTGTTTTTTTAAGTTCGTTATTAAGTTTAACTCTTTTATTTACAATTTCACTACTGATGTGGGCTATGAAATCTTGACTATTTGAGCTGCATAAGTGAATATTCGCGTGATTATTATAGTTATTAAGGTATATATATTTAAATGAGAGTTAATTGGCTCAGTCTACTGTTAGTGATTTCGATTGTATTGCAATCGTTTGTTGCTGTGGCTGATGCAGAAAAACCTCATCAAATAAATCCCCAGCACCTACAGACTGAACACGTACATGATAGTGATAATCTAGAGTCTCAAAATAAATCTTTAAATGAGTATTCAGACACTGAACATAATACCAATGACTGCCATCATTGTGGTCATTGTCAAGGCTCTCACACCCAGTGGATTGTCAATAAAAAAATTACGACATCACCTACTGATTTTATGGTTTTCAACCAATACTTTTATTTTAACCATTTAGATAAAAGCTTCATTGAAGAACTTATACGCCCTCCTATACGCTTAATTTAATTTTATAACTTATCTGCAGTAGATCGAAATTAATTATTGTTACATTAATTTCAGTTTTACTGCGACGTTTTATTTTAAATTAAGAGATTTCCATGAATACTTTACCGTTGAAAACAACTGGCGTAGCTTTGCGCCTTGGTTTATTTAAGTTATTTTCTGTCAATGCTTTAGCAGCTGACATGACAAATTCTACAAAAACACTTCGATTACATAATCCTAAATTAGTCACATTAGGTAGTATGTGCTTTATTTTAGCTGTGTTATCAAATGTTTCATTTGCCTATCAACCGCCATCTGAAGATTCACATAACCATGATAAAAAGCCTATATTAAAAATGGAGACTAAAGGACAAGAAAATATCAAAGAAGCTAATAAAGTGCATGATGAAGGCATCAGCTTTAGCCCTGAAAAAATGTTATTAGCAAAGATTAAAGTTACCGAGTTAGTACCAAAAATATTTGCCAGGAGTGTTTATGCTCCTGGTGAAATCAAAGCGAATGGTTATACCAGTTATATCGTTTCACCTCGAACGGAATCTGTGGTTGTTAGTCGTCATGCAACGTTAGGTGAGCATGTTGAAAAAGATCAGCCATTGGTAACCTTGTTTAGTGAATCTATGGCAGAGGCTCAAGCTAATTATCGTGTAGCTTACAGTGAATGGCAACGTGTTAAAAGACTAGCTAAAGGAACCGTTAGTGAAAGCCAACTATTAAAAAGTGAAACTGAATATATTTCGGCTTTAGGTCGTTTAACCGCTTTTGGTTTAACTAAACAAGCAATAAAAGAAGTGGTCAAAAATAACTCGTCAAATCTAGGAGAATATACTTTAGTGGCTAAAATCGCTGGAGCCGTATTAAGTGATGATTTTTCTCAAGGTCAACGTGTTGCTGCTGGTGATAAAATTATGATTTTAGCCAACGAAGAAAACCTTTGGGTTGAGGCGCGAGTTTCTCCAAACAAACAGTTAGATTTACCGGTTGGGACAATCGCTAAAGTTGAATTTGGTAGCCAAGTTCACCAAGCAAAAGTTATTCAAGAAGCCCACACCATTGATCCCGTTACCCGAACCCGTATTGTTAGATTAGTGGTGGAAAACCATGACGATACGTTGCATTCTGGCATGTTTGTAAACGTAAAGTTTCAGTTTGATACCCAAAGCGCTGTAATGGCTGTACCTGAAACTGCCTTGATGAGAGGCAGTGATGGCGACTGGACCGTGTTTGTTGAAGACCACCCAGGAGAGTTTGAAGCAGTTGAAGTTGAACTTGGCCAGCCTCTCGGTAGCTATCGCCAAATTATCGGCTTAGCAGCTAATTCTCGTGTTGTGACAACGGGGGCATTTTTTGTTGCTTCTGAAATTGCAAAAGGCGGATTTGATCCGCACGGCCATTAATCGAGAAGGTATTTGTTATGTTTAATAAAATAATAGATTGGTCGGTCAATAACCGACTGTTAGTTGTTATTGCTTTAATAATGACCATGGTGGGTTCACTTATCGTGATTCCAAAATTGAATTTAGATGCATTTCCGGATGTAACCAATGTGCAAGTTGCCGTTAATACTGAAGCTCCAGGCTTAGCAGCAGAAGAAGTTGAACAACTAATTACTTATCCAATTGAAGCCGTAATGTACGCATTGCCTGATGTAGAGCAGGTACGATCAATTTCTAAAACTGGGTTATCTGGAGTAACCGTTGTCTTTAAAGAAGGCACTGATATTTATTTTGCCCGCCAATTAGTTTTTGAGCGCCTCCAGGCCGCAAAAGAGTTAATTCCAACAGGTGTTGGTACTCCAGAAATGGGCCCGAATACTTCAGGTTTAGGACAGGTATTTCAATATCTGTTAATTGCTGACAAAGACTCTGGTTTTGATTCAATGTCGTTAAGAAGTTTGAATGATTGGATAGTGAAACTATTAGTGATGCCTGTTGATGGCGTAACGGATGTTTTATCGTTTGGCGGAAATGTTAGGCAGTATCAAGTGAATATTGAACCAAACAAGTTACTGTCTTATCAACTCACCCAAGAGGATATTGTTAAAGCACTTGAGAATAATAACGCCAATGTGGGTGGTTGGTATATGAACCGAGGACAAGAGCAACTTGTTATTCGTGGTACAGGTTGGTTTAACAGTGGGGAAGAAGGCTTATCTGACATAAAACAAGTACCGGTTAAAACGGTAGAAGGAACGGTGATTACCGTCGAAGACGTGGCTAAAGTTGCTTTAGGTAGCGAAATTCGTCAAGGCGCTGTAACTATGACCCGCAGAGATGAGCAAGGAAATATTGTTAGTTTAGGTGAAGTTGTTTCAGGCATTGTGTTAAAGAGAATGGGGGCAAATACAAAAGCGACGATTGATGGCATTACCTCTCGACTTCCTCTTATTAATCAAGCCTTGCCAGAAGGAGTTCGTTTTGAACCTTTTTATGATCAAGCTGATTTGATAACTAAAGCGGTTGATACAGTGGTCGAAGCATTAGCACTGGCTTTTATTTTTATTGCGATTGTATTAGCACTTTTTCTGATGAACCTTAGGGCGACCTTTTTAGTATTAATCTCAATTCCAATCTCGATTGGTATCGCCTTAATGGTAATGTCATGGTTGGGTATTTCCGCTAACCTTATGTCGCTTGGCGGTATTGCTGTTGCTATTGGTATGCTAGTTGATGGCTCTGTGGTGATGGTTGAAAACATGTTTAAGCATTTAAATAGACCAGGCCCTACCCATTATGCAGATACTCAAAAAAGAATTTTAGGTGAAGATGCTCAGCAATATGAAAAAGCACACGATGTCTGTAATGACGAGGAAGGTATATCATTAAGATTAAAAGAGGCAGGTAAAGAAGTAGCCCGTCCGGTATTTTTTGCTGCGTCAATTATACTTGTTGTATTCACCCCATTATTTAGTTTCGAAGGGGTGGAAGCTAAGCTTTTTCAGCCCATGGCTATCAGTATTATTCTTGCTGTTATTTCTGCAATATTAGTGGCGCTTTTTGTTGTTCCTGCATTAGCAACATTCATGTTCAAAAAAGGGATAAGAAAAAGAGAAAGTTTAATTTTAAAACCTTTGGATAAATGGTATCGCAAGGGGTTGAAAGCTGCCATGGAACGCACCTCACTTGTTATTACAATATCTATTGTTTTAGTTATTGGCGCTGCTTCCTTAATTCCTAAAATTGGTACTGAATTTGTACCTGAATTGGAAGAAGGGACTATTAACTTAAGGGCGACCTTAGCACCTTCTTCAAGTTTAGAAACCGCATTATCGGTAACACCTACTCTTGAGAAAATGTTGATGGAGTTTCCTGAGGTTCAATATACCCTGAGCCGCATTGGACGAGCTGAAATTGGTGGCGATCCTGAGCCGGTAAACAATATTGAAATTTATATTGGCTTAAAGCCAGTGTCACAATGGACAAGTGCCAGCAACAGGTATGAATTACAAGCACTTATGGAAGAAAAGCTGGAACAATTTCCCGGTTTATTACTGAACTTTTCACAACCTATTGCGACGCGTGTTGATGAATTACTTTCGGGCGTTAAAGCGCAACTTGCCATTAAATTATTTGGCCCTAAATTAGATATTCTGGCTACTAAGGGACAAGAAATTGAGTTAGCTATCAAAAACATTGATGGTGCAAGAGATGTCGCTTTAGAGCAGATAGCTGGTGAAGCACAGCTGGTTATTAAACCTAAAAGGCAGCAACTTTCTCGTTATGGTTTATCGGTTGGCGATGTTATGGATGTTGTTAAAAATGGTATTGGTGGTGTATCAGCAGGGCAAATAATAAGTGGCAATGAACGTTACGATATTTATGTTCGACTTGAAGATAAATACCGAAACAATAATGAAGCGATTGCCGATCTTAGAATACAATCACCTACTGGTGCTTGGGTGCGTTTAGGTGATATAGCTACCGTAAGCTTTGAATCAGGTCCTCCTCAGGTGCGTCGTGATGACGTACAACGCCGCGTGGTTATTCAAGCTAATGTTCAGGGCAGAGACATGGGGAGCGTTGTTAATGACATTAAACAAGTTATTGATGAACGTGTCGAGCTACCTGCTGGTTATTCTGTGGTTATAGGTGGACAATTTGAAAACCAGCAACGAGCACAACAACGACTATCAGTAGTTGTACCCTTGTCGTTGGCACTTATTGCTTTGTTACTTTATTTTGCTTTTGGCTCGGTAGGTCAAGCTATGCTGATTTTGGTTAATGTTCCACTAGCTGTTATTGGCGGTATATTTTCACTTTACATCTCGGGGCAATATCTATCTGTACCCAGTTCAGTAGGGTTTATAACCTTATTTGGCGTTGCGGTTCTAAATGGTGTAGTGATGGTAGAAAGCATTAATCAACTCATCAAAGGTGGTCTGCAAACAACCCAAGCAATTTTTGATGGTGCTGTATCACGATTGCGACCCGTACTGATGACAGCTATTACCTCTGCGCTTGGTTTAATTCCTATGCTAATGTCAAATGGGGTTGGGGCAGAAATACAAAGGCCACTTGCCAGTGTTATTGTTGGTGGTTTAGTCACCGCAACTCTACTGACTTTATTTGTTTTGCCGGTACTTTATGTGTGGTTTTCTAAAGAAAAAATCAAAATACTTAAAAGTAGCTAGGAGTTTACATGTTATCAAATGGGCGCACCTAAATGACGGTAGTGCCTATTTACCTTAGCTTAAGTGATTTGCTAACGGTAGTAGGTTCACAATCGCTTTATTTTAGAGGACAATTTAATGCCAACACATCAACATAGTCATAAACACGATCATAGCCATAGCCACAGCCATGATGGAAAGCTTGGCCTTGCTGTTTTTATTAACATTTTACTGACGGTTGCCCAAATTATTGGAGGTATCCTTTCTGGTAGTTTGTCTTTAATCGCTGATGCTCTACATAACCTAAGTGATGCAGGTGCGATTTTAATTGCGCTAATAGCACGTAAAATTGCCGCTAAACCTGCTAATAAAAATATGACTTATGGTTACCAGCGTGCGGAGATAATAGGTGCATTTATCAATAGTATTACCCTTATTCTTATTGGTTTGTATTTGATTGTTGAAGCAATAAGTACTTATTTTAATCCAACTGAAATTAATGGCTGGCTTGTTGTTTGGGTCGCAGGAATTGCTCTGATAATTGATGTTACTACTGCAATACTCACTTATTTGTCCGGCTCAAAAGACAGTATGAATATCAGAGCGGCATTTATTCATAATATTTCAGACGCGTTAGCATCGGTCGCCGTCATTATTTCAGGTGTTTTGATTATCTTATATCAATGGTATGCTGTTGATTTAATTGCAACAATGTGTATTTCAATTTATGTTATTTATCATGGTTTACTACTAGTCAAACAAAGTATAAATATACTGATGGAAGCGGTACCTGATCATATAGCTGTTGAAGAGATCAAGTCAGAAATTGAGAAATTTGCTCATATCGAAAGGGCAGTGGATATTCATATTTTTCAGTTAAATGAAAATATAACCTGTCTTGAGGGGAAGCTAATTTTATCACAAAGAGATCATGAATCTCCGCTAGGTAAAATAAAAGATATGCTACGTATAAATTACAGTATCAGTCATAGCACGCTTGAGATCTTACCAAGCTCATCTAAAGATGTGCATGAGTGCTATGAAATTGATTGATAGGAATTATTAACAAAATCACCAATATAAATCTGATGTAAGATTAGAAATCTTGGGATTGCTAGGTATCTGGATGACTTTGCCGCTGGCCACTTTATCTAGAAGCCAGTATCCGTGAAAGGTTTTATCGACTTATGTCAAACAAGAAAACAAAACAATACTGTTTAAGGGGGGTTAATCAGTAAACAACTTTGTGTAACTGCTCGTTTTATTTTATTGTTCTTCGACGGTTTACCGATAACCTTACTTTTTACGAAATTTTAAAACACTACGGTCAGTGTTGTACCTATTTTCAGGCAAAAATACTTGATGTTGAAGATCGTCTTTTGAGTTTGATAATATTTTTGACTGGCTTTCAAGAATAAAGCCTGCTGCAGTAACGTCATTGATTATTGCTTGAGGATCAACTCGATGAAGGGTATTGCCAATAATTTCATTATTAGCACCAGTAACCGCATTTGCATCAATAACGCCAAATACCGCACCCTTCTCTAAAGTGTGATATATCCCCTTTATAAATTTTATTTTATATCACTCTCAATAAAGCTCTCTGGAGTGGTAATGAGTTTGGTTACATTAGGCAAGCGGTTGTCTTTAAGTCGATTATCAACGCCCTTACTGACAAACTTATCCCAAGGAGCATTGTTATATAAAGTTATAGAGCCCTTATCGCCTACAACATAACTCATTAACTCAGAATAATAACCACCACCAGCAAATACATCTAAAACTGCCATTTCTGGTTTTATTTCAAAAAACGCCATAACCTCTGCTGGCTTACGTCGAGTATCAACAGACTTATCCTTACTCGACCTATTAAGGTTATCAACGGCATCTTTGTAGACATCAGCTTGGGTATTGAATACGAGAAAAAGTGATAAAAAATTAATGAACTTGTGTAAAAATTTTTCATTGAGATTCTCTTTTGTTGTTATTTATACATTTTGTTAGTAAGTGAGATGACGAATACTATAGCAGTTAATTATCGAGAGTTTCTCTCACTTTTTTTGCGCCAACAATTTTGAACTATTACGCTTGTAGGCATTACGTTGCCATCTTAATGGTTAAAGAGACCAACTAGGCTTTAAAGGAAGAGTGTAATTCAATACAGCCTTATAAACGTGTGGTTGGGAAATAGCGGCTCTTTTAAATCTTTACTTTGCCATATTATTGATTACACTTGTAATCAAGTGTTTAAGTTAGTAAAAAATTAGGAAGAAAACTATGTGGCTTAGAGTAATTGTACTTTTAACTTTGATATATACATCAGAATTATTGGCTGAAACTCCTATTACAATTGGTAATCAATATGTTTTATCGTCAAGTGTATTAAAGGAAGAGAGGAGAGTGAGTGTGTACTTGCCTCGTGGGTATGAACGAGCTCCTGATGCATCTTACGACGTGCTTTATCTTTTAGATGGTGGTGTTAACTTGCTCCATACTGTTGGTAGTCAATATTTTCTTGCTGGCTATCGACAAATGCCTGAACTAATTATTGTTGGCATTCACAATACAATCAGAGATAGAGATTTCACTCCATCAGCTGTAAAAGATATCCCAGAATCAGGAGGAGCGAATAATTTTAGAGCTTTTATTAAGCAAGAGTTGTTTCCCTTTGTAAATAAAAAATTTAGAACCACAGATAAGCGCTATTTATCAGGCCACTCCTACGGCGGTCTATTTGCAATTGATACCCTGGTGAAATCAGCTGATATGTTTAATGCCTATTTTTCCTTTAGTCCTAGTTTGAGATGGGATAATGATTTAGTACTCAATACACTTTTGAAAAAAATTAAGAGTAATAAACTTGATTCATATCTCTACATTAATATTGGTGATGAGGGTTATAAAATGACACGACCAATCTTTAAGCTACATGAAGCACTAAAAACAAATACCAATAGTTTATTCCGTTGGAATATTGACTGGCTTGAAAATGAAAATCACAGTACGACTCCGGTTATCGGACAGTTCTTAGCGTTTCGTCACTACTTCTCAAATAATGGGAAATAACTATTCATTTTTAGTTATTTATTTTAAGTAAGTTTATTCAAAGGACTATGATTGATTTTTAGTTTGTTTTTAAATGTGTTTTATGATTTATCGAAGGATTTCTAAAAAATGGTGGCCCCTCTGTGATTTGAACACAGGACCTACCGATTATGAGTCGGGCGCTCTAACCAGCTGAGCTAAGGGGCCATTTCCATTACTTTATAATTTTATCTAGAGTCGATAGCGATACAAAGCGGGTGCAGTATAAGCATTTTTTATTTTGTTGTCACCCGTTGGCATTAACTTTTTAGACTTTATTAACTGATTGCTGTTTTCTTGAGCAAAAAACAATTTATTCTACTTAGAAAGAGAAAACTAAACCTGCGTTCACTTCACTTTGTATCCAAAGATCGCTTGATATATGTATATTACAAATATCTTCATCACAAAAAATAGCGCTGTCGGAATTAAAGAAGGTAGCATATACTCGGCCACCAAAAGTTACACTTATATTATCACTTAAGTTATATCGTGTATTTAAACCGATATTCATCGAGAATCTTAGTTCATCAGCTAAGTTTTCATCTTCAGGGGCTAATAATGATGCACCTGCACCACCAGACAGCCACAAAGGAAATGTGCCTTCGCTAAGTGGGACATTACCGCCGAGGTGTAAGTAGGTCACGCCTACATTATTATTAGTCATTAATTCACTAGGCATGCCATCATCAGCACGAATGAACTGGGTATCGTAATGACTAAGTAATACTTCACCTTGCTGGTTTAACCCTACAGGCCAAGCAACCAGTACGCCATAACTAACATCTTCAGCTAGTTTTACTCTAGTTGATGTTAAAATATTTTCAAAGTTACCACCAAAACGATAACCTACCAAAGGTGTAACATCTACTGTTGCGGTAGAGTTAGCAAAAGCGGGTAGAGAAGTGGCAAGTGACAGTATTATAAAGGCTAAATAGCGCATAATTACTCCTAGATGTTAGCAAACCCATTGTTGACCGTTAATTTTGATCGTCGTTCTTTGCCATCCTTGACACCGCGACAAATGATTCATCCCTGAATATAAAAAATCCAGCAGTTACGCTGGATTTTATAAAGTTATTAGTGGCAGGTTTTACTCGCCGTCTAAGAAACTTTTAAGTTGTTCTGAGCGAGAAGGGTGACGTAATTTACGCAACGCTTTTGCTTCAATTTGACGAATACGTTCACGTGTTACGTCGAACTGTTTACCCACTTCTTCTAAAGTATGATCAGTATTCATATCAATACCGAAACGCATACGTAATACTTTTGCTTCACGAGCGGTTAAGCCTGCTAGTACTTCGTGTGTTGCATTCTTCAAGTTTTCAGACGTTGCAGAGTCAACTGGCAATTCACCACTACCATCTTCAATAAAGTCACCTAAGTGCGAATCTTCATCGTCACCGATAGGGGTTTCCATTGAAATTGGCTCTTTTGCAATTTTTAATACCTTACGAATTTTATCTTCAGGCATAATCATGCGTTCAGCTAATTCTTCAGGTGTTGGCTCACGACCCATTTCTTGCAACATTTGACGAGAAACACGGTTTAATTTGTTAATCGTTTCAATCATATGCACTGGAATACGAATGGTGCGGGCTTGATCGGCAATTGAACGAGTAATTGCTTGACGGATCCACCACGTAGCGTAAGTTGAAAACTTGTAACCACGACGGTATTCAAATTTATCAACTGCTTTCATCAAACCAATATTACCTTCTTGGATTAAATCTAAGAATTGTAAACCACGGTTAGTGTATTTTTTAGCGATTGAGATAACCAAACGTAAGTTGGCTTCTACCATCTCTTTTTTAGCTCTACGCGCTTTTGCTTCACCAATAGACATACGGCGGTTGATGTCTTTAATAGAAACAACTTTTAGGAAGGTCTCTTCTTCTAAGTTATTAAGCTTGGTTATGCAGCGTTTAACATCTAGGTTAATATCTGGAAGTTTAGCTGAGTAGGGATGTCCAGCTGTTTTTTGATCTTCAAACCAGCCAGTAGATGTTTCATTACCTGGGAATATCTTGATAAAGGTTGTTTTAGGCATGCCAGCACCAACAACACAGTGCTTCATAATTAAACGTTCTTGAACGCGCAAGCGATCCATAACGTTACGCATGTTTTTAACTAATTTATCAAATAATTTAGGAATTAAACGGAATTCTCTAAATACATCAGCAACGGCATCAATCGCTTCTATAGCGTCTTTATGTCCACGGCCTTTAGCTTTGATAATTTTATTGGCATGCTCATAAGCTTTACGAAGTTCAGTGAACTTTTCTCTTGCTTCTTCAGGGCAAGGGCCAGTATCTTCTTCTTCTTCATCGTCATCGTCTTCTTTGGCCAGCTCTTCTTTTGAAAGTTCTGAACCAATATGAGTCGCTGCGACAGGGATTTCTGCTTCTTCAGCATTTGGATCTAAAAAGCCAACAATAATGTCACTTAAACGAACTTCTTCAGCTTCAAAGCCATCCCAAAGTTCTAGTAAGTAATTAATCGCCGGTGGAAACTCAGACACTGAACGTTGAACTTCTTTAATGCCTTCTTCGATGCGTTTGGCGATAACAATTTCGCCTTTACGTGTAAGAAGTTCAACAGTACCCATTTCACGCATATACATACGTACAGGATCTGTTGTTCTACCAATTTCGCTTTCTACTGTTGCTAGGGCAGCAGCGGCAGCTTCGGCAGCATCTTCATCGGTATTACCTTCAGTCATCATCAAGGTATCGTTGTCAGGGGCATTTTCGAAAACCTTAATGCCCATGTCGTTGATCATTCTTACAATGTCTTCAACTTGGTCTGAGTCAATAATATCTTGAGGAAGATGATCATTAACTTGAGCAAAAGTTAAATAACCTTGCTCTTTACCTTTGATAATTAGCTCTTTAAGTCTAGATTGTGGGGCTTGATCCATTGACGAGGGTCCACCTATTTATATAAAATTTGGCTGTAAATTGAGAACAGTAAAGCAGGAAATTTTAGCAAGTTAGCGACTAAACTTCCAGCAATAATACTGTTCATCCTAATAATGTTTGCATTTATTATAGCATCTCATGCTAGGCATTGAGTAATGCTTGTAATTCGTGCTTCTCTTGTTGGCTCATTTGACCCATTTGTGCTTTTTGTAAAAGTATTTCTGTTCGCTGTTCTACAAAACTATTTAGCATTTTTTCAATACAATCTAAAAATACATCTTCAGCGGCATCTTTATCTACGTGATGTTGCCAGCACATTAGCTTAGCCAGTTGCTTACCTTCGGTTGTATCTCTAAAGCTTTCTAAAAGCTGTGCACTCTTTATGTTTGGGGCTTGCTTGCACAATTGCAATAATTGATTTAGTAAGCCAATGCCCGGTAACTCTACATGCTGTAATACAGATGAATCCGGCAGTGCATTTACAATATGGGGATGCTCTAGCAATAATGCAATAGCAAGACGTACAGGAGTGACTTTATTTTTGGACTTTGCTTTTAGTTTTTCTGGTTTATCCGCATTATCTTTTTTAAATTTTGCTAATTGTGTTTCTGTTGCCGTGCCAAAATTATTGGCAAGCTCAGTGATAATAGAGTCTTTTAATATGCCTGATGGTAATTTGGCTAAATAGGGCTGAAATGAGTCGACAAGTGAGGCTCTACCTTCAAGTGATTGCATATTCACTTCGGCGAGAAGATGATCAAAAATAAATTTAGACAAAGGAGCTGCATTATCAAGAATTTCTTCAAAAGCTGTTTGTCCTTGCTCTCGAATAAGTGAGTCTGGGTCTTCACCGTCAGGTAAAAAGACAAATTTCATGGTGTAACCATCACGTATCAGTGGCAATGCATTATTCATGGCTCGCCAAGCTGCATCTCGGCCAGCACGGTCGCCATCGTAACAACAAATAACTTCTTTGACGGTTCTAAAAAGTGTTTGTAGTTGTTCTTCTGTTGTTGATGTTCCTAGTGATGCCACAGCATAGTTTACGCCGTGCTGCGCTAAAGCAACAACATCCATATAACCTTCAACAACCACTAAGCGGGACAGTTGTTTATTGGCTTGTTTCGCTTCGTACAATCCATAAAGCTCATGGCCCTTATGGTAAATTCGGGTTTCTGGTGAGTTCAAATATTTAGGAGTTCCGTCACCTAATACTCGCCCACCAAAACCAATAACTCTGCCGCGTTTATCACGAATAGGAAACATAATTCGGCCACGAAATCGGTCATAAGGTTTATTTTTGTCACCTTGAATGGCCATGCCTAAGTCAACCAGTTGTTGATTGCCGGTATATGACTTTCCAAATACTTTCATCATGCCATCCCAAGCATCACTAATATAACCAATAGCAAAACTTTTGACTATTTCACCACTTAATCCTCTATTCTTTAAATAGCTAATGGCGGTATCTTTATCTGTGGCTGTTTTAAACTGTTGTTGATAAAAACGGCTGATTTGTTCCATCAACTGATAATCATCTTGCTTTTGTTGATAGGCCTGTTGCTGTTTCTTTTGCTCCTGAGGGCTGGCTTTGTTTTCCTCTCTTGGTACTTCCATACCATAATGAGAAGAAAGTTCTTCAATAGCATCGGGAAAGTCTAGTCTGTCAAACTCCATTAAAAATGAAATAGCGTTGCCATGCTCGCCACAACCAAAACAGTGATAAAACTGTTTGTCTTGGCTTACGGTAAATGAGGGGGATTTTTCTGTATGAAACGGGCAACACGCTTGGTAGTTTTTTCCGGCTTTCTTTAATGGCACCCGAGTTTCTACTACTTCAACAATGTCTGCTCGAGCAAGTAAATCATCAATAAACTGTCGGGGTATTCGTCCTGCCATTATAGCTCTTTAATAAGAAAAATTTGATGGTGCTGGATACGGGATAAATATATTACACAAAAAATGATGAAAATGTGTAGCTGATAAAGCTTTAAAGAAAATAAAACCGCGAGGGCTAATGCTGTCGCGGTTTTAAGCTATCATTTTTATATTAAATAATTATGCGTTAAGTGCTGCTCTGACTTGACCGCTTACTGCGCCTAAGTCTGCTTTACCTTGCATTAATGGTTTTAATATTGCCATTACCTTACCCATGTCAGCCATAGAGGCAGCGCTAGACTCGGTAATTGCATCAGTAATCATGTTACTAACTTCTTCAGCGCTAAGCGGTTGTGGAAGAAAGTCTTCCAGAGCAACAACTTCAGCGGCTTCTTTAGCAGCAAGCTCGTCTCGACCACCGTCTGTGAACATTTTGATAGACTCTTTACGTTGTTTAACCATTTTAGTTAACACCGCAATTATATTGTCATCAGTAGGTTCAGTTTTGTGATCAATTTCAGCTTGTTTGATAGCTGATATCGCCATGCGAATAACACCAAGACGTAATTTGTCTTTAGCTCGCATAGCGTTTTTCATTTCTTCTTTTAGTTGACTAAGTAGACTCATTGTCTTTCTCTAAAGAGTGCTCAGTTGACTTAAATAGTACTAACATTACTTATAGAAGTAGTTGCTTAGTACATACGAACGTGGCGAGCGTTCTCACGAGAAACTTTTTTAGCAGCGCGTTTTACAGCAGCAGCTTTCTTACGTTTACGTTCCCAAGTTGGCTTTTCGTAACATTCGCGACGACGAACTTCAGAAAGGATACCTGCTTTTTCACATGAACGTTTGAAACGACGTAATGCAACGTCAAATGGTTCGTTTTCTCTTACTTTAATTACTGGCATATCTTTTTATTAACCTTAGTCTTAAATCTATATAATATGGCGATCAACTCTTACGGATGTAAAAATTAAAAACCCACTCTATTAAAAATTGGTGACATATTCTAATGCGAAGTCACTGCAGTTGTAAAGTTATTATCAAAGATAAAGCGGATAAAACTAGTGAATTTAATTTATCACAGGTAAAATTGCCGGCTTATTGTCACTTTGAATAAAATAAGGTGATTAGTTTAACTTTAATGTGTTGGGATATTTAGGCCGTTATGCGTATTTTGGGTATTGAAACTTCTTGTGATGAAACCGGTGTTGCTATTTATGATGATGAGCAAGGTATTATGGCGCACCGTTTGTATAGTCAGATAGCGGTTCATGCCGATTATGGTGGGGTAGTACCTGAGCTAGCTTCGCGCGACCATGTACGTAAAACTATTCCTTTGATTAAGGAAGTGCTAGCCGATGCTAATTTAACGCCGAAAGATTTGGATGGCGTAGCTTATACTGCAGGTCCTGGTTTGGTGGGCGCTTTATTGGTGGGCTGTTCAATTGGCCGAAGCTTAGCCTATGGTTGGGATTTACCCGCTGTGCCAGTTCATCATATGGAAGGTCATTTATTGGCTCCTATGCTTGAAGATAATGTACCAGAATTTCCTTTTGTTGCTTTATTAGTTTCAGGCGGTCATACCATGTTGGTTCGGGTTGATGGTATTGGTCAGTATGAGTTGTTGGGTGAGTCGGTTGACGATGCCGCAGGTGAAGCATTTGATAAAACGGCTAAGCTATTAGGACTTGATTACCCTGGCGGACCAGCACTATCAAAAATGGCGGAGCAAGGGCAGGTAGGTCGATTTAAATTACCTCGCCCAATGACCGACAGACCCGGTTTAGATTTTAGCTTTAGTGGCTTAAAGACGGCGGCAGGTACACTTATTCGTAAAGAAACTGGCGATGGTTGTGAGTTATCAGAAGAACAGCGAAAACAAACTTATGCAGACATTGCCAGTGCTTTTCAACAAGCAGTGGTAGATACCCTTGCCATTAAATGTAAAAGAGCATTACAGCAATGTGATTTGAATCGCTTGGTTATCGCTGGTGGAGTAAGTGCAAATACTTCATTACGTGAAAAATTAGCCGTTACCACCAAAAAGCTTGGTGGCGAAGTTTTTTATCCTCGTCCCGAGTTTTGTACTGATAATGGCGCAATGATCGCCTATGCAGGTTTACAACGTTTAAAAGCCGGTACCGATACAGATCTAACTTTTAAAGCAACACCACGCTGGCCATTAGATACCTTGCCAGCAATTTAGCGCTTATTTAATACGTCATTCAAGTAGTCATTGTTGCCGAAACCTATATTTATTAAACATAGATTTCGATAAGTCGAACACGGAAATGACGTATTAACATCTTAATTAAATCATTTGTTTTCAGCTAATTGCTCTGATTTTTTACCTATTTGCAATAAGCTAGGTAAAAATATCAAGGTAAATACCGTACTAATACTCATACCTCCTACAATTACTGCTGCAATTCCACGATAGAGCTCAGCGCCAGCACCAGGAATTAATAACAGTGGTAACATGCCGCAAATACTGGTTAATGTGCTCATTAGTATGGGCCTTAATCGTAATCTTACCGCTTGCTCCACAGCATTATGACGTGACAGCCCTTCACCTTCGCCAATACGTGTTTGATAAACCAATAAAATTGCGTTATTGACCACTAAACCTAATAAAATAATAAAACCTATCATGGTTAATAAATCAAGTGGTTGAAATATCACTAAGTTTGTTAACTGTAAAAAGCCAATACCACCAATGGTTGCTAAGGGGATGGTTAATACCACTAATAAACTGTCTTTAAAGGATCTAAATAATGCCGCCATTAGCAAAAACAATATAATTAAAGCGAGAATGAAGCTTTGGCTCATACTTGATAGCGCTTCGGTGAGCGCTTCAGCTGAACCTCTATAAGCAATACTGCCGCCACTACCATCGCTAGATTCTTGCGTCAGTACCGACAATATTGTTGGTTGAGCTTGTTCAGTAATGATTGAAATTGCTTCTTCTAAGCTTAAATCATCCGGTGGTGTTACCTGTAAGGTAATGGTGCGTTGCCTGTCAACACGGCGAATGGAGCTTGGTCCTGCTGTTCGAACAATATCCATTAATTCGCCAACAGGTTGAACTCCAGCATTAGGGGTAAATAAAGGAATTGCAGCAAGTTCTTCAGGGGACTGCCAATCGGTTGAGCGTAGAAAAACATTTAGTCTTTTTTGACCATTGAAAAAATCACCGACATAAAGTCCTGTACCTAAAGCACGTGTTATTGCTGCAACTTGCTGTCTTGTCCAGCCAGCCTCTGCCATACGGCGCTCTTTTGGGATTAACCTTAGCTCTGGTTCTGCCAATGTTAGCCCTGGAGTGGGTTGGATACTTGCCCCTGGCAGTGCTTGGCTAATCGCGCCGTAACCTGCTTGGGCAGCGCTGAGTAGGGCGTCAATGTCATTGGCTTGAATATCAACATCTATTCTTCGCCCACCTCCAAGGTTTGCGAAAAGTTGTGACTGAGAAGCAAACGCCATAGTGTCTGGAAAGCCGCTAAGGAAGTCTGTATTAATGATTTGAATGATTTCATTAATATCATCGGCATCTTCAGCGATTCCTCCCATAAATCCAAAACTGCCAAAAAAGCCCATCCAAGTATGTTCGATTTTTGGTGTTTTCTCTCCTGTGATATAGGGCATTAAACGGCGGTTAATTTCATCACTCATTTCAAAGCGAGCCGCAGGGTAACTTAAGCCCGGGGGTGGCATAACAAAAGCTTGAAACTGATTTTGGTTACCTTTTGGTAAATAATCAATTTTAGGGAACAATAACCAAGAGCCAACAAATGACGTTAGCATTAAGCCGAATATCCACATATAGCGTTTAACGGGAGTGCCTGTGATGTGCATAATGCCTTTAGTGATATTTCGCCACCAATGAGCGTGTGGGTCCTGCTCACTAACATTGGCCAATAATTTTCTTGCAGCTGTTGGTAATACTGTTACCGCAATAATAAGTGAAGCAATAATAGCGACAGCGATAGTTATTGCTAAATCGGCAAATAATTGTCCTGATACGGCATCTAAAAATGCGATAGGTAAAAATATTGCAACCGTGGTAATGGTTGACGCAACTAATGCACCCCATACTTGAGTGGCTCCTTTGAGTGAGGCTTCCTGTGGTTTCTCTCCTTTTTCGCGAAGCCTGACAATGTTTTCTAATACAACAATTGCGGCATCTAATACCATACCAACGGCAAAGGCCAAGCCTGCCATTGAAATTATATTTAATGTTCTACCTGCCGCGTACATCACAATAAGCGTTACAATTAACGCAATAGGAATAGATACCGCAACAATTAGCGTCGCTCTAAATTTACGTAAAAACCACCATAAAACAATAATGGCGAGCAAAACACCGAGCAGCAGATTATTACGTACTAATTTCATTGACCGTTTAATGTAGATGGTTTCATCTGACATCTGCACCATCTGCAAGCCTGCACGTTTTAGTGGTCCTTCGTTTAGTTCGGCCATGGCAAGTTTAAGACGACCCATCACTTCAATAACATTAACGCCTTGTTCGGCTTGAGCATTCATTGCTATCGCGGGTTCACCATCAAGGGTTAATATACCTGTTTTGTCTTGCAAGCTCATTTCTACTCGCGCGACATCTTTTAATAAAATGGGTTGACCATCTCGCCAATCAAGCACCATATCTTTTAATTGTTCAGCGTCGTATTTACCAGAAAATCTTAAGGTATATTTACGGCGGCCTATTTCATTAAAGCCACCAGAGGTATCGCTGTTACTGCTTAATGTTGAAGATAATTCAGGTAAGTCTAACCCTAAAGAGGCGGCTTTATAGGGATCGAAAGTAATACGTAATTCATTCGAAACACCACCAAAAGCATTGGTTTTTGAAATACCATTAACTCGCTCAAGGCGAGTTTGAACAACTTCTTCAATATAATCTTGATAACCAATAATGTCGGTATCATTGTCTTCAAGGGGTTTTAATGCAAACCAAGCAATAGCGCTAAAAGTATTGTCGCCACCCACTGAAATTACCGGCTCAGTGGCATCGGGTGGATAGCTAGGGACTTGATTAAGCGCACTCATTACATCAATTAATGCCCGCTCTAAATTAATACCTGCGCGATACTGCAAGGTAATGTTGCCATTGCCTTGTCCTGATGATGAAATCAAAGACTCAAGACCTTGCAAGCCTTTTAATACGTCTTCTTGTCGCTCAATAATTTCGGCTTCCATTTCTTCTGGGGCTGCAGAGCGCCATCCAGTTGATATGGTTATTTCGGGTTTGCTAATGTCAGGGGTTAATTGAACGGGCAGTTTAAATAAGCTGATTGCGCCAAATAACATCACCAATAAAATAGCAACAACGACTGCAGTAGGGTTTTTAAGGGAAGATAAAGTTAAATTCATAGTGTAGTTATTCTTCTTTTACTTGTTAGCTTTAGCAGCTGTTGAGCCAGAAATTAGGGCTTGATTATTATCTTTAATTTGAACTGCTTGCCCTGTGCTTAGACGCTCTGCACCTCGAATAACAATTAAGTCACCGGCTTTAACCTCGCCAAAAACTTCAACTAAATCATCCATGGCCAGACCAATAGTGACTCGAATTTGTTCTGCGGTATTGTCTTTGTTTATTCTAAAAATACTGGTGCCTTCGCGGCGTAAAACTAAGGCATCTCGAGGAATGGCCAGGGCTTCTTTACTTGGGCCACTAGCGACTTTAGTTTTGAAGTTTAAACCAATGGGCCAATTAAAAGTTGACATATCCAGGCGTACTTCCATTAAATGTGAACGGCTGTCAGCGACAGGAATAACTGTTTTTATTGGAGCTTTACCTTGGCCTAAAGGTGATTCTACAAATAATTCTTTTGATTGAGTTAAAAACTGGTAAGCGATAATAGGAGTAAATACCGATGCTTCGCTATTTGCAGTTTCTACCAAACGAACAATGGCATTACCACTGTCAATGTATTCACCTAAGTTGGCAATACGAGCAGCAACAATACCGGTAAAAGGTGCTTTTACTTCAGTGTAATCTAAGTTTTGAGTTGTACGATCTAATCTGGCTTGGGCAGCGAGTACTTCACCTTTAGCAACATCACGTTCAGATACTGTTTTGTCTAACTCTGTTCTTGGCGATAGCTTCTTTGATACTAAGGCTGTTTTTCGTGTCACTTCTGTTTCTAAAAAATTTAATTGAGTTTTAGCATTTAGTA
>Ga0209707_1000739_pt1 | contig 19226 bp, 18 predicted proteins | sample EN4Hudsemesocosm_FD_184630 | JGI IMG/M metagenome (GOLD analysis project Ga0209707, IMG submission 184630) | Methane-oxidizing microbial communities from mesocosms in the Hudson Canyon - EN4B Hudson Canyon (SPAdes) (version 2) | ecosystem: Environmental > Aquatic > Marine > Cold seeps | place... | reverse complement strand
ATTGAGTCATCTAATGTAAGATCACTGTACTGTTTTCATGGAAATTATGTATGTCTGATTCTAAAATCATTGTTGCCTTAGATTACCCAACATCAGATGCTGCACTAGCACTTGCTAAGCAACTCGATCCACAACGTTGCCGACTCAAAATAGGTAAAGAGTTATTTACCCGTTCTGGTCCTGCTGTTGTTGAAACTCTGGTTAATCAAGGCTTCGATATATTCCTAGACCTCAAATATCACGATATTCCTCATACCGTAGCCAAAGCTTGTGCTGCTGCTGCTGACTTAGGCGTTTGGATGATGAATGTTCACGCACTTGGTGGTGGCGCTATGATGACCGCTGCCCGAGAGGCTATCGGTGTTCAATCAGACCGTCCTTTACTTATTGCTGTGACATTATTAACAAGCATGGATCAAACTACATTTGAACAAATTGGCCTACAGGGTACGATTACTGATACGGTATTACGTCTAGCTAAATTAGCTGATGATAGCGGCCTAGATGGCGTCGTGTGTTCTGCACAAGAAGCAACACAACTTCGTCGTCAGCGCGGCAATGATTTTCAACTGATAACGCCAGGTATTCGTCCTGCCAACAGTGCCCAAGGAGACCAACATCGTACAATGACTCCAGCCGAAGCTCTTTCTGCTGGTAGTAGTTATTTAGTTATTGGTCGACCTATTACAGCAGCACCTGATCCTATGGCAGCACTAACAGAGATAGAACAAAGTCTGATATAAAACATATTTCTAAATAGAAATAAAAAAGCCGCAATCAAATGATTACGGCTTTTTTATGAGAGAGTGTTTTTCTAGCTTACTTTCTATACTTTAAACTTAGCTGCTGCATCTTGTAATTGGGACGATAACTCTGACATTGCATCAACGGCAGTAAGCGCTTCCCGACCACCCTCTGCAGTCTGGTCAGCAATTTGACTAATATTTACAATACCGCGATTAATGTCTTCAGCTACTGCAGATTGTTCATTCGCTGCACTTGAAATAGCGGCACTCATTTCGTCCATTTTGGTAATCATAGTCGTGATGGTATCAAGAGCAACACTTGCACTTGCGGCCTTTTCCACACTCATTTTTGCACTTTCACGACCTTCATTCATCACGCTCACCGCAGCATTAGCACCACTTTGTAAACGTCCTACCATTTCTTCAATTTCATGTGTTGATGATTGTGTTCTTGCTGCAAGCGTTCGTACTTCATCCGCTACCACGGCAAAACCACGACCATGCTCACCAGCACGAGCCGCTTCAATTGCCGCATTTAATGCTAATAAGTTTGTTTGCTCTGTGATGCCGCGAATAACATCAACAATTGCACCGATATTACCGATATCTGACTCTAAATCACTAAGCGTTGAAGCTGCTTTTTCTACTTCACCTGCTAGGGAATTAATCGCCCCCATAGCTTCAGTAACCACTTGTTTACCAGCTTGCGCTTCATTATCAGCATTACGGGCTGCTTCTGCAGTATTAGCCGCCGTTCTCGCAACTTCTTGAACAGAAACAGCCATCTCATTCATTGCTGTTGCAACTTGGCTTGTTTCTGACTGCTGTTTTAAGACTCCATCAACGGTTTGTTTACTAATTACTGACATATCACTACTTGCCGTTTTCAACTGTGTCACGCCGCCCACTAAAGTGTGAACAAGATTGGCGACATTTTTTCGGGCACTATCTAACTCAAAGGCCATCCACGAAAAGTCACTTTTACCTACGATTGAAACTTTTTGAGTTAAATCACCTTTTTTAATATTTTGAATACCTGCTACTAGCGTATTGGCACGAATCATTCCAAAGTTACCAATATATGTTGCGACTGCGTATAAGGTGATACTGATAATAATCATTGCAACACTAGCGATTTTCAGTTGTTTACCTGATGTCATGGCAGTCGACTCCATATACCAAAATAAGCCGGTCAACAGAACCAAAAATGCAATACCCAACATCGCGACTATCTGCATTCTTCTCTTTAAAGAATAGTTCTCTAATTTCAACATTTCTCTCTCCACTCTTCTCTATACACAGGTTTAACCATTTTTAAGCAAATACACTTACACCTAATTCAAGCTCATCGGATTCAATTGAATCATTTTCAGCATCTAATTCATCACTTGCCATCTTAGTTATTGTAGATGAATTATCTGATTTATCTTCTTCATTATTCTGCTCAGCTTCCTGATCAGATACATTGGCATTCGCTAAATCCATTCCATTTTCTTGAAAACTTTCACGTAATCTAGGTAAAGCCTGTTCCAATGCGTCTCTTGTTGCCGCATTTTGAGCAATAAAGGTCACATTAGCTTGTTCATTGTTCATATGCAATTTAACATCGATAGATCCAAGGTTAGCGGGGTTCAATCTTAATTCCGCTTGCTGAACACCTTCTCGAGCCATCCAGACTACACGACTACTTAAAACACGCCCCCAAGCTTCAGATTGCATTGCAGGTTGCATTGCTAAAACAGGTTGCCCTGCTGCTGTCGCTTGAACTGCGGCTGTAGCAGATGCAGATGCTATTCCATGTGTTAACGCCGTCACAAGCCCACTGACATGTCGCTCAGGAGCATCTCGAAGTTGGGGTGCCCCTGTTTTTCGCTGACTTAATTGCTCAATTACTTTACTCAAATTCGCAATAGGCTTTTCTAATAATTGAGATTGAGATTGAGATTGAGCCGCAATTACTTTATCAGTCTTAATAGATGTGGAGCCTTCTATTTTTTCATTCCCGCCATTCATCTTACTATTCAAGGCATTCAAAATATCAGATCGTAAGATTGGACCTTGCTGTTTCTTATCTTCACTGCCCACTGTCATATTATCTTGACGCACATTACTCACAACAGCTGCTTGAACTTGTTCAGCAATCTGCTGTTTTCTTAAAACAGGTCGCTTACTACCTGCAATTATATTAGCATTCGCGTTTGGTTTCTTTTCTATCTCTGCCGAAGCGTTAGTTGGCTTAGCAAGTTTTGTTGGCAATACTACAGGGCCACCCTCTAACACAACGGCATTATTAGGCTGGTCGGCAACAACATCCTTTGTCTCTTCATGCTCAACATCAGTATTCACAGTCACATTGGCTACTTTTTCTTCCACACGTTCCACAGCAGAAACGTCGCCCTCCACTTCAACATCAATCTCTTCAGTCACAACCACGTCGATATCTGTTTCAACATCAACCTCTTCAGTCACAACCAAGTCGATATCCGTTTCAATATCAATCTCAATCTCTTCAGTCACAACCAAGTCGACATCCGTTTCAATATCAATCTCTTCAGTTAGAACCAAGTCAATATCCGTTTCTTCTGTCTCTTTCGGCAAAACATTGCCGTCTTGCATGACCACTTCTTCCGCTGGTACATCTTCTGACTGAGATGCTTGTGCTTTCTCAGCTTTTTCTAACATCTGCGGTTTAGTTGTTTTTTTCTGCTCGACAGGCTGTTTTTCTAGCTGTTCCTCTAAGGCTGATGAAAATGGCTTTAACTTAGCGTCACCTTGCTCTGAGGAACTATCAATAGTTTGATTTTTACCACTCGTGGCCGGCTTAGCACTTACATCTAGTTTTAGTTGTAATTCATGACCCATACTCTCTCCTTGGATGTCATCATCCTGACATCAAATTCATTTTAATTAAGAGAAAGCAATCAACATGCCAATACCTAGCTACTTTTGTTCTTAAGCTGTCCAAATATAAGTGGCATTGACTATATTCCCCTTGCCACTAAAGAAATAGTCAGAACACAGCTGACGAAGCAGCGCTTCACCTCGCCCACAGAGTTTATCTTTATTGCCTGCCAAACTACTCGCATGATGCTGGTAGTCAAAACCATCGCCACTATCTTCAACACGTATTTGTAATTTACCACCCTGCTCACAAGGCTCATGAGCGAGTGATATTTTTATATGCGCATTGTCTAATTCGGCCAAACGTTCGCTACGCAGCGCATAGTATTGTGCAAAGCCATTTGCACTTTCTTTCATACTTGATTCTAGCTTAAGAACACCATGTTCAAGTGCATTACTGCACATTTCTGCTAATACGGTATAAATACGTTGTTTATGTTCATGAGGAGCTTGTATTTGCATCAGCATATTGACAACCATGGGAACAAGATCCAATTGCTTTAATACATCTGCAGAAAAATTAAAATCTACCTGCCAATTAGCGGGAGGAAAACTGACTTGAGCATCATGAATTGACAACGTAGTGTCATAACTCTGGATAGCAGTAATATCTAACTCTAGAGCGGTCATATCGTCGCTCTGAACTGCGTTTAAGGTATGAGCTGCTACCAGTGTCGACAACGTCTCTAAATCTGCACCTTGTTGCATTAATTGTTCAACAGCTTCTTGCCCTAAACTCGTTTTATCCAGATTAAGGGCATTCAGAACGCCATCAGTACAACAAAAAAGTTTATCGCCTGATTCTACCTCAACAAAAGCAGTTTCTAAATCAGCTTTTTCTGTTTCATTAACACCTAAAGGAATATGTGAAGAGGGAATGCGATGTTTGATATTAGAGTGCTGATCTAAAACAAGTAAATCAGGCAAACCTCCATTCCATATAGCCAGCATCTTTCCTTCTTGTTCTAACTCAATTAAACACGCTGAACAAGATAGTTCATCAGGTAAAACGAAAAGGAGTTTTTTATTAATCTCTTCAATGATATCGCTAAGACCAAAACCTTTTTCAGTCATACCATAAAATACTTCAGCAACGGGAAGAGCCGCAACGGCTGCAGGAAGGCCGCGTCCGACAAAATCACCTATCAGGATATTAATGCCACCTGAAGGTCTTGGTGCACTCATGACCAGATCGCCACAAAACTCACCAAGGGATTGTTGCCAAAAAGATAAACCTGGCAGATCATACTTACCCATTCGTTCAATGCGATCAAACAAATGTTTTGCTACGATAATATCAGCGCTATGGATTTGCTTATCTTCCATGATTATTGCTTAGAAATTATAAATCGAAAATGTATATTAACTTATTTCAAATAGTTTCTGAAAGTTAGAAATCTCTAAAATATTTTTAATTTCTGCTCGACAATTTGTTAGCTCAATTTTTGCACTATCACCACCAGCATAATCACGTAATAATAACAGCATCCCCAATGCCGAACTGTCCATATAATCAGCTGATGCAAAGTTTAATATAAACGTATTGCTGCTTGGTACTTCCTCGTAGGCCTGACGAAAATCAGCCTGTACTGAAAAGTCAAAACGTCCTTGAATATTGATAATCTGCTTACTACCTTCCGAAGAAGTGGAAATACTCATGTTCTTAATCCTTCAAGTTTTTACTGTTATTACAGTGTAATCAAATTAGCATCGAGCTTCAATTAAAAAAGCTCAATATCGCCGTCATCTAAATCCTGCTGAGAGACGGCCTGATGCTGCACTGAAGCGATCTTAGGTTTGAGCGAGATCATGGATTCTTCTAATGTCGTTAATAAATCTCGATAATCTTCTAATAAGCTAGGATTCATTCGTGCCTCATGAAGTCCATCCACAAGCTCGCTCAAGTCTGATACCGCATTAATCCGGCGAGTAATGTGTGCTAGAAGCTGTGTACTCATATCTTCAAACTGCAGTGATGTTACAGCTTGATTAACCATTACACTGATCTGCTGACTCGCCTCCTGAGTTTGGGCAATAATATGATTGGTATGCTGCTCTAAATCCGCCATTGAATTGGACATTTCACTGACTTGTTGTTTGCTACTTAAAGCTACATTCATATCTGCAGATACGACTTTATTCACGACCTCAGTGGCATCGGACAGCGTATGCTTCACTTCCGTCGTTAGTCGACTAATCTCATCACTGAAATCATCTGACTTTCTAGACAGCTTACGTACCTCGTCAGCAACAACTGCAAAGCCGCGTCCTGCCTCACCAGCTCGTGCAGCTTCAATAGCCGCATTTAGTGCTAATAAGTTAGTTTGTGAAGCAATATCTTTCACATCATCTAATAACGCAAAAATACTACTGACCTTTACGGTCATATCATCGAGCCGATGCATTAAATACATACTGTCTTTACTCGTATTTAAAACTTGCTCAACAAAGTAGCCTAAAAGTTTTTCAGTTTCAGACACAAACTTGTCTAAATGCCTATCATCATTTTGGTGTAATAAGTCATGCAGAAACTCTGCTTGCTTATCCGTTTGATTATTTAAACCATGGAAACTACCTGTGAGTTGTAAAATGGCATTCTGCACTAAGTCATTTACCTGCTTACTTTCACTTTCAATCAATAATATTTGTTCTTTAAGATGGCTATGCGCCTCATCGTGCATTGAATGAACACGATCTGAAAAGTCAGGTTCTTCTTCTGCTGGAACAGGGTCAATTTTGGAATTAACGGCAAAAATTGACGGCAAAAATATCCATATCCCAACAGTCAAAACAATAAAGGATGATGCAAGATAATTGTTTTGCCACACCGCAATACTTGCTAAAGCAAGTGATAGAAGTAGAGGGATTAAGGTTTGCCTACTCATGCTGCTCTTCCTCAAAATCATAGTCTGATTATTAAAAGGTATAAAATACTAAATAGTAAGGCAAATATTATGCCCCCATAAATAGAAAAGAGTAATTATAGGATGAAAAAGGTATTTTTATGCCAATTTCATTAATTTTTCAGCAATCTTGCTGAGAGGCACTTCTAACTCTGCAGCACCATTTTTTATCGCTTGCATAGGCATTCCCCATACAACACAACTTTTCTCATCTTGTACAAAGTTAAAGGCACCCGCTTCTTTCATTTCCAACATCCCTTTAGCACCATCATCTCCCATCCCTGTTAGCATAACGCCAACTGCATTAGCACCAACATTTTGAGCAACGGATCGAAATAACACATCAACAGAGGGTTTATGCCTGTTAACTACAGGACCATCATTTAACTTACAATAAAAACGAGCACCGCTGCGCTCAACAATAAGATGTTTATCTCCAGGGGCTATATAGGCGTGACCAGGTAAGATCTGCTGGCCATCTTCAGCTTCACATACTTCAATCACAGACAAACCATTAACACGAGCAGCAAAAGGGCCACTAAACGAGCCTGGGATATGTTGTGCAATCACAACTCCAGGACAATTTGCTGGCAAGCGAGTCAATACATCTTTAATCGCTTCAGTACCACCGGTAGATGAACCCATTGCAATAATTTTATCTGTTGTTTTAAGGTGTGAAGGAATCGAGGTAGGTGCACGTTTAGATAGCACGGCATCAGCTGTTAATTTTTCTGAAATTTCGGGCAAAGTATGGTGTTCACGACCAAGTGCATTAACATTCACTGTAGCCGCTATTTTTACTTTTTCAATAATCTCATCACGATAGTCAACTAAGGTGTTAGATAAATCTACCTTAGGTTTAGATACAAAATCAACCGCCCCGAGCTCTAAAGATTCTAATGTTACTTGAGCGCCTTGCTCTGTTAGCGTTGACACCATAACGACAGGCATAGGATGTAGACGCATAATATTTCTCAGAAAGGTTACGCCATCCATTCTAGGCATTTCAACATCTAAGGTGAGTACGTCAGGTTTGAGTTTTTTAATCTTTTCACGTGCTTGATAGGGATCAATCGCTGTACCGATCACTTCGATATCAGGGTCTGAATTTAAAACTTCAGATAAAAGCTTTCTTACTAATGCAGAGTCATCAACAACAAGAACAGTAATCTTCGCCATTAAAAGGGCTTCCCTTCCTATAATATGACTTTGATTATAACCAGCTTATAACACTTGTGGTATATATTTTATTTTGTTTAATGTAAAGATTTTTAGAAAAGCTCAATGCCACCAGAATCAGGTTGAACATCCAGTTCATGTTGGTAAGCTTGTTCACGCTGTACAAGAGTTTCATTATGAAGAGTTCGGAGCTTTTTCACTCGTAATCGACCCGTTTCAGGATAGTAAACAACCTTTCTAGGATAGATATCTCCAAGATCTTGCACTATCACATCAAGGTTTTCTATTTGCAAATACTCTATCGCGAAGTCAATATTGCGGGCACCTACATCGGACATATTAGCCATAATTCGTCCACCACCCGTCAGTTTTACTTCAAGGTTTTTTCGATTACCGCCATTTTTCAATATATCGTTAATCAAATGCTCCATTGCATAACTACCATAGCGTGTAGCAGAATCCATCCAGTCATCACTGGCATGCTCACTTTTAACGGGCAGCATAAAATGATTCATGCCACCAATACCAAAGACCTTATCTCGAATACACGCCGAGACACAGGATCCTAATGTAGTGGCAACAGCCTCCCCTCTCTGAGTTGTTACATAATATTCACCAGGGAGAATCTTTGCCATCCACGAGTTTTGAGCCTTATCCCAATAGCGATTAACATGCTCAAAGTCTGGTAAACAGTCTGGTTGAGGAGGCGTGGTCATTAACTATTTTTCCGATAAATAGTGTGTCCTAAAGAATCAAAACGTGTTGATACTTTATAGAGCGTTTCAGAATGACCAATAAACAAATGTGCGTGCGGTTCTAAAATATCAGCATAGCGCTCAAATAAACCTCTCTGAGTATCTTTATCAAAATAAATAACCACATTACGACAAAACATTAAATCAAATGTCCCCTTCATCGGCCACTCATGTAGCAAATTAAGACGTTTAAAACTAATCATCTGTTGCAACTCAGAACTTACCTTAACCATTTCAGATTGTTCACCACGACCTCGCTTAAACCAGCGTTTAATACGATCATCAGGAATACCTGTAATACGGTCGGCTCTATAAATACCTCTCTTTCCTTGAGCGACAACATTTGCATCTAGATCAGTAGCAAGAATTTTGATATCCCATTCATCAAAATCAGGCAATGCTTCTTTCAAGGTCATAGCAATGCTATAGGCCTCTTCACCTGTTGAACAACCTGCAGACCAGATACGAAGACGTTTACTGTGGCCTTTCTTTTCAACAAGTTCTGGAATAACCGTATTCGCCAAATATTCAAAGTGATGATTTTCACGGAAAAAAGAAGTTAAGTTTGTCGTAATCGCATTAATCATGAAGTCTTGCTCAGCTTCATCACCTGACTCTAAGGCATCACAAAAGGCATCAAAACTGCCAAAATCACCTTTACGAACACGTTTCGATAGGCGACCGTAAACCATGTCTTTTTTCTTATCAGTTAATACAATACCTGTATATTCTGATACAAATGTTCGAACACGATCAAAGCTTTTATCTGAAAATTCGAACTCACGATTTTCTGCCATAGCTAATCCTTAAACACCAGCGTATTCCAAAACAGGAGGAGCTGCAGTGCGCCTCCAATAACGTATGTTTCAGTTTGCTATCTAAAACTCATCCCATTCATCATCGTCAGATGATGCTGGTGCAGCAGGTTTAAGTACTGCTTTTACTTTAGCAGGCCTTCTTTTAGCGGCTAGTTTTGCTGGTGCGGTTTTAGGCGCCTCAACCTTTACTACTGGAGCAGGAGCTTCATCTCCCATATGAAAGAATGACATCATGCGTTGCATACTTTTCGCTTGGTCATCTAATGACTCACTTGCTGCAGCTGCTTGCTCTACTAAGGCCGCATTTTGTTGTGTCATTTCATCCATCTGAGTCACAGCTTTATTTACTTGCTCGATACCTTGAGTTTGTTCTTCACCCGCAGCTGCAATTTCAGAAATAATGTCTCCTACTTTCTTCGAACTTGCCACAATCTCTTCTAATGTACGACCAGATTCATCTACAAGCATAGAACCTTCTTTCACTTTCTCGCCACTATCATTAATCAATTCTTTGATTTCTTTCGCAGCAGAAGCTGAACGTTGTGCGAGGTTACGAACTTCTGATGCTACAACCGCAAAGCCTCGACCTTGCTCGCCTGCTCGTGCCGCTTCAACCGCAGCATTCAACGCTAATAAATTAGTCTGGAAAGCAATCTCATCAATAACACCAATGATATCGGTTACTTTCTTACTTGAAGTGCTGATTGCCGTCATTGCATCAATCGCTTCTTTGATTACTGAGCCGCCTTTTTCAGCTTGTTCACGACTCGACGCTGCCAATTGGTTTGCTTGACGCGCATTGTCTGAGTTTTGACGAACAGTACTGGTTAGCTCTTCCATACTTGATGCGGTTTCTTCCAGTGAAGAAGCTTGTTGCTCCGTACGTTGGCTTAAGTCAACATTACCTTCAGAAATCTCACTTGCAGCAGTACCAATGCTTGTTGCTGACTCATTAATATCTATCACTGTTTCTGACATTTTATTCACAGACTCATTCAAAGCATCAGCTAATGTTGCAAAAATACCTTGGTAATCCCCCGTCATTGTTTGAGTAAGATCACCTTCAGATAATGCTTGAGATACCGAAATAACTTCTTGCATTGGTACTAAAACAGCATCCATCAAGTTATTAACGCCTTGAGCAACACCTCTCATAAATCCATCATAGGCCTCTGAATCAATTCTTTGCTCTAATTCACCTACTTGCGCCGCTTGCATTAATGATTGAATTTCATTTTCACCACTCATTTGTTCAGTAATATCTTTCCACTCAACCATATTACCGTTGTACTTACCATTAGCATCAAGAATTGCTGTTGCAGTTAAATCAAAATGAATATTAAGCAATTGAATATGATTGTTATAGGGCAGATTAACAAGGTCGGATAAAATCCCTCGTTGTAAAGAGGCATCTTTATGGAAGTCATCAATACATGTTCCCACGACGTTATTTAAGTCTAATCCTGGGAAGACTTTACGTAATTCAGTGAGGCGATTCGCTAATAAGGTCATAACAGCCGGATTAGCATAGGTGATGATGAGGTCTTTATCACACATCATTAAAGCTGTACTTGAGCCATCAACCGCTGCCCTCATCACTGCTAATTCTTGTTCTACTGATTGTTTAGTAATCGCCATATCATCTGTCTCCGTCGACTCATATGCTTCTAACATAATTTCTGCAACTGTATTTAATGTGTTTGTCCATACCTGCTCTACTTCAGCAGTCCAAAGTTCACCTGCAAACTCTGCCATGACACCCAATAATGTTTTTGCCATCATGGGGTACTGCTCTGCAGTAACGCCATAATGAACATGTCTGGCACCTAAGCCCATTAAATAGTCTTTTAATACTTCAGGTTTATGCAGGTTTTGTACCAGAAGAACTAATGATGCAAGCATCTTCTTCTGCTGTCCTTTAATCGATATCCCTTCAAACATTGGGGTTAACTCAGGGTACTGTTCGAATAATCGCACATAGAGCTGTTCAGCCAATTCAGCACCTCTAGGTGCCAAAGCGGCAAAACTTTCCTCTAATAACTCTGTTTCTGTTTTCACTTTGGCCGCCTTACGTCGTGTCGTTGCCCGCCTAGTTCTTGGCTGTTTATCAGGTGGTGAACTTGATTTTTCACTTTCGTCACCTTCAGCTAACCACGCTAACGGGTCATCGCCCATTGGTGTTTTCTTTTCTGCCATTAGCTGGTTCTCCCCTGTAATAAATCTTCTGCAAGTGACTGATAATCTTCTGCACCTGCACTAGAGATTTTGTAATCAAATATCGTCTTTCCGAAGCTTGGACATTCAGCCAAAGCCACATTTTCACGAATTACGGTCTGAAATACTCGTGTTGGAAAGTATTTCAATACTTTGTTTCTGACTTCTTTAGTGAGTCGTCGTCTCATTTGCATTCTTGTTGTCACTAACCACAATGTAACGGGATCTTGGCCTGATAGTGACTCAGCTCTTTTGAGTATTTGCATCATGCGAGATAAACCTTGTAGTGATAAATAATCACCAGACACGGGGATCAATAATTCATCTGCCGCAAACATTGCATTAATACCTAATAATCCTGATGAAGGAGGACAATCAATTAAGACAAAATCAGATTCATTCAAAGATGAATTTTCTATTGCAAGTCTTAATATATGACCTCGCGAAGAACCTCCTTCAGCAATATGTTCAACATCAGCCAAACGTGCTCCCGCTGCCACAACATCTACCTTATCTCTCGCCTCTATAATCATGTCATCAAGTAACTCACCATCAAGCAATACTCGGTCTAAACTACCTTGCTTATCATCTAGGCCATAACCTGTCGCCACTTGTCCTTGTGGATCCATATCCAACAAGGTCACTTTTTTTCCTACTCGCGCCAAAGCATGACCTAGGTTGATAGTCGTTGTTGTTTTACCGACCCCTCCCTTTTGATTCATAATGGCAATAATGCGTGTCATATCTATTAATCCTTGGGCTAACCCAAAGCCTCAACACTTAAGAGGCGATCTACATTTAAGATCATCATCATCGCGTCATCTTCCAATGTCACAAGACCTGAAATAAATTCTATACTGACACTTGAACCAAAATCTGGAGTAGGTTTAATGTCTTCTGGTATGACGTTATGTGTATCAGATACACCATCAACAACAATCCCCACTGTGCGATTAGTTGCACCCTCTACTTTCAGTACCACCACCACCGTTGTCGGGGTATATTCTTTAGGCGGCATATCAAAACGCAACCGTAAATCAACAATCGGAACAATCGTTCCACGCAGGTTTAACACGCCACATAAATAGTGAGGAGAGTTTGGGATGCTAGTCACTTGATCCCAGCCTTTAATTTCTTGAACGCGAAGGATTTCTACACCATATTCTTCATCACCCAATAAAAAGGTTAAATATTGTTCAGAATTATCATCAACGGATGTTATTGAATCCAATGCTTCATTCACCTGTTGTTCACTCATTCCACTTCTCCTCAGGCCGCTCGGTCATTATTAACAACCAGTGCCAATGAAGGCTCACGGTACAAAGCAATTAAACCTGGCACATCAAGGATTAAGGCAACGGTACCGTCACCTAATATCGTGGCACCGGACACTCCTAGCACCTTGCGATAATTTGTTTCTAAGCTTTTTATCACGACTTGTTGCTGACCTAATAAGTCATCAATAAACAAACCTACTTTTTGACCCTCACCTTCAACAATAACTAATAAGCCTTCTTCTAAATCCGTCGTTTCAGGAGTCAAATTGAATACATCGTACATGCGAATAACAGGTACATATTCATCACGTAATGGGTATAGCTCTCCCTTCCCTGAAACCTGTTTGATATCACTGCTATCCACCTCCAAAGTCTCAATGATCGATATCAATGGAATGATGTAGTTCTCATCTGCAACACGGATCGTTTGTCCATCCATAATCGCAAGGGTTAATGGTAGACGAATAGTAAAGACTGAACCTTGGCCTCGTTTTGAAACAACCTCAACACTTCCACCTAGGCTGGTAATGTTCTTACGAACCACATCCATCCCTACTCCACGCCCAGATACGTCAGTAACGTGCTCGGCAGTCGAAAAACCAGGCAAGAAAATAAGATCATGAATTTTCTCAGGGCTTAATTCATCATTGGCATCAACCAGACCTTTTTCAATCGCCTTAGCTAGGATTTTGTCTTCATTAAGACCTGCACCATCATCGTGGATCTCAATAACAATATTGCCGCCTTGATGAAAGGCCTTCAATTGCAACAAGCCTGTTTCATCTTTTCCTGCAGCCAATCTCACTTCAGGCATTTCTAAGCCATGGTCAAGTGAGTTACGAACTAAATGAACAAGTGGGTCACCAATTTTCTCCATCACTGTTTTATCTAACTCAGTTTGTTCACCTGTTAATTTCAACTCAACCTTTTTACCCATCTTATCGGTCATATCGTGAACCAAGCGAGGGAAACGATTAAATGAAAAACTAATCGGTAACATCCTAATTCTCATGATCGCTTCTTGCATTTCGCGTGAGTTACGCTCGAGCTGGGCTAAACCATCAATCAGTTTAGGGATCATATTAGGAGTAAAATTATCACCAATCTGACTCAGCATTGATTGGGTAATGACTAACTCACCCACCAAGTTAATGAGTGAATCAACCTTATCAGTACCGACACGAATTGAACTTGCTGCAGGTGCAGCAGCTACTTTCGGTTTAGGATCTATTGTACCTACCTCTACCTCTACCTCTGCCGCGACCACTGCAGGTTTCAGCTCTTCAACTACAGCATCAATTGGTTCAGAAACCGTGGCAAGTTCAGCAGCTGCGATGTCTTCTCCAACAGTCTCGGTAACGGGTGCCGCATGCTTATCTAATTCGACTACAGTCTCTTCAACTTGAGTCGTTTGTTTGACAGCCAAAGGTTCAATAACAAGATCGCAATCTTCATCAACCCATTCAAATATCTCGACAACATCAGCTTCAGGAATGTCACCTAATAAAGTGAGGTCCCATGAAAGGTAACTGTCTTCAGGCTCTAAATCAGAAAAAGGAGGAAGCTTGTCATCATTAATTTTGGTGCTTAATTCACCCAAACTTGATAACTCACGTAGCATGCGAACAGGATCATTACCTGTCTGCAATAAATGAGCGTGAGGTGTGAATTGAATCTTCCAGCCTTGAGATTTAGGCCCTCCTGTTTCTACAGCAACAGGTTCAGGCTCTGCTTCAACGGCAATACTCTCTCCTGCCATCATCGCTTCTAGTTTATTACGAACATTTTCAATTCGTACATCATCTGTATCTGTTTTTTGTTGTACTGCCGTTAGCATTTCACGCAGAACATCAACTGATTCTAAAAAAAGATTCGTCAATTCAGCGGTTACTTCACGTTCGCCATTTCGCGTTTCATCCAGCATTGTTTCCATGACGTGAGTAAACTCTGATACCGCCATAAAGCCAAATGTACCTGCACCACCTTTTATCGAGTGGGCAGCTCTAAATATAGTATTAATGGCATCAATATCTGCAGCCCCGACGTCAAGGTTAAGCAGACCACTTTCCATCGCATCAAGGCCTTCGAAACTTTCCTCGAAAAATATATCGTGAAATTGTGAAATATCAATACTCATAGCTTATTCCTACTAAATTTAAAGCGTAACTTCCCTACAAATATTTCGTAAGTCATTGTTTAATATGTGGGAAGGACTAGCCTATCACTTTCTTAATCGTCGCTAACAATTGATCTGGATTGAATGGCTTCACTAACCAACCCGTTGCCCCGGCAGCACGACCTGCTTGTTTTTTATCTGCACCAGCTTCTGTTGTCAAAACCAATATCGGGGTGAACCGATAGGCTGGCAAAGCTCGTAATTCTTTCGTTAATGTCAGCCCATCCATGATCGGCATATTTACATCTGTCAGGACAAGGTCAAACGATTGGGTTTTTGCAATATTCAATGCTTGCTGACCATCTACTGCATCCGTCACCATATGACCCGCGGCCTTTAATGTAAAAGCGACCATTTGACGCATTGAAGCTGAATCATCCACTGCCAATATTTTTGCCATGGCTACTCTTTCTCCTCATTACTGACATAAGCTTATGTCAGCTGGTTACTTTGTATCTTTACTCTAATCTTCAAATTCATTGAACACTAAACAAATACGATTGGGTTATCTCAAACGCATTGTCTTATATATTCATTCCTTCCGCCAATCCTAAAAGTTTTACACTTCGCATAAAAGCGTCACTTGGTGAGTCCCAAACTAAGCCTTGGCCACGTTTTTCAGCTTCTTTGGCATAAGCATACATAACTTGTAATACTGCGCCGTCAATTCGTTCTATGTCACTCACATTAAAGCGAACCTTGTTCCCTTCGGCTAACTCAGTTAGTAATTTAGCATAAAGATCACCCACATCAGCGATACCTAAAGCCTCACCACACTCAATTACTGTTACTTCACTATCTTCCATTACGAACTCCAAGCCTAAATCTGAACACTATCTTAGTAGCGTATGAAGTAATCACAATACATCGTCAGGGTATTTTCCCACCGCTCTGTCAGCACCACCTGCTTACCGCTTAAAGATGAAATGGTTATTCTTGCCGCTTTGTCATTTCCTCTTACCACATCAATATACTTTTATTGCCGATCAGATTGACTAACACTTACTGCCTTACCCCTCGTCATAACTAGCTTTCCTACATATTAACAAGATCAAAGTAATGTATATTCTCACTTTCTTTGATAACAATAATGCAGAGACCATGCCAGTTAAACCTCTTCTATCTAACCTAACACCAATAGTTTGATAAGCAATCAATAATTATGATTATTTTCTAGGTTTACGAACCCATTGAGAGGTGTTTCGCTCATCATTTTCTAACTGTTCTTGCCGTGATTCTTGTTGCAACTCTTCATCTTGATAACGTCCTACTAAAGCCTGCATAGCTTGCTCTTTACTCCGTACTTTTTGCCAAACAACACGCTGCTGTTCCAAGTGGAAAAGGCGTTCTTTCACTTGAAATTCTTGAGCCTGAATAGCTTGATCTAGCTGTACTAAAAAACTACGCAATTCTAGAACTTTTTGTGCGCTCATTACTAAGGAATCCCCCTGCCTAAATTTAGCCAGATATTCTCCTTTATAACGTTTAAGTTCTTCTAGTTGGTTCTTATCTTGTAACCATGCCGTATTTGCTTGGCCGACCGTCGCTAATGCAGCTTCTGTCTCTTTTGCAGCAATATCAACAACAGGTGTAAGTCTTTTTGATCGTTTCATATGCTCAGATTAGCAGATTTATGTTGCAGGTTATGAGTAACATTCCCATTAATTTCCTTGGAGATATCACTTTAGAAGGTATTTTGACCTGGATTTATAGTCATTGCTTGTATGGGGTTAATGCTTTGCTGCACAGGTTGCTGCATAACCTGCTGTAAGTCCGCCAAGCTTTGCTGCCAATTAACCGCTTCACTCATACCTTGTTTTATTAGCCCTTGTAAACTTGGATACATCGCAATAGCTTCATCAATATTGATATCACTTCCTGCCGCATACGCACCAATATTAATCAGATCTTGATTTTGCCTGTAGGTTGAGAATATTTGTTTAAAGTTTTGAGATTGTTGCAAATGTTCAGCAGATACAATTTGAGGCATAACACGACTAATTGATGCTTCTATATCAATGGCAGGATACTGCCCTGCCTCCGCTAATCGACGAGATAGGACAATATGCCCATCTAAAATAGCGCGTGCGGCATCCGCAACAGGATCTTGTTGATCATCGCCTTCCGTCAATACGGTATAAATAGCGGTAATGGCACCACCGCCTTCCGCCCCATTACCCGCACGTTCAACAAGTTGAGGTAATAATGAGAATACTGATGGTGGATAGCCTTTTGTCGCAGGAGGTTCACCAATTGCCAAAGCAATTTCACGCTGTGCTTGAGCATATCGGGTTAAAGAGTCCATTAACAATAGAACTTGCTTACCTTGATCACGAAAATATTCTGCAATACTCGTTGCTAACATGGCACCATGCAAACGCATTAAAGGAGAGTGATCCGCTGGCGAGGCCACAACAACAGCACGCTCTAGACCTTCCGTTCCTAAGATATCTTCAATAAACTCTTTTACTTCTCGTCCACGTTCACCGATAAGCCCGACCACAATGACATCAGCTTCGGTAAAGCGTGTCATCATGCCGAGTAAGACACTCTTACCCACACCACTACCTGCAAAGAGTCCCATACGTTGGCCTCGCCCCACACTCAATAAGGCATTAATAGCTTCAACACCCACATCTAAATGTTGACGAACAGGAGAACGCGTTAGAGGATTAACCGGCTCACCATGAAGAGGAACTCTGTCCTTAACATTTAGAGGACCTTTGCCATCAAGTGGTTTACATGAGCCATCGACAACGCGGCCTAATAATTCTTCACCAACAGGAACTTGAGAGTCGCTTCGAAGAGGGCGAACCCGTGCATTGGGTACGAGGCCTCGAGTATCGCCTGTTGGCATGAGATAGAGTGTTTCGCCAGAAAAGCCAACCACCTCTGCTTCTATTGGTTTGCCGCCTACACCTTGAACTTCACATCGACTGCCAATCGGTGCCTGAAAGCCAACCGCTTCCAATGTCAGTCCGACCATCCGCGTTAAACGGCCTTCAATAACTAAAACTTCAGCAGGATCACTATCTAAACGTTGTTGATATTCTTTTAGCTTTTCACGCAAGTTTTCGTTACGGTTAGTATGATTACTCAGCAGTGTCATCAATACGTTCCTCACCAAGCAGTTTATTCATCACACTACTTAATCGAGCTTCTACTGTCGCATCAACCGTAGTATTAGCGGTTATTAGCTTTACGCCACCACGTGTTAATAACGGGTCTTCAATCCACTGCCAATTTGATTCTTCACTTTCTATTGATAAACCTGTTTTGACTAATTCCACATCTTGCGGATGTAAGGTGATTTTTAATTTTCGATCATTAATGGGTAAAACAGCCATTGCTGCTCGAACAGCACCAATCACATGCTCAGGCTGTGTTTTTAGTTCTCGACGTACCAACTGACGAGTCATCGTCATAACCAATGAAATAAGATCATCTTCAACCTGCTGATCAATCTCGGCTAATGGTGTATTTAATGATGTTAAGACTTGTTGCAAATAAGACACTTGCTGATTAATTTCTTGTTGTCCGGCTTCCTTTCCTGCCTTTAGACCGGCTTCATGGCCCTTTTCAAAACCTTCTTTATAGCCTTCTTGTTCTGCTTCTTTTTGCAGTCTTTCAAAATCTTTAACCGTAAGAGGACCTTGCCCATCTTCAATGTCAGAAACAGATACCATTGTTGGCGCTTCCCACCGTTGGTAAGCAGCGGCAATCTCATCTGATGATATAACATCAGCCTGATCGGTGATTAATTCATCTTTAGACGAAGTCATCTCCACCTCCTCCACCTAATTGAATTTCACCTTTATCAGATAAAGTTCGTGCGACAGTAAGGATTGTTTTCTGTGCTCCTTCAACATCACTAACTCGAACAGGAGGCATTGCTTCTAGATCATCTCGTAACATTTCAGCGGCACGTTGTGACATATTGCCAAGGAATTTTTCTCTTAAGGCTTCATCGGCACCTTTCAATGCAAGTTGTAATTGATCTGATTGAATTTCACGCATTAATGTTTGAATACCGCGATCATCAACATCAATAAGATTATCAAATACAAACATAAGATCTTCGATATTTTGTCCTAAATCAGGCTCAGTTTCTTTAATGGAATCCATAATTGCAGCTTCGATACTACCCTCAACAAAGTTAAGAATATCTGCAGCAGTTTTCATTCCACCAACAGTCATTGTTTGACCACCAGAATTACCACTAAATTGTTTTTCTAAAATTTCATTTAACTCGGTCAA
>Ga0209707_1000738_pt1 | contig 19229 bp, 17 predicted proteins | sample EN4Hudsemesocosm_FD_184630 | JGI IMG/M metagenome (GOLD analysis project Ga0209707, IMG submission 184630) | Methane-oxidizing microbial communities from mesocosms in the Hudson Canyon - EN4B Hudson Canyon (SPAdes) (version 2) | ecosystem: Environmental > Aquatic > Marine > Cold seeps | place... | reverse complement strand
ATTTTAGCTGCGGAAGCGATGAAAATTATGCAACAAAAGAAGATTAATGCACTGCTGGTTGTTGATGAAGAGAGTAAATTAGTGGGTGCTTTGAATATGCATGATTTGGTGCGTGCAGGGATTGTTTAAAATAAGGCTAAAGGCTAAGGTGAGAAAAATTGGAACAGGTTTTACAAAAAGCAAAGCAGTTAAAATTATTGATTCTGGATGTTGATGGTGTATTAACAGATGGGCGCTTATTTTTTGATGCTCAGGGCGGAGAGTATAAAAGTTTTCATGCGCGGGATGGTCACGGGATTAAACTTTTACGACAAACAGGTGTCGAGGTGGCGGTGATCTCTGGTCGAAAATCTCAATCTGTTGCACTAAGAATGCAGGCATTAGGTGTCGAGTATGTCTACCAAGGGCATGAAAATAAAATAGCTGCTTTTGAAGAAATTATTCAATCCATGGGAATCATGCCTGAACAGGCTGCCCATGTTGGAGATGATTTGCTTGATTTACCCATAATGCTGCGAGCTGGATTATCTATTGCAGTAAGTGATGCCAATTTTGCGGTTAAAGAATATGCTGACTGGTGTACAGAAACAGCAGGTGGCTTGGGTGCTGTAAGGGAAGTGTGTGATTTTATTATGCAGGCTCAAGGAACTTTTGATGAGGTTTTGAAGAGTTATATGAAATGACGTTTGCTCAGTATCGCGTTTATTTCGTTTTATTTTTTTTAGTGATAGGGTCCTGGTTTCTGGCCGATCTTTTTGAAGTAAAACAACAAAGTGTGATAAAAGTTGCAGACCATAGTGCTGATTATTTTAGTACGGGCTATTATAAAAAAGAAATGGATCAACAAGGTTTGCTGAAAAGTGAGTTGAATGCTGAAAAAATGATCCATTATGCTGATGATCAGACTACGCATTTAGAGAGTCCAGTGATGACTTTATATAATGCAGATGCACCTCCGTGGGTGATTCATTCGGAAACTGCTATTTTAGAAGCAGATGGTGATCATTTACAGTTGATGGGGAAAGTTCTGGTCAGCAGAGACGGGGCGGAAAAAATCAGGCCTTTTAAATTAAGCACTAGCCTCTTGAAAGTACAGTTATCGAAGAATTATGCAGAGACAACAAAATGGGCGAAAATAATTGATGATCGCAATAGAACGGAAGGGGTAGGGCTGGAAATTACCTTTGTAGAACCAGTAAAGCTAAAGTTTTTGTCAAAAGTTAAAGGGCGTTATGTTTTTAATTAAATCATTTACCATTATTATTTTATTGGCTGTTAGTCATCTGGCTGTTGCTCTTGAAAGTGATTCTGAACAGCCGGTTTATATCGATTCAAATACAGCAACTTATAATGATAAAACGGGGACCAGTATTTACACCGGGAATGTAGAAACTACTCAAGGAAGTCTACATATCAAGTCCGATAAATTAGTTGTTTATATGAAAGAGGGTGATGTGGATAAAATGGTTTTCACGGGTAAGCCAGCAAAATTTAGACAGCTACCAGGGGAAGGCAAAGAAGAAATTCATGGTGAAGGCTTAACGGGTGAATATTACCCTGATAAAAATAAGTTGATTTTAATTGAACAGGCGGTTGTTTCTCAAGGGACTAGCCGTTCAGCCAGTCGATTGATTATTTATGATAGTAAAAATTCTTTGATTAAAGCAGGAGAAAAATCCTCTGACTCAAAGCGGGTCCATTCTGTATTTAAAGCCAAATCCAAGAAAAAGGAAGCTGAATGAGCAGGCTTGCTGCAAAGCATTTGATAAAAAGCTATAACAGTCGGCATGTGGTTGATGGTGTATCCTTGCATGTGGATACCAGTGAAGTTGTTGGATTACTGGGCCCTAATGGGGCGGGTAAAACAACCAGCTTTTATATGTTGGTGGGCTTGATTAAGGCTGATGAAGGTGAGATATTTTTTGATGAAATGGATATAACCCATTTTCCTATGCATAATCGTGCCAGCTTAGGTGTGGGCTACCTGGCTCAAGAGCCTTCAGTTTTTCGTAAGTTAAGTGTTGTGGATAATTTGCGGGCAGTGATTCAGATTCGTTCTGATTTAACTAAAGGGCAGGCAGAATTACTGATAGAAGATTTGCTGGATGAGTTTAGTATTACTCATTTACGAGACCAGATAGCATTAGGCTTGTCTGGAGGGGAGCGACGACGTGTCGAAATTGCCAGAGCGCTGGCAACAGATCCGCAGTTTATTTTGCTGGATGAGCCCTTTGCCGGAGTAGACCCTATTTCTGTGATTGATTTACAGAAAATTATTGCACATTTAAAACAAAGAGGAATTGGGGTTTTAATTACTGAACATAAAGTCAGGGCGACACTGGAAATTTGTGACAGAGCATATATACTTAATGCAGGAAAGGTGATTGCAGAAGGGAGTACAGCCGATATAGTCGCAAATGAAGAGGTAAGGAAAGTGTATTTGGGTGATAACTTTAGTTTGTAATTGATTTTAATAGGATAATATAAGGTGCTGTATGGGTGTAGAGGTTTTTATGACATTAAAGTTGGATAGAATTATTTAATGAAGCAATCATTACAGCTACGTATTGGTCAAAGTCTGACAATGACGCCTCAGTTACAGCAGGCGATTAAGTTGCTACAACTGTCAACTCTGGATTTACAGCAAGAAATTCAACAGGCACTTGAATCTAACATGATGCTGGAAGTTGAAGAAGAGACTGTTAGTACTCAGAATGATACTGAAAAGAAAGTAGAGCGACAGGAAGATGCCACCAGTGAAGGTTCGCAAACTGATATACCCGATGAGTTGGCGGTTGATTCTACCTGGGATGATGTTTATGAGAATACTCAGCCTACGCTAGCGGCGCAAGAAAATACAGATTTTGAAGCACAACGAAGTAAACCTGTTACTTTGTGTACCTATTTATTGGATCAATTAGATTTGCTTTCAATTTCTGATAGGGACAGAGCCATTGCTATTGCAATTATTGATTCAGTTAATGTGGATGGCTATATCAGCGAATCAATAGAAAATATTTACCAGGGATTACAGTCGCAGTTTGAGGGTTTGGAGCTGGATGAAGTTGAAGGTGTTTTGCATCGAGTGCAAAATTTTGATCCTATTGGTATTGCCGCAAAAGATTTGGCAGATTGTTTGCTTATTCAATTACAGCAGATTCCTGAGGAAACGTCCTTTAGGACTGAGGCAATAGAGTTGGTTAGGCGTCATCTGGATTTATTAGGTTCGCATGATCAGCTAAAGTTAATGCGTAAACTGGCTTTGTCAGAGTATCAATTAAGCGAAGTCATTGCCTTAATTAGAACTCTGGATCCGAGGCCTGGAGCACAAATTCAATCGGAAAATTCTGAATATATAGTGCCAGATGTTTTTGTATCTAGGCAGAAAAGTGGCTGGGTGGTCAGTTTGAATCCTGATATATCACCTAAATTACGGGTTAATTCAGTTTATTCCGGAATGATCAAGCGAGCTGATAACAGTAAAGAAAATGTCAGTATGAAAGAACATCTACAAGAAGCGCGCTGGTTCATTAAAAGTTTACATAGTCGGAACGATACCTTGTTGCGTGTTGCCAAGAGTATTGTAGAAAAGCAGGAAGGTTTTCTGGAAAATGGGGCTATTGCCATGAAACCCATGGTATTAAGGAATATAGCCGAAGAATTAGAGTTACATGAATCAACAATATCACGTGTAACAACACAGAAGTATATGCATACTCCTAATGGTATAGTAGAATTCAAATATTTTTTCTCTAGCCATGTTTCTACAGAGAATGGAGGAGAATGCTCTGCAACGGCAATCAGAGCATTCATTAAAGAGATGGTTGGAAATGAAAATCTGGCAAAACCATTGAGTGATAGTAAAATGTCGGATGTTTTAAAGGAGAAGGGTATAAATGTTGCGAGGCGAACGGTAGCAAAGTATCGTGAAGCAATGTCTATTCCCTCATCAAGCCAAAGAAAGCGTCTTTTATGACGATTGATAGAAAGTTTTTTAATAAGGAGTTATTCCATGCAAGTAAGTGTAACGGGTCACCATGTAGAGGTTACAGGTTCATTAAGAACCCATGTAGAAGAAAAAATCAGTAAGTTAAAGCGTCACTTTGACAATGTGACTGATGTTCATGTTATTTTAACAGTTGAGAAGCTTGAACAAAAAGCTGAAGCTACAGTGCAAGTTAGCGGAGCAAAATTATTTGCAAATGATATTCAAGAAGATATGTATCAAGCAATTGATGGTATGGTTGATAAATTAGATCGTCAAATTATCAAGCACAAAGAAAAAACTGGAAGCCATAGGTAGTTATTGATACTGCTGAATGAAAGGCCTTTCTTGATTGGGTTAGGGTTGATGGAAGTTAAGTTAAGTAAGGTGGTAATATTTATTTTAACATTTGGACGTGGGACTTTAGTCCCGTATCTTTTAAGCGAGGCTGAAGTCTCGCTTGCAAAGCCTTCAAATTGAAAATGTTAAGATATTTATCCTTCTTAACTTACTTGCATTAAGGCCCCTTTTTTGATGAGAGGCTTTTTATTTTTTACTTTGTAAAGCAATCTTTAGCTACGATAAATAGATGAAACTTTTAATTATTAGTGGGCTTTCTGGTTCAGGGAAAAGTATTGTTTTAGATACTTTGGAAGATTGTGGTTATTATTGCATTGATAACTTGCCAATCACATTGCTTGCAGGTTTTATCAGTCAGGTAATGCAGGCAGATGTTTCTACTTACGAGAAAACGGCTATAGGGATAGATGCCAGAAATCAGCGAAAAAGTTTATTGAATTTTACCAGTATTGTAAATGCTATTCGTAAACAAGGGATTGAATGTGAAGTTGTTTTTTTGCAAGCAGAAGAAAATGTTTTGCTTAAAAGATACAGTGAAACACGGCGAAAACATCCTTTAACGACATCCAGAGTGGCTTTAAAAGAAGCGCTAAAAGTCGAAAAAGAAATGATGGAGCCTGTATTAAGGTATGCTGATATTGTTTTAGACACCAGTCGTACCTATGTGCAGCAGTTACGTGAGCTGGTAAAGAGTCAGCTTGAGAAAAATAATGAGCAACATTTATCATTACAGTTTCAATCATTTGGCTTTAAACATGGCATACCTCTGGATATAGATTTTATGTTCGATGTACGTTGTTTACCTAACCCTTATTGGGTGCCAGAATTAAGACGGTTTACAGGGAAAGATAGACCCGTTATTGATTATTTAAATAAATCAGAGGATGCACGGCAGCTTTTTAAGGATATTCGTGTGTTTCTTGAGCAATGGGTGCCTCGATTTGATACAGATAACCGCAGTTATTTAACTGTTGGGATAGGATGTACAGGTGGGCAGCACCGCTCAGTTTATTTAGTTGAAATGTTAGTTAATCATTTTAAAAAAACAGATTTAAATGTCATTGTTCGACACAGAGAATTACCTTAAAGCTGCCTGGATGCAGCTATGTGTTAGTGAAAAACAAAAACTAACGCACTAAAGCCCCCTTATTATTGCTATATTCATACCTATGCCATCATCAACTTTAAACAAAGAACATAATATAAATTTATTAGCACAGGCCGTCGAATTATTAGAGACTGGGTCTCTGGTTGAGATCAGAGACTTTGTGCATGAACTGTTTCCTGCAGAAACAGCAAATATACTTGAGTCTTTGGAAATTGAGCAAAGATCGAGGGTTTGGGGTGTAATTCCGCCTAGCGTGATGGGGGAAATACTTGTCAGGGTTCATACTGAAGTTGGGCAAGGGCTTTTAAAAATTACCGATAGATCAGACTTGATCAAAGCAACAGAAAATCTTGAATCTGACGATATGGTGGATTTACTCCATGTCTTGCCAGAGCCTTTATTATCTGAAGTTATGGAGTCTATGGGGGTTCATGAAAGAAATCGCCTGGAATCAGCTCTGAGTTATGATGATCACACTGCAGGTGGTCTGATGTCGCTTGATGTATTGACTATTCGTTCCGATGTGACGCTTGAAGTGGTTATGCGATATTTGCATAAGCGTGGAGATATGCCCTCGGCTACAGATAGTTTGATTGTGGTAGACCGCTCTGATCATTTATTAGGAGTGTTGTCATTATCTGACTTAGTCACAAACGAACCTCATACCAAGGTTCAAGATGCAATGGATGGGACTGTTAAGGGTATTTCGTATTTAATGCCTGCTCATGATGTTGCAACTATGTTTGAGCAGCGGCAAATGCTTTCTGCACCCGTAGTTGCAGAAAATGGACGATTAATGGGACGAATTACCATTGATGACGTGGTCGGTATTATCAGAGAAGAGGCTGATCATTCCATCATGAGTATGGCGGGCCTGGATGAAGAGCAGGATATGTTTGCACCTGTTATGACTAGTGCCAAGCGTCGAGCTGTGTGGTTAGGGGTTAATTTGGTGACAGCCTTTTTAGCTTCATGGGTTATCGGTTTGTTTGAGGCGACGTTGCAAGAGATTGTTGCTTTAGCTGTATTGATGCCTATTGTGGCCAGTATGGGAGGGATCGCAGGTAGTCAGACTTTAACCTTAGTGGTGAGAGGTTTGGCTTTGAGGCAGGTGAGTCATGCTAATGCTACCAGGTTATTGTTTAAGGAATTATCTGTTGGTGTGGTTAATGGTGTGTTATGGGCTGTTATCGTCGCTGTTATCGCCAGTATCTGGTTTCAAAGCATGGATCTGGGCTTATTGTTAGGTGCTGCCATGGTTATTAACCTGGTCTGTGCGGCACTTGCTGGTGCAAGTATTCCTCTTGTATTAGATAAAATGGGAATTGATCCTGCATTGGCTGGTGGGGTGTTATTAACAACAGTAACGGACTGTATTGGTTTTATGGCATTCTTAGGACTGGCAACAATCTTTTTATTGTAGTTAGGGATATCATAAAAATATTCATACCCCATCATGATAATTTGGCTATAAAAATAAGCTTATCGGGGCGCAGTGCTTTAGCACTGCTATTTTAGGCTACTAAGGTAACTCGAAATAAATAAACGACCAAAATAGTTCCCATGCTCTGCGTCACTGCCATTAAGTTAAGGGATTAGTCCGTTGGGGCGCAGTGCTTTAGCCTGCATTCATAGCTAAAACTAGCAGGCTAAAGCACTGCGCCCCATGTTGTATTTCTCTTAACTTAATGGCATTGATGCTCTGCGTGGGAATTTATTACTGAACGCTCCAGCGTTCCGTGACGCTGGAGCGTAGGAACGATGAGTAATGGTTTATTTATTGCGAGGTGCCTAATACAGGCTAAAGCACTGCGCTCCACTACCATTACTCTTAAACTTAATGGTAGTGGAGCTTTAAAGCGGGTAAGTTCATTCTTTTAAGGTTCCTTATTGGTGAATCTACAGGCAATGCTCGCATTGTCTGTCTCCAAGAGCTAGTCCTAGAATAGAGAGCCTACTCGATAACTCTAGCTACGTGAATCTATGCACTAGTACGGGGAAAGTCATTTTTGGTCATTTCCCCCGTTCATTTTCTTCGTTGAAAGGCACAACTATTCGCCTCAAATGAACAAAAAACCAACTCAAAAGGGCTTTCCCGCGTAAAGCTTTCTATTCTCGGGCTGGCCTCCTAGTTATTCCTAATCCCAGTAAAAATGGTGGGCAAAAGAACCTGCCCACCCTAGCTGGCTGAGAAAGAGAGGTTTAGTTTATAGTTCAGTCGCGGGTTGTTTTGTTAGGAAGGGTGTAAATTGCTCAAAATTAGTGAACGAAAGCAATAGATTGACTTGAGGGCTTGCAGTGTTGTTTGCTGGGAAGCAGGGAGTCCATAGCTAATGGAATACGCTTGGCTCGTTCCAAAATCCAGACGATCTCAGTCGTATTGGCTAATCAAGAAAGCCTGGATAGGGGGAGACGAAATATGAAGGTTTTGTTTTTATTTTAAAGACAGCAATTCTGTGCGGCCTTCCATTTCAAAGTTAAGTTTATCTTCTTTAGCCAACCAGCCGATTGCTCTTTGCACATCATTTCTGCTGATTTCTGTTTCTTTAGTCACTTTTGAAACACTGGTCGCACCATTTTCTTCCAGATATTCCCAAATTTTCCCAGCCGCAGTGCCGATAGTATCAGACATATTTTCTCTCTCTTTATAGTAATTAAAAATTAATTGGTTTTGCTTACTTCGTCAGGCAAGATGATATTTAATTCAAGGGTTTCTTGATCATCATCTTGTTCAAAATTTACCGAAATAGCATCTTGCTCAACATTAACATATTTTCGTATAACATCAAGCAATTCTTGTTGCAGCTTGGGTAAATAGGAGGGTTGGTTTCTTGATGCGCGTTCATGTGCAACAAGAATTTGTAAGCGCTCTTTAGCGACAGAGGCAGAGCTAGGTTTTGATGATCTAAAATAGTCAAGTAAACTCATTATTTGCTCCTGAATAACTTACCAAACAAGCCTTTTTTCTCCCCATTAATAAAACGGTGAGGCACATCTTCGCCTAAATAACGAGCAACAACATCAGAATAAGCCTGACCAGCGCGACTTTTCTCGTCTAAAATAACCGGGGTGCCTGAGTTAGATGCATTTAATACAGATTTAGATTCAGGGATTACACCCAGTAAGTGTAAAGAGAGTATGTCCTGAACATCTTCAACACTCAGCATTTCACCAAGCTTTACTCTGTCAGGAGAATATCGAGATAACAGCAGATATTCGTTGATTGGTTCTTCATCATGTTCTGCTCGACGCGATTTGCTCGCTAAAATGCCTAACATTCGATCTGAATCTCGAACAGATGAAACCTCAGGGTTGGTGACAACAAAGGCATCATCGGCAAAATACATGGCTAAATTTGCCCCGCGCTCTATGCCCGCTGGGGAGTCACAAACGATGTACTTAAAATCTTTAGATAGCTCTTCTAAAACCTTGCCAACACCTTCTTGAGTTAAAGCGTCTTTATCGCGTGTTTGCGATGCAGGTAGAATATAAAGCTGATTACAACGCTTATCTTTGATTAGCGCCTGGCGTAAACTGGCTTCACCATTTATGACGTTAACAAAGTCATAAACTACACGGCGTTCACAGCCCATGATCAAGTCAAGGTTACGAAGGCCTACATCAAAATCAATAACGGCTGTTTTATGGCCTTTTTTAGCCAATCCCATGGCAATAGCGGCACTCGTAGTGGTTTTACCTACTCCGCCTTTTCCTGATGTTACAACAATAATTCTAGCCAATTTTTTATCCTCTACCGATGTGTATTTGAGATTGTTAGCGGTTCAATCTCTATATATTATTAATAATTAATGCTTGGTCTTGTAAAAAAATCTGTGTGGGTTTGTGCTGATCCACTGTATCTAACTCTTCGCTTATTTTATAGTGTCCAGCGATAGAAACAAGTTCTGCCTGTAGAGCTGAGCAAAAAATACGGCTCTTAGTGTTGCCTTGAACACCTGCTAAAGCTTTGCCTCGAAGAGCGCCATATACATGGATATTACCTTCAGCCATGATTTCGGCACCAGCACTTACATGGGAGAGTACCGTTAGGTCACCTTTTGCATAAATGCGTTGCCCTGAGCGGATAGGGTGGGTAATTAATCTGTTCTCAACGGTGTTGCTGGCTTTATTGTCTGTTTTTTCCGCAACAACTTCATTAGGCGATGGTGTTAAATTTTGATTGGCAGGGCGGCTTTCTGTGTGCGCATTGCGGATCGTATGCAGAGGAATATGTAATTCCAGTGCTAGTTTGTTTTGTTCTTCATTGCCGCTACTAATACCTATAGGGAATAGTTTTTCCGTATGTAAGAACTCTATTAATGTAGCTAGATCAAAAGCTTGTTCAGTATTGTTACAATTTTGTAAATCAATCAGTAACGGTGAGTTTTTAAAGAACTCAGGTGCCTGCGCTATCTTCTCTTTTAATTGATGTTTAATCTGTTTTAGTTCTGTGTGCTGAATAACTAGAACAGGTACGCTGAAAGACGAGCTTTTAAATTCTATAGCGAATTTTGTATAGATAGGTGCTTCAGTGTCTGTCGACATTGGCTAATATTATGTTGGTGTAATAGATTGAATAATATCATTTCTATTAACAAAAATCATTTTTCCAATGATAATAATTTTGATTTAATTATTTGTGTAGTCGGTAACTGTATACCTAGGCTATTTGCCACACTGCTATTGGTAGCAATGCTGAAGTATTTTGGCCAGAAAGAATGTGATGATACAGAGCTGGGTGTGTTGATAACTTGCAGTGCTAGTTCTGAAATTTGTTGTGCTATTTGTGGCGGTGAAGAATAGATTGCGGCAATGGCACCGGCATGCACATAAGTTTTAGAAAAGCCGATTAGAGGAATATTGTAGCGATAAGTTGATAATAATAGGAAAGGGATGTTTTCTCTATTATGAATGCTTGGGTCTGGTAAAGCTAAAAGCACATCAATATTTTCGATGAGTTGGTTTAGCTCTCGATTAAGGTTGTTTTCTTCATTAATGGTCTGAGCATGTAAAGTTAAATTGAGTTTCTTGCTTTCGATATTAAGTGAAGGTAATTTTGTTGCGGAAAAAGCGCTTGTCAGAACACCAATGTTTTTTGAGCTGGGAAGCAGTAAATTTATGAAATTTAACTGGCGAGAAATGGGTTGGTCAAGATAAATGGAAAAGCTGTTGTCAGTTACAGAGGAGGGGAGATGTACGCTGTTCTCAGGGATTAGGCTATTTATTGTTGGAATTGAAGAGGGGGGAACAATGGCAGCTGCTTTTGTACCAAGTGTAATAATCAGGCGGGTGGTTTTGTTGGATATCTGATCGCTACGGAAGTTTTTGAAGTGTAGTGTTTGAACTGTAATATGGTTATTTCCTTGTAAGTCGCTTGTTAGTAGTTTGTTAATGTTGTTGTATATATTGCCCCTGTTGTCAGTGACAATGAGGATGGAATGCTTTTCTGCCAAAGCGATATGAGGAGTAAATAAATAGAGAAGGCAAGCAAGTATGATTAGAAGTTTTGCATGTACGGGGGGTATAGAAAACGGATTTCTAGGCTTGTTTCTATGTGGCTGATAAGCATTTTGAATTAGCAGGAAATCCATTTGTTAAATATAACTAAACAATCTTTGTTGTTCAAGAGGGGTGAGAGTTAATAAGGTCTTGCCTGTTGGTAACGCTAAAACTCAGTCCATTGTACTGGAATTTAATTAATTTAGTTGGTTTTTTAACAGAAAAATAAGTGAGTGCTGAATAAGGGAGGGGAAAGCTCTGTATGTTGCTATTTTTATTGATGTTTTGCTAAAGGCCATCCCTGGCTATAGCATTGGTAAATGTGCTGTAGGGTTTTAAGGCAGCATGAAACCACGGATTGTAAAGAATAAAAATGCAGCTAATAGCCCCGATAGAGGGACAGTGACAACCCATGCAGTTGCAATTTTGTATAAATGTGAACGTTTAACGAGCTCTTGTTTATAGCCTTTTTGCAGACTCTTACGTTCTTTGTTGGTGATAGGTGAGGCACCTTTTTTAGCTTTTAATTCGGATAGAATTTTGGCTTTAGTCTCTATTGAAGATTCTTCATAATGTTTTAATAGTTGATCAACTCTTTCAGGGTCATCAGCTTGTTCATGATGCTCTCGAATTTCAACTACTCTTTTAACGTGACTGTTTTTTAGATATTCACGTAGAAAACCCACTCCAAAAATAGCACCAACAGCAATGTGAGTGGAACTAACAGGAAGGCCTAATTGGCTGGCAATAATAACAGTGATAGAGGCTGACATAGCAACACAGAATGCACGCATTTTATCAAGCTCTGTAATGCCGCTACCCACGGTGCGAATAAGCTTAGGTCCGTATAGTGCTAAACCGATTGAAATACCCAGTGCCCCAACCAACATAACCCATATCGGAATACTTGCTTTAGCAGTAATGCCCGAATTAATGACGGCATCATTAATGGCTGCAAGAGGACCAACAGCGTTGGCAACATCATTAGCGCCATGAGCAAAGCTGAGTAGTGCGGCAGAAAAAATTAATGGCAAAGTGAATAAGGTATTAACGCTTGTTTTTGAATTTTCAAGCTTGTTTGCAGCTTTTTTAATTAACGGTTTAATAATGAAAAAGATACAAACAGCAATGGCAAGCCCTATACCGCCAGCCATTAAGATATCGAGTTTCCATATTTTTTTAAGACCTTTCATGATTAAATAAGTAGAAAAAGCCCAAGCCATAAACGAAATTAATATTGGAACCACGCGTTTCGCTGCGGCAATTTTATCTTCTTTATAAGTCACGGTCCGTTTAATCAAATAAAGAAAGGAGGCCGCAATAATACCGCCAAATAACGGTGAGATTACCCAGCTTGCAGCAATTTTTCCGAACACAGGCCAATTGGCAACACCAAAGCCCCCAGCGGCAATACCTGCGCCCAGTACGCCACCGACAATTGAATGGGTAGTAGAAACTGGTGCATTTAAGGCTGTTGCAATGTTTAACCAGATTGCCGCGGCGAGTAAGGCGGCCATCATTAGCCAGATAAAGGTATTGGTATCGGTAATTGTCGATGGATCAATGATGCCTTTTTTAATGGTGCTGACCACATCGCCGCCAGCAATCAAAGCCCCACCTGATTCAAAAACGGCTGCAATAATAATCGCGCCAAGTAATGAAACTGCTCCAGAACCTACCGCCGGCCCAACATTGTTTGCCACATCATTGGCACCAATATTAAGTGCCATATAGGCACCAAAGGCCGCGGCCGTTATTAAAATATGATTCCCTGACTCGGGCATGATAAAAGCCGAGACGAAATAGACCACAACTAAGATAAAAGTAAAGGCAAAGAGCGCTTTAAAAAAATCCTGATTTATAAGGGGGGTATTTTGTATGTTTTGATTATTCATTACACTGTTCCAAGCATATTTTATGATGCTGTAATTATGTCAAAGATCACAATTGTATTACAGAAATATTACAGAAATATTACAGTTACATTACGTAGGTGTTTTTTTTGCACTAAAGAAGTCAAAAAAGGGCAGTTTTTTAAATTGTTAGAATGCAATAAAACTATAAAACCTTTTGATTATTAAGGTGTTTATTTGTTTGCATGAAAATTATAAACTTGCAATTCTCTGCATTTTCATATATTTTACTCTATTGTCCAAAGGCTAGGGGTGCTGGTAAAGCCAGCTGAGAAAAACCCTTTGAACCTGAATCCGGCTAATACCGGCGTAGGAAAGCCACTGTTTTCCTGCGCTTGAGCCATTATAATTCTGGAGCTATCCATGAGCGCTGTTCGTAAAGATATATCAACTACTGAAACCAGTAGTGTAAAAATTGATTCCTATCCCGCATCTGAAAAGATTTATGTAGAAGGCAGCCGTCCTGATATACAAGTCCCAATGCGAAAAATTTCCTTATCTGATACGCCCGTTCATTTTGGTACAGAAACAAATGGCCCTTTATATGTCTATGATACGTCGGGTGTATACACAGATCCTAATGTAGAAATTGATTTGCAAAAAGGTTTGGCGCCTATTCGTGCTGCTTGGATAGCAGAAAGAAATGACACAGAAGAACTCTCTGGTCCAAGTTCTGAATATGGTTTAGAGCGATTAGAAGATCCTGCGACTGCTGAAATGCGTTTTGAGCATATTAGTAAGCCGCGTAAAGCTAAAGCGGGTAAAAATGTCAGTCAAATGCATTACGCTCGCCAAGGTATTATTACCCCAGAAATGGAATATATTGCGATTCGTGAAAATCAAAATATGGAAAAAATGCGTGCGCTATATAATGGCCAGCATCCAGGTGAAAGATTTGGCGCAGAAATTCCAGAAACGATTACACCAGAATTTGTACGTGATGAAGTGGCCAGAGGTCGTGCCATTATTCCTGCAAATATTAATCACCCAGAAATAGAGCCAATGATTATCGGGCGTAATTTTCTGGTTAAAATTAACGGTAATTTGGGTAACTCTGCGGTGACTTCTTCGATTGAAGAAGAAGTAGAAAAAATGCTTTGGGGTATCCGTTGGGGTGGTGACACCATTATGGATTTATCCACAGGTAAAAATATTCATGAAACGCGTGAATGGATACTGCGTAACTCGCCAGTCCCTATCGGTACCGTTCCGATTTATCAGGCACTGGAAAAGGTAGATGGAAAAGCAGAAGATTTAACCTGGGAAATTTTCCGTGATACTTTGATCGAACAAGCAGAACAAGGGGTGGATTATTTCACTATCCATGCAGGTGTTCGTTTGCATCATGTGCCGATGACCGCAAAGCGTATGACAGGTATTGTCTCGCGTGGTGGGTCTATCATGGCGAAATGGTGTCTGGCTCATCATACAGAAAGCTTCTTATATACTCATTTTGAAGAAATCTGTGAAATCATGAAAGCCTATGATGTGTCATTCTCATTAGGTGATGGTTTACGTCCAGGTTCAATCTACGATGCCAATGACGAAGCACAATTTGCAGAACTGGAAACATTGGGTGAGCTAACTAAAATAGCCTGGGAACACGATGTTCAAACCATGATTGAAGGCCCGGGACATGTGCCTTTACACATGATTAAAATTAACATGGATAAGCAATTAGAAGATTGTCATGAAGCGCCTTTCTATACACTAGGGCCTTTGACAACTGATATTGCTCCAGGCTATGACCATATCACTTCGGCAATCGGTGCAGCAAATATCGGCTGGTATGGTTGTGCCATGCTTTGCTACGTAACTCAAAAAGAACATTTGGGTTTGCCGAATAAAGAAGATGTGCGTGAAGGGATTGTGACTTATAAAGTAGCGGCTCACGCAGCGGATCTGGCTAAAGGTCACCCAGGTGCACAGGCGCGTGATAATGCCATGTCTAAAGCACGTTTTGAATTCCGTTGGGAAGATCAATTTAACATTGCATTAGACCCAGAAAAAGCCCGCTCATTCCATGATGAAACACTGCCTAAAGATTCAGCGAAAGTGGCGCATTTTTGTTCGATGTGTGGTCCGCATTTCTGTTCCATGAAAATATCTCAGGATGTCAGAGAATATGCGGCAGAAAAAGGCCTAAAAGATGAAGAGGCTTTAAAGCAGGGAATGGACGAGAAGTCCGAGCAGTTCTTGAAAGAAGGCGCAGATATTTACCATAAGGTTTAATTGCGTCAGGGTGGGCTTTGCCCACCCTTTTTTTCTTTTTTCCAACATAGCCACTCACTCTGGTGGCTGGGTTAAAGTTGCATTTTACTTTCTACCTGCAGATATAACTCAATTCATTTACCACTAAATGAAGCTTGAATGCTTGATTCCAAGCGTTAATACTCGACCTCCCAGTTTTAAAATTTTTTATCCATTGACTCTTACTAAATCACCCTAAATTTTCCCCGGTCATATGTTTACCAGGTGGCATTAACTGAAAGATACATCAATGAGCCATCCCATTAACAGAGTGTTAAAATTCCATTTCTTAACAAAAACTAGCTTAGCTAATTCGCAATAAATAAACCACCAAAATAGTCCACGCTCTGCGTCACAGCCATTAAGTTAAGGGATTAGTCCGTTGGGACGCAGTGCTTTTTCCTCCATTCATAGCTAAAAATAGCAAGCTAAAGCACTGCCCTCATGTTGTATTTCTCTTAACTTAATATGCCTGTGAACAAACTACAGTTTTCTCGTTCCTACCATATTCGGTGGGAATGCATACCGTACTGTGACCCTAGGCAGGTATGTATTCCCACGCAGGAGCATGGGAACGATGAGGGGGGGGTATTTATTGCGAGTTGCCCTAGCTGTTTTTTCTATTTCCTCTAAATTTAAAAACTAGAGTATCGAGTAATAAGCATAAATAAAAGCCTCGTCCAATGCCATTAAGCTAAGATAGTTTATCTTTTGTAGGGGGGGTGAGTGATAGCGTAATCCAGCCTTTTTTAATGATTTGTCGGGCTGTGCTAGCACTTACCTAAGCAGGCAGATTTTTCCTTTATCATTATTTTATCTTCATAAAATCTGTTACTAGGCAATCATAAATTAACTGTCAACTAAAAAAAGTATAAATAAAGACTATACTGACTGTGTTTTTGTTCTGAATTATGGAATAGTGATTTGAACAAGAAAACAGAAAGCCTTGAAAGGCAAGTAACTATATTGGATGAAAGGTCTGAGGTCTTTAGTCGAGATTAAATTAAGTTGCAAATAATAATAACAATAATAACTGCCTTAAAATGAGCAAAATATGCGCCCAGAAGATTATTGATTCAACCCCTGTCCCGATGATTCTTGTTAATGATTCTGGAGAGATACTGGAATTAAATAATTCATTCATTCAGACATTTTCTTTTCAACTAGATGAACTGAGTCAGGCTAAGCCTTCCTGGCTATGTAAATTGACAGCTTTTCAGCACTGCCCAAGCGACTCGACTAGTTTTATAAAGTTTCTAAAATATACTGAAAAACTGACAATTAGTAAAAAGCCTATTGAAATAGATATTTATAGCAAAGACAATACATTACACACGACCCTTTTGAGTGTTTCTTCATTAGACCATCATCAGTATCTTATGGTCTTGTACGACATCACCGAGCATAAGCGCTTGCGTCAAGATAGTCATCGTCTACAGCATAGTGTAGCCTCAAGCATCAATGAAATTTATATGTTTGATGCCAGTACGTTAAATTTTTCTTTTGCAAATGATAGTGCTTTGAATAATTTGGGATACACGATTTCTGAGCTTAGAAAAATGACGCCTTTAGATGTCCTACCGACATATACCATGGCTAAATTTGAAAAATTGATCCTACCTTTATCTAAGCAACATAAAAGTGGTCAATTATTTGAAACAGTGCTGCAACGAAAGAGTGGCAGTGTATATTATGTGGATGTTCATTTGCAGCTTTTTGTACCCAAAGATGCTCCGCCTTATTTTCTGGTTATCATCATTGACATCAGTGAAAAAAAACAACTGGAAGCAAAAATAAGCACTCTGGTTGCGGAGGCCAATGTTGTCCTTTGGTCAGCAGATAAAAATTTATCGATTAATTATATATCTGAACAGGCTTCAGATATTCTAAAAACAGATACCAGCACGATTATTGGGCATGATTTATTGTCTGTTGTTAATTCAAATAGAATTCGCTCGAATGACCGCAGGATACTATTGAATGCCATAGAAAAAATGCAGCAGCAACATATCCCGGTTAAAAATATTGAAATTCAGGTGAACAAAACAAGTAGACAGCGTTCATGGTTATCGATCAGCATGACCCCTATATTTGATACTAATAACAGTCTGCAGCAGGTTGTTGGAGTTATTCATGATTTGAGTGTACAAAAAGAAACACAAACCCAACTGCACAACTTAAACAAGAACCTGGATAAGCAAGTTAAATACGAAGTGGCTGAAAACAGAGCGAAAGACCTGATGTTGCAACAGCAAGGACGCATGGTGGCGATGGGGGAAATGATAGGGAATATTGCGCATCAATGGCGACAACCCTTGAATTCTCTGGCCATTATATTAATGGAACTGGAAGACTCTTTTTTATATGGAGAGGCCACAATTGAAAGTGTTAAGCATTCGATAAAAATTTCTAATGCACTATTACAAAAAATGTCTCATACAATTGATGATTTTAGGAATTTCTTTAAGAATGATAAGCCATTGAGTGAAAACTCCTTAAAAGACATTGTGGCTGAATCAGTTAATTTGCTAGAATCGAGCTTAAATCATCATCAAATAAAGTTAACAACACATACTATACAAAATGATGTTGTTGCAATTGTTCATCCTGGTGAATTATCTCAAGCTATACTATGTTTGACAAATAATGCCAAAGATCAAATTCTGTCCCAGCAAATAGAGCAGGGTGAAATTGCTATCGAAATAGATCAAAATGATCAATGGGCTATTATTCGCATTAAGGATAATGGCGGCGGTATTCATGAGCATGATTTGCCAAAAATTTTTGATCCTTACTTTACCTCCAAGCCTGAAGGTTGTGGCTTAGGGCTGTACATCACTCAATTGACCGTACAAGAATCTATGTCAGGGAATATTACCGTGGAAAACAAAGATAATGGCGTTCAGTTTAGCCTGTTCTTACCAAAACCAGTGAGTCAGCAGATTAAGGAAGCAAAATTATGAGTACATCTGAGTCAACAATCAAATCTGCTTTACCCTTAAAAAAACAGCACAATCTTATGTGTAGAAGACAGTGAGGATGCCCGACATTTTCTTGCTGTTTATCTAAGGAGAAGAGGGGCGGTGGTGATTGAGGCTGAAAATGGTTTGCAAGGTTTGCAATTGTTTAAACAGCAGCAGCCCGATATCGTCATTACTGATATTCGTATGCCTGTTATGAATGGCTTGGAAATGAGTCAAAATATAAGGAATATAGACACTGAGATACCGATTGTTTTCTTATCTGCTCATAGCGATACAGAGATGCTACAGGAGGCCATCGCTTTATCAGCAATGGAATAATTATTAAGCCGGTAGATGCAGATAAGCTGGCTTCTGCACTCGTTGTAGTGCAAAACAAAATTAATAAACAGAAAAAAGTTGAGCAGACTTTAACGCATTTGCAATCAACCCTCAGTCATCATCAGGATGAAGAGCAACGTTTGCAAAGCTATGTAAGCCAGATACTGGGGACTGGCCAGGAAATAGCGGCAAATATTCTTAATCAGCCGAAAGAAGCAATCAGTGGCGATTTTTATTGTATTGAACAGACCTCGAATGCTTGTTATGCCATGCTTGCAGATGGTATGGGGCATGGTTTATCCGCTGTGTTACCTGCACTCAATATTCCTAGGAGATTTCATAAATTAGCAGCTCAGGGTTTTAGTCTTTGTCGTATTGCTGATGAGCTAAATAAAATACTTTATGATTATCAGTTGCTTGGACATTTTGTTGCTGCAACTCTGGTAAAGCTGGACACAGAGCTAAATCTTGTCGAAGTTATCAATTGTGGTAATCCTGATGTTCTTCTGGTCGATAATGACGGTGAATTATTACAATCATTTTCTTCTAATCATCTGGCCTGGGGAATTGTCGGTGGGGATGAATTCTTGCCCCAAGTACAGACCTATTCCTGTCAGTCTGAAGCCAGAATATACTTGTGCAGTGATGGATTAACAGAAACGCTGGAAAATCATTTAAATAAGCCAGGCTTTGAGATATTAGCAGGACTGATAAATCAATTTCACAATGATTCATTACTAACAGAAATTGATTTACAGTTACAAGAAGTTCCACAGCAGCAACGCCATGATGATGTGACCTTACTGGAATTA
>Ga0209707_1000735_pt1 | contig 19263 bp, 17 predicted proteins | sample EN4Hudsemesocosm_FD_184630 | JGI IMG/M metagenome (GOLD analysis project Ga0209707, IMG submission 184630) | Methane-oxidizing microbial communities from mesocosms in the Hudson Canyon - EN4B Hudson Canyon (SPAdes) (version 2) | ecosystem: Environmental > Aquatic > Marine > Cold seeps | place... | reverse complement strand
GAGTTTGAACGTGATCTGTTGATTGAGCGAACTCAATCAGGAATTAATCGTGCTAAGGCTGCAGGAAAGAAAATAGGTAGACCTTCAGTACTCAATATATCTCAACGTAAAAACGTTATTGAAAAACTGGCTGCAGGGATGAGTGTGAGTGAGTTAGCGCGTGAATTTAAGACAACCCGACAAACAATTATGCGCATAAGAGATCGAATGACTCACGATAATGATCCGACTTAAAAGTTAAAAAATAGTATGCAGCCTAGCGATACCGCCTATCCTAGATTCAAGTCACGCTTGACGCTCGCAGAGCTGGAACAATTCTATACCCCGACAGCTGATGAGTTAATATTTTGCACTCATGTCACACGCTTACCAACAACCTTACTTGGCTTTGTTATTTTATTAAAGACATTTCAAAGGTTAGGATATTTCGTAACCTCTAATGAGGTTCCTGAGGCTATTATCGAGCATATCGCAAAGGCGATAAGTCGCAGCATTGATCGGGAAAGTCTACGCCAATACGATCAATCAAAAGTACGATACAAGCATTTGTCTATTGTAAGACGATTTTTAGATATAAAGCCTTTCTCTGCTGATGGAAAGGAATTACTCCATACCACAGTGCGGGAAGCCGCTTTGACTAAGGAAGATGTCGCAGATATTATTAATGTGGGTATCGAAACGTTGGTTTGTCACCGCTATGAATTACCCGCATTTGATACGCTATTACGCGAGGCTCGCGCTGGACGTGCTTATACCAATCAATCTTTGTATGAAAAAGTGCATAACACCTTAGGGAAATCGGGGGCGGATTTCCTTGATGTATTATTTATTGTCGGCGATGATCCGCGTCGGGTGAGCTCTTGGAACGATATAAAACAAGATACGGCTAAGCCAACCGTTCACGGCATGCGGAATCTATTGTTACGCTTTGATCAATTAACTGAACTGTCTAAGTACAATGCGGCTTTAAAAACGATTCCAATCATCAAAATCAGTCAGTGGGCTTTAGAAGGAAAAGCACTTGATGCGGCAAGTATGGCCGATATGGCAGCCTCAAAACGGTACGCTGTCACTTTAGCTGTTATTCGTCAGCGGCTTGCTATTGTAACGGATGATCTCTGTTATATTTTCTGCAAACAAATGAGTCGTGTAGGGCGTTTAGCAGAAGAAAAATTGCAGAAATATTTAATGGATAGCCAAAGTAAAATGGATGAAGTGTTACGGCGTTACGCATTGCTCGATACGCTACTGCATTCAGAAGAGTCCGATGAAATACAATTGCAGGCTATTCGACAGACGATTGTCGAGCGGCCAGATTTAGGCGAGTTCTCACGAGTACATACGGAATATGGCGGCAAAAATGAATGTCGTTTCATGAAGCCTATTTTCAATAATCGAAGAGCAGAGCTATTACGGATTTTATCAACACTGAAATTTGTTTCCACCAGTCAAGATCTAAGCTTTAAACGCGCATTAACTTTAATGCTTGCTCAACGTAGCAAGCATGGCGAATGGATCACACTGAAAAAGGATACCGAGACTTATTTGAGTTTGTCGGATTTAGCTTGGATACCTGAGAAGTGGTGGAAACTAGTTACAGGTAATCAGCAAAGAAAAACCGACCCAACACAACTTAACCGCCGACAATTTGAAGTGTGTGTTTGCATGCAAATGGTACGCGAACTAAAATCAGCTGATATGTGCGTCATCGGTGCAAACAACTATTCAGACACCCGTGATGAACTGTTATCGTTAGAGGAATGTGCGCAGACGAAAGCGACCTATGGCCAAGAAGTGGGGCTTCCTGTTGAAGCTGAAGCTTTCGTTCAACATGTGAAGGATCTGTTAACGGTAGCCGCGCGAAAAGTCGATGATGCGTACCCAGATAACACATTCTTTGAAATCAATGATGGTCGCCCCAAGTTATCCCGATTTAAGAAAAAACCACTCCCTGAAGGATTTAAAGAGCTTGATGCGGCATTAACTAAGAAGCTTGATAAACTTGAATTATCCCTATTAGATGTTCTTACTGATACATCACAATGGATCGGTTGGGATAAGAATTTCAGTCCGCTTAGTGGTCATCAAGGTAAGCTCAATGACGATGTGCATCGCAAGATTCTCACCACTTTCGCCTATGGTACGGGATTAGGAGCCACTCAAACAGCACGTAATATTGCCGATATTAGCGCCAGACAAATTTCTTTCATCAACCAACGTCAAACCTCCACTGAAAAACTAGAGTCTGCGATCTGTGACACCATCAATGCTTACAATCAATTTCAATTACCTCGCTATTGGGGAGATACTAAGCGAGCGGCTGCGGATGGTACTCAGTGGAACTTATATGAAAATAATTTGTTGTCAGAAAGCCATATTCGTTACGGTGGCTATGGTGGCATAGCCTATTACCATGTGAGTGATACCTATATCGCACTATTTTCACATTTCATTCCCTGCGGAGCATGGGAAGCTATCTATATTCTGGATGGTCTGACTAAAAATAAATCGGATATAAAAGCAGATATTTTACACGGTGATACACAAGCGCAGAGTACGCCCGTGTATGGCTTAGCCTTTTTACTGGGCATCAAGTTAATGCCCAGAATACGCAACTGGAAAGATTTAAAGTGGTTCCGTCCATCATCCGAGGAATCGTATGAAAATATCGATGAATTGTTTAGCAACGAAGCCATTGATTGGGAGTTGATCGCCCGTCATTTGCCCGATATGTTACAGATTGCTCAATCCATACGTGCGGGGCGAATATCTCCGTCAACAATCTTGCGTAAATTAGGGACAGCCAGCAGAAAGAACAAATTGTACTTTGCCTTTAGAGAGCTGGGTCGGGTGATTCGTACTACATTTTTACTTGAATATATTGATGATGAAGCCTTACGGCGCATTATTCAGGCCGCACAAAATAAATGTGAAGGGTTTAATCAATTTGCTCAATGGATTTATTTCGGAGCAGATACCATCACCGAAAATGTGCGGGATGATCAGTTAAAGATCATCAAATACAACCATCTTATTGCTAATCTTGTCATCTTCCACAACTGTCATACCATCACACAGGCATTAAAGGAGCTTGAGGAAGACGGAGTCAAGCTAACGCCAGAGTTAATTGCTAGATTCAGCCCATACCGAACATCTCACCTTAATCGATTTGGTCTTTTTGAATTGAAAGATCGAACGCCATCACCTGCAGGTTATGAGGTCATGTTTAATCTGTAGATACTAGGATTTATAGGGGATACAGAGCACTAATATCAATTTACGCACGAATCCTTACGCTCGGCCTAGGTGGGAAGAATTGACGCTTACCAATAAAGTGGGTACTTTGCTTGGCAGGTAACTAGGTAACACCTTTGTAAACAGTGGTGTTCAGGCCGAGGATGAGCATTTCTGAAAAAATGGTTGAGCTTAATAAGTTTTCTTTTTGAAAAACAAGGGTGCTCTGTATGCTTTTATATTAAAGGGCTGTAGAGCACTAAGCGAATAATATGCCGTTTATGCACAATACCCCAATATAGCTTCCATAGCTTTCTGGCACAAGGACGGAGCACTTTTCACCTTGAAAAACCGGATCATCAGCCTCTAAATCTCTCCATGTTGTTGCATGAGCCGCTGAATAAAAAAGTATGAATATAAAAGGGGTTACTATTTTCATTTATCTAGTATTTTGTATAAATATTTGTTGGAAAAATTCATTCAGATTTTCTCACTACTTTAAATATTGCAAACCCATTGGACAGTAATATTGTCACTTTGCCTTTTAGCCCGTTTTAAAATAGTTTTGATTTGTTGGCGTAATACTTTTTCATCAGGAGCAATACCTTGCATTTTCCTTAGCTCAGCTTCCGTTGTAAAAGCCCAAAAACCATCAGTACAAAGAACTACCGTCTCCCCCCTTTCCAAAGAGTCAAGTTGAGTGACTACTGGAACATCTTGCTCATTTAAACTGATGCTTTTAGTCAATAAATTCTGGTGTTTATGGCTGGAAATTTCATTCTCACTAATTATCCCCTCGTCAAAAAGTACCTGCGGAACGGAGTGATCTGCAGACCTCCAGGTAGTTTTCTCGGTAATTTTATAGACCCTTGAATCACCAATATGCAAGGTAACCATTTTTGATTGCGATAAATAGGTAGCAACAAACGTAGTATGAGCCTCTTGTAATAACGCATCATCAGAAAACTCAATTTTCATTTGTTCAAGTGCTTTGTTATACCAACAAAGTATTGATGCTTCAGCAGAAGCATCAGACTCCATATTGCTAACAAAATCATCAAATAAACCGATAAATGCTTCACAAAAAGCCTGAGCCAGGTGTGCGCCCCCTAAATGAGCGCCTAAACCGTCAGCTAAAACAAATAAAGAGCATTCATCAGTTACTTTACATATCGAAAAATCCTCATTAACCTTGCGATGCCCTTTTTCTGTCACCTCGCAAAAAGATAATTTCATTGTTATTCCTCTAAGTTACCCACATTCCGCACACCAAATTATCCGCTTCCTGAATATAATTTCTCATATTTTTCTCCTAAGAGAGCTAATAGTGAAGCTTGGTTAGAATTCATATTTAAAACAATGACTTGAGTCTCAGGTAGGTAACTTCTCATTATCCACGGGCACCTTTAAAATCAAAAGGTTGTAGAGGATAAAAAATTTAAAAAAATGATTTCTGTCGGAAAATCACCCGCAAGTCATTGATTATTTATTTTTAAGAGACTTAAAAAAGAAATTCACGACTTTTTTACCTTTGTAAGTCATTGAAAAATAACCTGCCCGTAGATAATGAGAAGTTACTCAGGTAGTCGCAACACATGAATGCCTGTGAAAAACTGAAATACCCAGCGGGCCGTGGGATTGGCAATTCCTTTGCCTTTTTGGTTGGGAAAGGTTTTTTCCGTTTGCTTTAGCGATTCGCGGATACGATGCTCTAATGCTGCATAGAGCAATAGGCAAAGCGTCATAATCATAATCATGATCAGGACCATCACTCGTTTCGGCGATTTTAAAAAAAAGTTTGAGGACATGAACATGGGGTCTTTTAAAAACCGAAAACCCCGCTCAACTTTTTGCTGGTTTTTATATAACGCCATCACTTCGCTATCGGGTAATTGTCCGCTATCTAGCTGATTAGTCGCTAAAACATAGCAACTTTTACGCTGGATACGTTGTGTGCGCGGCTCAATCAGTGTCATGAGGCTACCGCGGATTTGATAGTCAAAATAATCGGCTGGCTGATCTTTCGCTGGACGTCCTGATTTTTTATAACGCGCTATTTTTTCAACCGCTTCAGGGATGACCTCCATAAGCTTTTGCTGTTTCTGGAAACTTTGTAGTGCTTTTTCCGCGTCTTCTGCGCAACTATAGTTTTGAGCGCATAATTGCTGAAAACTTTTTTGTAAGGCGGTCGTTTGCTTTAGCCAGTTTTTATTGAGGGTTTTAGTCGCACGGCGGCGTGACTCGAGCGAATAAATGACAATCCAGCGCTGACTGATGCCTGCATACGTTGTACTAAGGCTTCTAAAGCTACTTTTATTCGGGGTTTGGATTAAGTCAGGGACGATCGCAGCGATCATTTCCTTGGTTAAATTCAGGGTTTCTGGTACTCGCGTCACCCATAAACAATCATTCATTTCTTGCAGACTTTTCGCGGTGTATAGAGCACTGTCCGCGATCAGATATTCAAGGCCGACCTCTTTTTTTAACTGCCCGATATGATCTTGGATTAACTGATGAAAACTGTCTTTATCGACACTGTTACCATTGAGGGGTTCCATCAAAATAGGAATGCCCGCCTGATGCTCGCAAATTAGTTGCAAGCCGATTTGATTCAGATCAGGGCGGTGGTCTCGGCTGTAGCCCTTAGTGATATGAATAACGCCTTCTTCTACTTCATCTTCGCTGTTATAGACACCATCGGTGTGAAAGCTCGTCGTATCAACATGCCCAATACGGCAATCCAGATTTAAAAGTCGTACTGTTTTGGTGGAGATCTGCGAAAATAGTGGGCTAATACCGTATTCATACAGTGAATCCATTGCCCGTCCGAGCGTGGTATCATTCAACTGTTCGGCTTTGATGCCAGGCGCAATCAGGCGATCGATGGGTTTATCGCTAAAAAAATGCGGGGTTAAATAAAGCGCGTGCTCAGTAAAACCTAAGCCATTAAGGACCATGGCTTTGACAGCCTGACCGATTGAAACATCCCGCCGCTCAAAGTCTTGTGGAATCACGGTATCAATGAGATCGCCGATACCTAATTCATCATAAAGTGCGGCCACTAAACCGAGATGCCCCAGATTCTGGCTTTTATAGAGGGCGGGAGCTTGCATTGAACCCGTTTTGATATGAATTGCGATGAGAACTCCTTTAAATTAAGGATGCTTACGGTGGCTGTTATCAGGGTATTATAAAATACCTAATTTTGAAATTGTAGGTGCGGAATGTGGGAAGTTAATAAATAATCAAAAATAACCAGTTGCTACCCACCATAACTATGTTATTCAAAGTTGAGCAGACTTATTCGTTAGCTTCAGATTTATGAACAAACCAGCTCCCCCGGTAAAGCCCATCTCCTTACATACAAGTCTGAGATAAGGCTGTAAAATGTAATTATTTGATTAGCCCCTCACAAAGAATGATATACCTGCACTTTTCAGAAACGATATCACAAATATACTACTTACTATTTCCTAAGCTAACCACTTACAGTTTCAGTATATTGTTCGTTACTATTTTCACAATTAAAATCTATGTAAACCTTAGTCCCTTGCCAGCGAATATCCTCAAATAGGCAACTGTCTTCAGAAAAATTTATATGAACTTGTTTTGATAATACTGTATCTACAACTTTTACCATTGCCTGTTGCCCTACACTAGACATATTAGCTGGAATAAAGGCAACATATCGACCTTCAGGTGAGACATCGACAAACCATGCAGCTTCGTTTAATCCATAAAAATCATTAAAGCTATCAGTCTTATCTCTACCTTGAGTATCATAAATATTGTATCCTTGCACACCTGTTCCACCACCATAAATATGAATTAATTTATTATTTTTAAGCCATATTAATGCGCCACCTAGCCCTGGAGAAAACCTCGCCAGCCGCTCATTATTCTTCAAACTGTAAATATCAATAATTAACGGCGGTCTTTCTAGGTGGTACCATAAAGCAAGATAATCCTCACTCTCAGACACTAATGTTTCTAGAATTCGACTAAAAGGCTTGAGTTTACTGAGGTTTGTTACCTCTTTATTATTTTCAATGCATAAGTTAGCTCTATATGGATTAGCTTGACAATGAATTATAGTTTGCCCATTTTTTAACTGCTGACTAAAGGCAACATCATTTGCCATCAACAACCCTGAAGATAAACAGATAAAGCACGTGAAAATAGTCCATAAAATTTTTTTTATAGCTTTGATTTTCATAATTAAAAACTCACATTTCGAAAGATCCACTTATTATCTATTTTGGCTAATTTCATTCAATAACTGTCATGCTTGTTCAATACGTTTTTTCTAGTCATTGAATAATTATTTTTTCTCTATATTCTTCATCAGCTTTTCGCCAATCAGAAACCAACCTAGGAAAGATGACGTTGCTTGATCAATATTGGTATTGCTTAATCTGGATGCCCTTCCTTCGATCTACATCTTCAGGAGCTAAATGACTAGGAGCCTCTTTCTTAATACAGGTATTATTTAATATAATAATAGCCTTCCTTCTATCTTTCTCTTTAGGAGTTAAGTGGCTAGAAATATTTATTTTAATACAATCCTGAAAATCCCTCCATTTCTTTGCCTCTTCATGAGTAGCTTCATCATAACCCCCTCTCAGAAAACAAGTAAAAATAGGCTCCCCCTCTCCATCAGCTTTATCCTGTCCCCCTATAACTTGTTCATTTTCACAGTTCATGCTCGTACCGAATTCGATTCCGTTTAATGGCACTTGCACAACGGAGCAAGCAATTAAAAAACGCATTAAAAAAAACAAAATTGTAAATCGAATGAGTCCTTCCAGGGCCATTTTATATGTCAATACTCAAGCGTAAATTAAAGGAAAATAGCAATTATTTGTGACTAGGTCATCATACGCAGTCAACGCCTCTAAGTATTTTGGGCTATCCAATCCATGTAGAGCGCCCAACTTTTCTGCTTTGGCAAATAAAACACGATAAAAACATTGTCTAGGTGAGCCAAAATCTAGTTTGCACTCATTACTTACCGCATCTAAAAATACAGCCCAGCTAGCAACCTCTTCCTTGTCAGCATCATTCAAATGAAATATTAAAATCCACAACCTAGAGAAATTTTGTTCAAAAATATAATTCTGCTTTGACAACTGCCAAATCGTATGAGAAATGGTTTGTAACCTACCGCCTAATTCAGTTGATGCAAGAGATAGAAAAATTGAAAATGCTCGTTTCTCGGCCTCCATATATACATTATTAACACCTACGTCTAAACCTAAACCTTGTAACTGATTGCTATTCATCTCACTAAGATTGCCCTGAAAATTATTTTTCAAAATTTGTTCTGCTTTATATGCGGCCACTTTTAATTCAGCGCTCTCAATCCTAATTTCTTCTTTTTTTATAACGTCCCTCCCTCCGCACCCCAAAATAATAACGTCCTTAATAAAATATGCTGGCGAATTTATGGCCATATTGGCAGAACCAAACCTCTCATCATCGACATATTCCTTCGATCGAAACCCTTTTTTTAATCTAGAATTTTTTTTAATTAAACACATTTATTACGCACCGCATCGGATTAGTTTTTTTATTTTTAAAGTTTCTAGGTCGAGTTTATTAAGCTCAGCACTATAAACCGTTCTTTTTTTGCTCATGTCATACTCCATTTTTTGGATAACTCCTTGATTGCTATGTAGCCCTCAAGGGTACCTGCGGCTTAATTCAAGTAAAATATCATCGAGAAGGTTTTGAGATACGTCATCATGAAAGCACTTTTCAGCCAGAATATCTAAAAAACACTCCATTTTTTTGAGTGGAAGTGGAATGCTTTTTGCCGTATTTTTGAATAGGGCGTTTATGAAACCTCTTCCGCCTATTATGCGAGCATCCTCGGACTCAAGGTGCCTACCTAAAACGAGGTAGTAGAAGCAACTTTCGACAAATTTGCTTCTATTAATACCCATCTCACAGTGGACGAAACAACGGGAGTTATTTTTATAAGACTGATAAATGGCAAGCATTGCACCGAAAGTTGAAGTCAAGGACATGGCTTCACCTTTAGCTATCTCTGGCATAGGCAGCCAATAATAGTTTCCCTGAAATTCATTAAAAAACGAAGGTATTCTATCTGAAACACTGATAATTGTTTCAAATGGCTGAATAAACTTTAAAGATTCAGGGTTAGCCCCTACTGTAAGGCGATTATTAAACCATTCTTCAAAATGGTACTCATCTATTTTTAAAATGACTGACTCCATCATAACGAGGTTAATTAAAAAACTGAATCCTAATGTATTACTTGACCATTACAAATTATGATGTTCAATAAAAAGAATTTTTCTGCCATACCATTTAAAATTTAAAAGCGTCGTTTTTATGAATCTGTAATTGCTCTAAAATAGAGGCATTCAAAGTTGAGCAGGCTTATTGGCTCTTCCCGATTTCGTGGGGTGATCACTACATCTAGGGTTAGTAGATATTTTAGGTAAATCATAACCCATAAAATCCCTTATCAAATCAATTGACTAAAGAAATATTTATGCATGGTGCATTGCATGAAAAACTACATGTTGATTTTACCCCGCGAAATCGGGAAGAGCCGGCTTATTTGTTAGCTTCAGATTTATGAACAAACCAGCTCCCTCGGTAAAGCCTCCCAATATAGAAGCCATCTGCTAGCATCTGAATTAGTTTTTCTTCATCGATACTTTTTAACTCTGAAAACTCGCTTACTGTGATAAAGTCTTTATTTACAGGCAGTGTAGAGGCATCAGAAGCCGAGGTATCGACGATTTCCCCATCAGGTCTCACAATGAACCTTGCCCCATTTTGTATGTGATTATTTGATTTATTAGTAGCATTACCTTCTTTGGTGGTATTTTCAAGCGTTATAAATATTGAACTCAATATTAAAATTATAAATAAAAAAAATAGGAAAGTCTCTCCAGGGTATTCATATATAAATTCAAATACTGGGGAAAATAAGTGTGTAATAGTTCTAAAATACATAATTATTCCTTATTAAAAATATGTGTTTTTCAATGTAGTTTTCTATGCATATTAAATATTTTAAGAAAAATGATAACATAAATATTAACTATAACTGATAAAAAATGTTCAAGTTAATAATAAATACTTACGCTTGTAATACACAATTTGTTTTGGTATTTTTATAATTAAATAAATTTTCTATTATATTATACATATCCCATATTTTATATTACAAATATTAAAATTAATTGGTATATATAATTCTACGCAATCGTTGGTATATAATATTTTTGAAAAACACTGTAATGCTGAATCGAATTTATTTTTTAATACGATTACATCAATATCATTGGGTCCATTAAATTTTTTAGTAATCAATAAAGCCCTTTTAAAATAAATACTAGCGTTCAAATAGTCACTTTTACTGAAATAAATTTCAGCTAAAGCTGTAAGGCTATCAACTATAGCCATCTCATTTCTTCCATTAGACTGCTTAATAATAATTTTTAAGGACTTCTCTGCGAGATTAATGTTACCTTCGGTAACATTAATGGATGCTCGCGAAAATAATAGAGGAAATAAATTAGGGTTATTCATCCCAGTCAATTTCTGTATTTTTTTGATGCCATTTTCTAACGACTTTTTAGCCGCATCAAAGTTTTTTTGATGAATAGACATCTTTCCTAAATAAACTGGGTATATGAAGCATTTTTTACTATGAGTCGCAGATTTTAGCTCTCTTTTCATTATTCACCGTATAGAAGGCTAAAAAACTTCACCACAAAACAACTATTTTTTCTATTGGTCTAATGCTGCCGACTTTTATTGTGTAAATAACGCTATCTTCGGTTAAAGTGCTTATTTTTGGCTTAAAAATGTACTTTTATTTAGGAAAGATGTCTAATAAAAATAAGTGAAGCAAATAATGATAAGTTCGCTGTATCCAAATGATCTTTATGTGCATAGGACGCAGCTATTATTTTTTCTTTTGAAATTAATTCAGTTGCAGCCATATACTGTCCTTGTTCAAGGTTAATTAGGCCTAAAAACAAAATACTCATATAATAATTTTGACTATTTTTTCCAAAAAAAATGGAATTTAGCTTCATTGCTTGTAAAGCAAGAAGTTTCGCCTCTTGAATTTTACCTTGATTAAATAATAACTCTGATCGTGAATGAGTTATTTCAGCCATCAGAACCCCGCTATTAGAAAATGCTTTAGTAGCCATATTTTTAGCTTTATTGTTCAATAACAAAGATAGAATATAATTATCGTCATATAAATAGAACATTGATAAATCGATGACATTTTTTATTATGTCAAAATCGTTCGAACAAAACCCATTCTCATTTATTTTTAAAGCCTCTATAAAAAGTTTTCCAGCGTCTTCGTACTCCCCTCTAATGTATTTTAGGTTTCCTTTAAAATTGTAAATTTTTGCAGTTTCAGGCGAGTTAATACCGTAAAGTTTCTTACTCAACTTTAAACTCTTTTCAATGTTATTATGTGCTTTTCCAAAAAAAGAATTTTTTAAGTACAAATCTGATAGGAACATTCTACTTTTAAAAATACCAACTTCATCTTTATTCGATATGTCTATTGACAATGCATTTTCCAAGTTGATCCTAGCAGCGTCATACTTAGAATATACAGTGTATATAAACCCTAGTCTTTTTAATAGATTGCTTTTATCATAAGAATAAGGAGTTTCTTGTATTGTTGTAATTAGCCATGTAACCTCTTCTTCATACTTACTATCTTTATACAACGAATAAATAAAGGGATCATACTCTTCGCAAAAGGAAGCATATTCCGGTATAGAACTAATTAAAATTAATTTATTCCCCCATTTTGCTAGCGTTCTTAAAATCATGTACTTCACCGTTATTTTATTCGTTGTATAATATATACAATTCAGAAAGGAAAATAAGGGGGGTCAATCCAAATAAAATTTATGTCTATTTTCAGAGGACAAATGCTTTTGACCTATAGGTAACGACTTGATTGCCAAGTCAAGGATGTTATTGTCGTCATACACATGCCAGACCTGAAAGGCTTCCTGGCCTAAAGTGACTACACTGTGACCTTTATTGATAAATTTTGCAGACGTTAGGGGGGGGAGTGTTCTAAAACTTTGGGTAAGTTCTGCGTTTTTAGAAGACCAAAGAGCAGCATGATTAGCATATGTAATAAGTAAGTCAGTATTTAACGGAGATAACTGAATATCGGAGAATGAACGATCTACTATAAATGACCTTGCTTTTTGTTTCGTTTTAAGTGAATAAATATCAACCTGGCCATTCGAAAAACCTAGCGCTAGATGACTATTATTAATCGAAAATGAGTTGATAAATTCCTTACTTTCAGTAATTAATAAAAATTCTTGATCAGTTTCCACATTTAAGATTTTTATCGGTCCTTTAAGGTCTGATAAATCATGATATACAACCCAATGTCCATTGTTACTTAACTGCGTATTATGTTGAGAACACCGTATCAATTCTCCGTTCAAGCGTCGTAAGCATGTCAGATTATTAATATTTTTTGTTATGAGGATTCGTCCATGTAACGCCATATGAGTAATAGCTGAACTGTCACGGAATAAAAGGTTACGTTTTGTTGGATCCCCTTGATGGAACAAGTAAACAAAATTACCTGCAGCTGTTATCACGTCATTAGATTTAGTAAATAATGCTGATTTAACAGGATTATCATGAACTAAGGTGTGTACTTTATCTCCATTTTTAGACCAAATTACGGCGGTCTTATCTTTAGAGGCTGTTAATATTTTACGACCATCGGAACTAAATTGAGCAGTATAAACATTTTTTTCATGTTCTAAAGCTGTATTGTTAGCATCCTTATCCAAAATAGATACTGTTGCCCAGTAAACACCAAGAAGATTGAAATGATTATCATTTATAAAAAAAGAATCGCCTAAATGCTTACCAAGAGTAGCACTTGGATCATTATGGTTGTAATGAAAGCTATAGTTATGACGTTGAAATGGAACTGTGACTCGATTTGGGGTATTATTTCGCCATATGGTAATATATTTGTTATGTTGGGCGAGTATATTATTACCGATAAAATTGATACTTTTAATAGCTTCCTCACCCCTTACTGAAATCAATGATTTAATTTTTTTTTCATTAATAACATTAATATGTTGAATGTTGCTATTAATATTAAAATCTTTTATCTGAGAAAGCAATACTGCAAAAGTCGATTTATGTTGGTTGAAATCAATATCACGAATGAAATCGTCAGTAAAAGAAATTGTCCTTTCTATGCTTTTATTAGAATATATTTTTAAATTTGAAGATCCAGCATAAGCATACTCATAACCTGAAGAGCTAGGTAAAAAAATAACTTGTTGAATTAAAGTGTGTTCAAACGATTTTATCAATTCTATATTTTTAGAATCATATATAAACACCTGTAATTCTGCCCCAACCATAATATTTTTCTGGTCAAAGCTCCAATTAGCCTTTACAGTATGCCTATCCTTGCTACATTGAACTCTCTTCAATTCATCCCTTTTCCATAACGAAACGCACCTAGTTATCAAGTCATCAGATTTATGAATGATAAGCAGAGCATCGTTAGCTTTATTACGAATCACTCTTATGAGTTTTTTCACTCCTTTTATTCGTTTTTTATCTTCATCTAATCGATTTTTATTGAAAATAATTGATTCAATATAATATTCCGGTTCAGAGTTTTCTTTCATTTCGCGAGTTACCACGGAGAGCACATTTTCTTCGCTTAAAGAAGCGGATAACACTTTACCTGTAAATATAATAGGCTGACGGTACCCCATTATCTCTTCTTGACCAGCACTATTAATAGATTTTATCGTAATATTGTTTTCTTCACTTATAAGCACATTATTGCCAGAAGCGCTAAAGCAAGAGGCACTGATAAACCCTTCCGAGCTAAATTCACGGATTAAATGGCCATTCTTATCACTAAGTGTAGCTATTTTTTTATTGATTGTGATAAAGCTCCCGTTATCATTTATACATGGGGCCTCAGCTGAACGATGTATAAACTCCGCGATCTTTTGGGTATTAGCCATAGCAGTTGTAACCTGTTCAATAGCTCCTTTTACATAAGGCCTATTTCCTCCATAATCTCCAGGCAACGCATTGAGTGATAAAAGCATTGCTAAGTCAAATTCACCACGAGAATTTGCTTGCTTCGCCTGATCAATTAAATATTGACTTTGGGATGTTTTATAGTGTTCATTTTTTGACTGTATTTGATTACCTAAAATCAATAAAATTGTAATTATTAACAAAGAAGAAACAAGTAGTATTTTTAAACGCTTCTTTTGCTTGCTGATTTCCCTAAGTCTTTTTCGTTTATCGCATTCGATTGATTCATGAATATATGCAGAAAAGTCATCCTCTAATTCAGTCCTAAATTGACTTAAAAACTGTTGAGCCGCTGACAAATGTAGACCTTCAGGGATTAGAAGACTATTTAAATTATCTTCATTTATGGCTTTTTCTTTTTGTTGTTTCCATTGGTTAAACAGAACTTTTAGCCGAGCCTCTTCTTGAAGATATTCCTTATTATCATTAATCGTATTTGCCGCATGCGTCCAGTGACTAAGCACTGCATCATGTACGATAGTGAGTATCTTGCTCTGATCATTATTTTGTATCAGCAAATGATGGACCATAAAATGGTCAATGAGCCTTTTTAAACCCTGATCACTATGAACAATTTCTAGCGGTATTGAGCGAGAGATGATATTTTTAGATGTATAATCAAAACAGACTATCTGACGAATAAATTTGGCAAAGCTATTTTTAGCTTCTTCATCAAGATTTTTAAAAATCTCACCTGAATAATAGTTGATTATATTGAATAAGCCATTCCTACTACTTCCAGTGTTAGACTGGCCTGGACCTTCTGCCCCTTCTGCCCCTTCTTCATTTCCTAAACTATTGTATGCATCAAAAGTCAATTTTTGACTATCTATATCTCGCTTTTTATATAGTTCTTTTAGTGTCAGTTCTAGTAGTGGCAAAACATCCGTTTGGCTTCCAACATCGTCAATGATTCGGTCGATTAAGCTTTCACCACAATCATCATCCTCTTCTCCTTCAAAAGTTATCCCTACAAGTTTTGCTGGGTTTGATATAATTTGTCTAATAGCATCGTTTCTGGGGGCTGATAAGGTGGCTATACCTTCATCACCAAATAAGCCTTTAAAGCAAGAGCTTTGATAATCCTCAAAAAAATCATTCCGTAATGTACTAATTACCCAAACCCCCCTATTATTAAGGGTAATAATTAATTCTTTAAGCCATTCCTGAATTTCTATTGGATAATTATACGTGAAGATTTCTTCAAATTGATCGACAACCCAAACTATCTGAGTCGTATCCTTATTATGCCTTGGCAGGGAACTTTCTAATATATTAGAGAGATCATTAGGCGTTATCTTAACGGCCTCTTCCGTATTGTCAGGCGAGGATTTCTTTAAGTACTCGCAATCAATTCCGTGGATTTTACCCCAACCGAGAAGAATCGATTGGATCAGGGCGAGTAGTTTCTGGTTACCTGTCGAATCTATTGAACTGATACCTCGTGGGTACCAATTTGACCAAAGACAATCTGTAGAGTGGCTCAATTCAAAAGTATCTGTTAACCCCGAAATTCCTTGTTCCATCCTATGGATAAGACCAGCATAGACTAACGAGGACTTTCCGCTGCCACTAGACCCTACAATAAGCAAGTTTAATTGTCTGGATTTTATGCGTTTAAATAATTTGTTAAGTATCCTTTTAATATCATCGTCACGTCCTGCGAAAACTGCAGAATGCTTATTTTTATATGTCTCTAGCCCGAGGTAAGGTTCTCCTGAGTAAGGTATCGGTATCTTCAATCCTAAATTACGTAGAGCTATTGGCAAATTATCGACGCTGATGAGGTTTATTCCTCGTAAACCGGCTTTTATTTTTACTTCACGTTTAATTTCCTTATGGTTGTCTTTGGGGTAAAAAATTAGGTCACCATGGGTAAGAGATAGATCCTCCAGAGCGGCTATAATTTTTTCATTGATATGCTTAATGCCTTCTATTTTCCCTTCTGAATTGAGTTCACCTGTTGCAGCAAAATTTTTTTTGAAAGTTTGTTGCTTGTAGTTGACAAACTCAACGGCAAAAGCTAAAGCAAAGGCTAGGTCCATACTGCGACCATCGATGGAATTTATACCAACATGCTCGACATGAAACCTTAGCTCTACCGAATACAAAAGTTTACTACTTTCGAGCAGTAAATTTTCCAGATATTTAGCACTACTCAAAGCTGATTCGTTGAGTTCAGTAGTCAATCTCTTGCGATTTATCAACGCGATTTGGCTATTTACTGAACCTTGTACTCCAAAAAAAAGAATTGCTTTAATCGGTAAGGTAAATGCCTTTTTGGTAAAGGTATTACAGATTAGCCCAAACACCTTTACCTTTGCCATGTTGATTTTCCTCTTTATTTAATCGTAACGCTAATTGGCTGATTTAAGTCTATACTTATATCGAGTATTGCGTCCACAAATCCATCTTCAATTTTTTCAGATAAAACGACATCGGTTCCTATTTTTATTGTTGCTAATCGATTTTCAAAATTTTCTTTCTCTTCTACAAGGATTTTGATAGTTACAAAGAGCTGATTATTTTTAGGCAAAATTTTGTAGCAAAATTCCCCGCCAGAACTAGTTCTCTCAATGGCTTTTTTATCAGATCCTTTAGACGCTGCAGCCAGTGGTTGAAAAATTTCAACCAGAAAATTAGTTACCGGTGTTTCCTTTATTTTTATCGCTTGAGTTGAAGCTTGTTTGATTTCTATAGCTTTACGGTAAGCATGAGCTTTAATCTGCTTTTCAAGCTCTTCCGGCATTTCAACTTTAATCGAGTCAATATAGTTTTGGATGAACTGTTCATCGTTTAATTCGTTTGTTTTTTGTATTGTCATTTTATTATTCCAAATCTGTTTTATTCATCTAATGATCTGCGCAATTCTAGCTAAGTGCTACGCGTAATCGGTGACGAGCGTTGGACAAATGCTCTGCAACGGTATGAATACCGATCCCTTTTTCGTTGGCAATTTGAGCATAACTCAAGCCTGCAAATTGCATTAGAAAAACGCTCTTTTGCTGAGGTGTTAATTTGTTAATAGCATAGATTACATCGTGAAGTACTACATTTCCTTCAGGACTAATAAAGCCGGAAGGTTTTCGATCATCAAATTCTTCTTTGTTGTCAGATTGACTGTTATTAGCTGATAGTTCTAGCATTGAATCAAGGGATATTTCCTTATTAGCTTTTTTATTAAAATGATTTATAAGCGTATTCCTGGCAGTGGTATACAGTAAGCCAATAAACGAATACTCTTTGGATTCTGCTTTATTTATATGGTAATCGATTTTATCGATGACAATCTTCCACGTTTCGGATACGACGTCTTCCGCTAATGTTTTATTACCATTGGCTTTGAATGTTATGGATTTAAGGAGCCTGCTATTATACCGCTCATAAAGTAGGTTAAATGCTTCGTGGTTTCCGTTGACGCCAAAATCTATAATTAACGAGCGATCTGATTTTTTAGTGTTTTCCATATAATTCCCCTTTTCTTTAAAAAACTGTCTCTGATATAAAATTCTGGTTAGAGTATGCTTACGACTATTTTTCCAATTGTTAATAAAGTGCCTAAATCGATTTCGCCACCTTTAATATCAGCCCCATTATAATTAATCATAATATCGTTATCTGATGGCCATGATTTAAATTTCGTCTTTTTAAAGATATAAACACCATTATCCAGTTTTGCATGAATTTTGTACTTAGCAAAACAGGGCGTTTTAAAATTAGTCATCTCAAGCGGTTTCATGCGCTTTGTGGTACTATGCACTGTTACAGTCACCTCGACTGGCGTATTATTTTTCACGTGAGCCACATTGGTGCATCCTGCTTTAGCTTCAAAAGTTAATAGCAAAGCAGCGAATAAGAGTGTTGGAAATGCAACCAATTTATTTGATTTTTTCATTATTTTTCTCCTAAATTTATTTATTCTAGTATGAGCGTTGTTGTACGCTATGTATTCAACAACTGAATTAGCTATACTAAGGGGGTAGGATTATTTATTGGTTGAATCCAAGAATAATAAACGATGCAGGTTAGAAACTAAAAAATGCCGTTACACATAATTATTTCCTCTTGTTTGAGTAGACTAACAGTACAAACGGCATAGCGATTTCCCTAAGCCACCACCTAAGGCGGTGGCTATACAAGACTGATATATTTATAATTTAATCGTTGTCTTCACCTTTCTTTAACAGCATAAATTTTAAAATTTCTTTTGATAGATCTATTTGAGGTTTAACAATTAGAGGCAAACAAAATACAGAGGCGGGCCCACCTGATAATGTTATAGCTCCTGCTACGCAGAATACTGTAGCAACTGAGATTTCAACTGTGTACTCAATTGCTACTTGCTTCATCTCACTATCTGTTGATTCATTTGCGTTGGCATCACCTGGAAAGAACATAAAAATCAAGGTTATTAGTAGGCACTGTTTCATTTTTATCTCCTGTATGGGAGCACGAATTGCCACCCTATTTTAGAGAAAAACAATCAAGACTAATAAATGGGGGGTATATTTGCTATTGGTGAAACAGTTTATGGTGGATAAAGCATTACTGCTCTTGTCATTACTCAACATTCCTCGCTGGGGAAATGCCTCCGTATATAAGCTATTAAATCAGGTAGATGTTTGTGAACTTCAGAATCCTGATTCAACTTTAGAAGCTATAAAAAAATAGCCTCTCATGATAAGCGTATAAAATATCCTTGTTATCAGAAATAGAAGAGGCTGTTGAGCGAGCGCTCAATATTATTGACTGATGTTACGCAGTAGCCGGTTTTAATTTTTGTAATTCATTAAAAGCGTGTCGAATAGCTTTGATATAAAGCTTCGATTTTAAAGCAAACTTATTAAGTCCTTTCTGAGCGCTGAGAATCTCTAATCGAGCGGTCGCATAAAGTGA
>Ga0209707_1000734_pt1 | contig 19264 bp, 25 predicted proteins | sample EN4Hudsemesocosm_FD_184630 | JGI IMG/M metagenome (GOLD analysis project Ga0209707, IMG submission 184630) | Methane-oxidizing microbial communities from mesocosms in the Hudson Canyon - EN4B Hudson Canyon (SPAdes) (version 2) | ecosystem: Environmental > Aquatic > Marine > Cold seeps | place... | reverse complement strand
GAGGCAAGCAGAGGCTTTTAAATTGGTGGTGGCTCAAGATGAATAGCATTGCCCTCAATAATCAAACCATGTCCTCCACTCAGTTATTAGAGTTATTGCATTTTTCGAGCAAAAGTTCTTTAAATAAAGCCATTCGGTTGATGTTTACGAAAAAAATAGAGGATTCCATTTTGGAATGCACTTTTAGAGCTAATGGACAGGTTGATGAATACCATTTGCCAGAACTAGAAAGCAAAATGTTTGTGGCGAAGCACGATGAAAGCTACTTGGAGGAAATAACGCAATTTTGGATTGATAGAGCTACCCCCAAGTTTCCAGAAGCCCCTAAGACTTATAGCGAGTCGTTGTTTTTATTAGCAAAGAAGCAGGAGCAAATTGAAAAGCAAACGCAAGAGATCGAAGCTAAAGACGATTTAATTATCGTTTCTAATGAGGGTAGCATCAAATCTGGAGAAATTCTTATTCGCGAGTTTTGCAAATCGATTGACTTTATTGATATTGGCGAGAAAAAAATGTTTACTTGGTTAAAAGAGCAAAAACTCCTTAGCCCATCCAATGAACCCTACCAGCCCTACATCGGGCGCGGCTACTTCACATACAAACCAACGAAATTACAGCACAATGGTGCGTACAGGTACACCCCGCGCATCACCCCACGCGGTAAGGTTTGGTTAGCAGCGAAGCTTCTTAGGTATCATGAAAAAAATGGTGACTTACAATTAACTTAATACAACGACTAGGTTTTTCTCAGTACTCAGATTATTGGCAATATGTTATGAGGAATTCGGAGAAAACTGAAAATCAGCCCTGACAGTGAACCCGCATAATACTGTATGCTTTTGACTATATTAAAGTCCTTTCTAGGGGGAAACTCATAATGAATGAATCAATTTACAAAGTAATGACTCCAGTTGGCGGCTTTGATGCGGCTTTTGGCGAAGAAGATACGCCCGTTGTTTTTTCGGGTAGCGAGATTGCTGTTACATTCTTTAAGAGCTATTTAGATAATAATTTTGTAACCGACTCTACCGGCACAGGAATTAGCGATAAAAACCTAGAGCCTGATAGCCTTTATTATTTTTGCCAGTCAGAAGAAAGCGGAATATTAGTCATACCACCACTAGATCACCTATTAGATTATTTGAGTGAAGAAAATGAGGCAGAATAATTTTGCATCGAACACCTCACCCGTTACAATTTAACAAAATAATATTAACAATTACGGGTGATAAAGTGGCATTAGTAACAATTTCAGAAGCGGCTAGGTTAATTGGTAAATCAAAGCAGACGTTATACCGCCATGTTGCCAATGGCAAGGTATCGAGAAATAGTGATGGTATGCTTGATACTGCGGAATTGATTCGTGCATATGGTGAATTGAGAAAAAACACAACGCCACAGGTAATAAAATCACCCGCACCAGTGGAACAGGTTGAGAAGTCACACATTGAATGGCTTGAGAAACAAATAGACGAGCTGAGAAACGAGGTAAAACAAGTGCGTGAGGATAGTACAGCGCGAGAATTACGACTAATGGCACTGCTTGAACATAAAATTGATACGCAACAGACTGAAACAAAGCCAGTACCATCAGTCGGTGCAGGGATATTATCAAAGTTATTTAAGTGATTGTGATTAATTTAATATAGAATTGTTGTAACATATATTCAAAGGTGCTATATTTGCCTTTGATGATTTTATGTAACAGGTATTCAATAGGTGTAATAATGACTAAATCAACTAGAGGCGGTAAACGTGCAGGAGCAGGCAGGCCAGCGACAGGCGTTAGTGATACAAAAGTTGTTAGAATTGATACCGCACTTGCTCCGGTGGTAAGCGCGATAAAAGAGCATTACAGCAATAACGGTACATTAGATTATATTGACGTGTTTAGAAATATTGTTACAGGAAATCAAACGGAGATTACTTGCGCACAAGAAAGAGCTGAGGCTAATCTGGAGTTAATGGAAGGGTTACATAGTAGAACATTAGTAGAACAAAAGAAGTTAAAACAATCTTTGAAGCTGGCTAATCGTGAAATTGAGCAATTAAAATCCGTAACAACTATTCAAAAAGGAAGTAATCATCTTGTTATTGAATGCGATAGTTTGCGTGAGAATTTAAAAGAAATAACCGAGTTAAATACCACTTTAAAGGCCGAAATTAAACGCCTACAGATGGATAATGATCGGCTACACGTTAGCAATGGAAAAGCAAAAACCGAACTATTAACCCCAAAGTCCCTTTATAAATATGCGTTTACTGGGGGGGTTGCTGAGATTTACGCGGAAGGTGACAGTTATCACAGGCGCGAGAAGTTAACAGACAAAAAACGCTTTACGAAATGGGCTGAATCATTCGGAATTGAAATCAATTGTACTGATGGTGAGCTTTATATCAGCACAGCCAGTGGAGAGCATTTATTAGAATTAACAGGGAAGCATAAATAAATTATGGAGCAATAAAAGCGGCTACGCCAGTGCTACGAACACCAGCAAAGCCTAATCACAATAACTAAGATAGGTAATTATTATGACTAAAAATATTATATCAACATTCAGCATTTATGATGCTACAGGAAAATTAATAACAAGCGGCCTCCAATTAACACAAGCTATGGCTATCAAAGCGTATGCAGGCGTAACCATTAAATTTACAGGCTTTATCAAGGTGGTAGCATGAGCAATAATATGAATAAATATGTAACAGAAGTGGCGTTAAAAGCTTTAAAATCAGCAGATTATACAAAACTACCGGCCACACGAAGTGCTTTGCTTAAATTTATTAAGGCCGCGGGCATACGATCTGAAACTCTCCAGTACAATGCAGCTTTTGAGCTGATACTGAGCAAAATCATTAAAATTGATAATGGGCGGTTGAGTTATCAGTTGGATTAAAAAACAGATTTTCAAGAACCAGAGGGGCAGTAACAAAATTTTTTGTTACTGCCCTTTTTTGTGCGTAATTATTAACAAGATAAGCGGTGACTGACTCAAGTATAGAGTAGCTCAACCCGCTACTAGTATTGGCCTTGAAGTGGTGACCGAAAAAGATACTGCAATGTAGACCCGCTGCTTTAGTGGTAACTTCAATCCAGTCTTGAATAGCTGTATGGTTAGTTCTTTGCGAATCAAATACGGACATTCCAGCAAAATAGCCATTTTTGGCTACTTACAATAGAACCTAATTCAACATAAATTAGGAATTATCAAAATGAGCATATCAATATATATCAAGCCAACCCTGTTACAACAAATCAAAGACCGAGCTACAGCCCAGAATAGAAGCGTATCGTACGTTATTTGCGCACTACTAACCACTGCACTAAAGGCTGGAAAGTAATGGCTAATTCAAAATACAAAAATGCAGGTTTGGTTGTTAGTAATTTTAATCGAGCAACCAGTGCGATTGTGAGCATCAACCCTACTGGGTTAACTGAGGATGAAGCAGAAAAATTAAAGGATTTTATAGCCTTTTTTGGTGAGCTTAGCTCAAAATACAAAGCTGTTATTGAAGAAGCAGAAAAAGTATACGCAGAGCGTGATAAAAATCTAATCTCAGCAGTAATTCAGCGGTCTAATAAAATCCCAACAGAAATATTGTCGGTCAATAATGCGTTTAGACGTAGGGTTGACACTAGATCGATGAAGGTAAAAACGCTGACTAAAGAAAATCTTTCTGAGGCGGAAATAGAGTCTGTATGCCCCGCGATTACCGAAATAGACAGAGAAGAGCTAGCGGCAACAATAACCGCGTTAGAAAACGAAAAAACAACCCTAGATCGTTTTATAGCCGATAGCCCATGCTATGACACCTCTATTCTGGGGGATATAACCATCACTGAGTTTATAAATGGTCAGGCAATTAATTTCAATGCAGGCGCTTAATATCAGCCTATCCAGTGACTTGGTTAGCTGGATAAATTCTCAACCGCTCCAGAACTGCGTTATCAATAGAGCTGTGGTTGGATATTTTGGGAGTATGGCGCGAAGATTGAACGATTCAGAACCCGCGTTCTACATTACCTTCTTAAGAGCTAAAAAAGAATCTCTCAGTTTTGCAGTATCTTTTATGAGTACCAATGCAGGGCGTAAGGCGCGCATGATGTTAAAAGCTGGGATTGGAGGTTTTCAGCTTGTTATACACGAGAAAACAGTGATCGGTATCGATTACTTATTGAAATCAGTAAAAGCACCTGTTTATACAAATGCTTATTATGGTTATATGCCGCAATTGAAAGCAAAATCACAGGCTGAGGAAGACTTATTTTTTATAGCTCTAATTGAATTGAGAGACGCTGAGATCAAGAGGCTAAAGCACCTTTTAAGGGGAGCTAATCAGGATAGGTTAGATTTAACAAAAATGGTTGCTGATCTATGATTCTTGTAATAGTTTCGAGAGTCCATAGGAGGGCTCCGCTAAAAACGCCTCAAAACCAGCGCAAAGGCGCAATAGCATTGCTCTAGCGCATTGTTGGACAATTACAAAGACCAAGCTTGGGAATTAAAAAAACCAAGCTTGGATTTTTCCATTATACAAGCTTGGGGAAGTGCGGGATTTTATGATTAAAATTGAAATAGAAATAGAAATAGATAAGCGGGAAATTGAAATATTGAAGACGATTGGCTCTAAGCTGAGGTATGCACGTAACCTATGCAAATTAACGCTACCCGAGGCGGCAAAATTACTGGAGTGCGATTTTAGGTATTTACAGGCCGTAGAAAATGCAAGAAATGACGCAATTCCATTTAATTTCATAGCTAGAGCCAGTAACATCTATGACGTGCCCACCGACTTTTTACTTGGTTTGACCGCCGATGAGTGGGAATCTGACCCAGTTATCAGAAATGAGCGAAACATAATCCAGTGGGTGCATGAAAGCCATGCAGCACAACTATCTGAATTATTAATCGAAAATAAGCTGTACCACCACCAAATTAATGTCTTGGGTGAGATTACCAAAGCCATTTGCGATAATTTCACTCACACTGAGTCGGCCTTAGATCGGTTCATAGAGGTCAATCCAGAGTTTATAGATATGCAATGCGGATCTCCTTTATTATCGCAAGTAGAGCGCCTAAAAACACTTGCAATCCAGCTAAACGTCCGATGCAAGAAACTTAAGCTACCACCGTTTAGTCAGGATTTTTATAGAAGAAAAGTGACTAACAATGAGCCTAATTATTAGTATATTGTGCGATAACCCGCCCTTATCACACGGTAGGAGGTTGATTAAACGTAACAATTAAAATCTTCGCCTAACGGGGCGTTAAAAGTGTTGCACGTATTTTGCGCGACGCTTTTAATGATCCATGTTGATTTTCCTTATTAGGCTTATTTACGATAATCTGGATGTGTTTTAGATAATAAAACTTTCACTAAATTATCAACTTTGAAAGGAAAGTTAGTTTTATTTCTTACCTCTAAGAAAGTTGGTAACATTCTTCGATGCATATCTAGGCTGCGACTATGTGAGTTAAAGTTACGACCTTTAAATTCATCAAATCTATCAAGTTTGTTAACTAAAAATGATGCGGTACTCATATATTCCGATTCATTGTTACCATCAAACCCCTCAAATTTAGGTTTGCCGAAAGGTTTAGCTTTTTCCTCTAACACTGCCTTTTCTTCAACTGTAAGTTGTTCATAACTATCTTCAATAGTGCCCCACATTTCCAAGATATCAAGCACTTCCTTAACTATGTCTGGTGTACTTTGTTCGTTAAAAGGAATGCCTGGGTATTTCCATGGGATACTCCACTCTTTATTATCAAAGATTGCAGAACGGATAAAATCAGGATCAATTTCACCTTTAACGCCAATAGAATCATAGAGTTCACTTAGCATTAACAGAATTAATTTTTCACTATCTGATATATTCACTATATAGGTCCTATTTTAACATTTTCTTTTTTGTCATCTGAAAGACCTTTCACTACAGGCATAAAGTCATTAATTAGATAATAAATTCTTTTTCCAGCACTTTTTTTATCTTCAAATATTTTAGCTTCTGACAGCAACTCTATATCTATTTTAAGTGACTCACATAATTGTTGAGCCTTGTTATCAAAAAGGTCTGTGAAATGCGAGCTTTGCTCATTTAAAAAACGGGAATACTCTTCAACTTCTTTTGCTATATTCGCACAGTTAACACCGCGTATGATTGAAGCATTACAAGCAGGACCAACTGCTGATACTGTTTTTAAAATACGGCTCGTTTCAGAGTGAACCTGTGAAACCTCAACAAGTTTTCTTCGGTCTACAATTTCACCTTTAATTTTTTCAGCTTTTGAAGCTGAAATTCTAGCTTTATTAGCCTCGGTATAAGCCCAAATTGCTCCTGCTATAGAAGCGAAACTTCCCATTACCGAGATCCATTTTTCCCATGAATCCACAGATGTCACCTCCATTAATTGATAAGCCTAACGTTTAGCTAACCGGCCGTATGAAGTGGCGCTGTTTTTGCGTTTTTTGCAAAACCGTGACGCTTCATACGATCGGGTTGAGCTTTTTGTTAGCACTGCTTACCTTACTAATAATTTCTCTGATTGTATCTTTGGCTCGCAGCACAGATTCAGGAGCAAGCTCTGCTCTGCCATGTGCAGCGGCGTTACGCATTTGCATAATTTCTTCTAATTCAATGCTTTCCCTTTGGCTAATAATATCTCTCTCATAAAGTAAGTTTATAACTTGACGAATTGAATGACGGTTATACTCAATGTCGTTACTATTTAATATGTTTTTCCCAACATCTTCGAATTCAGCCCAAAGGTAAATTATCTCAGAGGCACTTTGAAATGCTTTTATCTTTTTTGATTCTTCAAATTCTCTTTGCTTTCTGAATAAAAGCATAGCCCATGACGTTAGAGATAAAGCCAGACCTGTACCTGCAACCATAAGGGTTAGCTGTTGAGTTTTTGTTAACTCGATATCTAGCATGGATAGCAAAAAATAGGCTAATGCAAAAATGGATATTAATGCGCCCATAACTGTATATAACTTTAGGACTGTTTCGAAACGACGGCGTGAGCTTAATCTCGCCTCCAGCTCCCAAAGATCTTCTTTATATCTATCAAATTTATCATTCTTCATGATCATTACTCCATCATTGTTGATATTGTGACCATGAGAATGGCGGCGGCAACGATAATTACAAAGATGAGCATATATGCGCTATCTTGCAATTTCGTTGAATCATACATTGCTCCCACAACCAAAGGCAGAAGCGCTGCAATAATTCGTATAGATTTTGTACCATATCCCTTTTTATTCTGAGATAAACCTTTTCGAACTAATATATTGGCATCTGCAACATTACTACTCGTTACTTCAGGCTCACCACCAGAGCTATTATTTTTCGATTCGAGTCTATTTGACTCCTCGATCAAGTCAGAAACAAACGACGTCGTTGCCTCCTTGAGTTTTGATTTAGCTTGGCCATTAAATCCGTCTAAATCACTCTCTTCTAATTCTATATCCATACTCTATTTCCGATGGTGTGCTAACTAGTTATTATCCTGACCCGCTAATCATACACCCTAACATTTAATGCATGTCAACAATACCGTTTCAAGCCAGTAACTCTAAACGGGATAACATGGATTCAATACATGATTAACAAGTCTGAATAATATTCAACGGTTAAATTTAAAAGAAGAGTTCATGTTTCTGCATAATCCACCTAAACAGAATAAATTTTAAATGGCTGCAATTGGCTGAAAGCTGCCCTTCGCTGCCAAATTTATTTATCCTATAAAGTATACATTCTAAGACTTTTCACCACTGCCATAGAATGCGCCCTTGCAATGTCTTGTTTTATGTCTTATTATTAAGTCTTATAACACTTAATACAATATAAGACACATTAAGACAGTATAGGATAAAATATTATGGCTAAAATAGGTTACGCACGTGTTTCATCAACTGGACAATCATTGGATGTTCAATTATCAAAACTGACCGCCTATGGTTGTACTGATGGTGACGGTGAAATATTCCAAGAAAAAAAGAGTGGCTCAAAAGCAGAAAACAGAGCGCAATTAAAATCATGTTTAAAGCATTTAAGAAAAGGTGATTCGTTAGTAATAACAAAATTAGATCGCTTGGCGCGTTCTACACTCGATTTAACAACTATTGCAGATGATTTAGAGAAGCGCGGTATTGAATTAGTCGTATTAGATCAATCAATCGACACCAGTACCCCAACAGGCAAACTATTATTTAATATGCTTGGCTCAATCGCTGAGTTTGAGAATGCTATTCGCAAGGAGCGACAAACCGATGGTATTGCTAAAGCTAGGGAAGTGGGCGTTAAATTTGGCGCTAAGGCCAAGCTATCACTTGAGCAGGTAGCGGAAATGAAGCAAAAGCGCGCTAATGGGGTTTTAATTAAAAACTTAATGAGTGAGTACGGCTTAAGCAAAGCAAGCGTGTATAGATTATTGGCTGATTAAAACAGTCACCACCTATGTATGGCGTTATGAGTGGTATATGTGGCTAGGCGAATATAGATATTTATTGATTTTTTTATTACACTCATTTTAATCAGTGGTATCATTTAAAACTTGGTTGCAGAAATGAAACCAAAATATGTAGGATTTTATTTTAGGCAAAAAAAAACTGCTAACTAAATTAATAATCAGCAGTTTATTTTATTTTTTTAATAACCATTTAAAGACGACTTTCTTGGCGGGAGGAAATCTTTAAAGGCTTCAATACAAAGGAAAAAAAACTCTAGGAGTATTCTACCCTTTTTTAACAACAATGTATCCGTTAAAGACATATTGTTATCTGGAAGGGATTTTATCATTTTGAGGGCACAAAATGAAATAATGAATCTTCTAGCAGTTTTAACAAATTGCTAATGACAAACACAAAAAACAACCATCAATCACACACACCCCATGTAAACACTGAGATTACAAAATGTAACCCACAGACTTACACTGCACCATCACCACCGTATAGCGTAGCAGTAGGCCGCAACGATTGCCGTGATATTCACGATATTACCAGCGACAATTACAGCGAATTAACCGCCATTGCTTCAAGTGTCGGTATCAACTGGCAGGCAGTCAGCGAGCAGATTAGCAGCTACCCTTTTAAAATAACGCGCGGGATTGAGTTAGAGCGTGCGTATAAAGGTAAGGTGACCTGCTTTGGAAGTATTTATAAATCAAAGGGCGGAAAAGAATACCCCCGCATAACTTTTTACACCAATAAGCACGGCGGTATAACTGAGTTCTGGAGCGGATATAACGCTGAACATGATAATGTTATTCCGTTTACGCCAAGACCTATAAAGCACAACAAGCCGAAACATCAAGAAGACTGGCATAAAAAACGCTTTAACACTGCTAAAGAGCTATTCAGCACTCTACCCTCCGAATCAGGAGAACACCCCTACCTTATAAAAAAATTTCAAGATCAAGCGCCTATCGTGGCTAAATTAGCAGATATTCGCACAGGTAAAGATAGGTACGGATTATTTATTATGATCGAGCTAATGCGGTCTGGGTTCGTTGCTGGGTATCAAAAGATTTATGATCGAAATATCAAAGGTAAAAATCGGAACAAAGATTATATTTTTAATGCCGATGGTAAAAACGGCGCTTATCTTCTGATTAATGGCGATAGCGATAAGATTTATATTGCCGAGGGACTGGCGACAGGATTAACTATTGCGCTGGCGACAGGAAGCACGGTGGCGGTGGCGTTAGACGCTGGAAACATTATTCATGTAGCCGAATCTTTAGCAGATCAAAATATCATCATTGCAGCCGATAACGATACAGGGAAGGACGGTAATACAGGGATTTTAAAATCGATAGAGACCGCTAAAAAATTCAGGTGTAGGGTAGTTGCACCAAACACGGAATACAAAGCCGATTACAACGATGTTTTTATAGAGAGCGGTATAGACTCAGTTAATGAGCATCTAACAAATAAGATTAAAGTGGAGAAAACCCGTTTTGATTATGAGTTACAAAGAATCAAATATTTACCAGAGAATCAAAAGCTAAAGGCAGCTAAACGAGCAGCGGCGGTCGGTATTGTTGGCGTTCCATTTAAGCATTCTATTGAAAATGTTATCTTTCAAATTAACAAAGTTTATAAAAACATTAAGCCCGTAGCGGGATTAGCACACTTTCTTTTAGATCGCAGACGGAATGCGATTAATCAGTACATGAGTTTTGATGATAGCCAATTTATACATATAACACCTAATGTTGATGTAACTTTAGATGCTGGCGGCGTATTCCTGCTTAACTGGGGCATGGGTTCAGGTAAAACTAATTTCATGCGTGACGTATCGAATGTAGCAGAGAAAAATAACTTAATGACCATGTACCTGACACATAGGGTGGCGATTGTAGATAATGCGGCTGCACGGCTAGAGGCGGATCATTATCAAGATGTACAGGCGATTAACATGCGTTACGTTCAAACCCTTGTTAGCTGTATCAACTCATTATCAAAAGCGCACATAATCGCCTATGCCAATAATGCGGACGTTCTAATGGGTGATGAAATTAGACAAATATTAGAAGCCATAGCGGTGGGAACAATCCCAAAAAATCAGAAAGCTATGCTCTTTGATAAATTGCGGGAATTGATCGCCAATACAAAAACGGTACTGGTAGCGGATGCGGATATTGACCAAAAAACCATAGACTTTCTAAAGTCATGCGGTCGAGAGCTGTATTTTGTTGACCCGCCTAAATCTTATGTGCCCGTACAAAAAACCGTTTGTTATGGTGATTATAAGCAAGTCGAAACCTACGCTATACAAGCCATTAGGGAGGGGGAGCGTTGCCTTATCTTTACCGATAGCAAAGAGCATAGCGCGACATTAGCCGAAGAATGCAGAAAAAGTGGCGCGACATACTTGCTTGTTAATGGTGATACACGCGGCGATAAAGAACAAAAGGCGTTCTTAGCTAAACCTAATATTGATAGAGGTATTCAGGTCGTCATTGCAACCCCTGTTATTTCATCGGGATTTAGTATTGAATCTGATTTATTCGATCAAGTTTTTATTCTAAGTAATGGCGTACTAGCTATAAATGAAATAGTACAAACCGCCGCACGATATAGGCCATCAAAGGGCGTTATTATTGGGTTTAGTGATTGGCATGATGATTATGTAAACGACACAGAGGAGCGCGAACGCTTATCCAAGTCGGGAAATTTAACCATGTTTAGTCATTGGAATTTACGTTGCAAGGCTGATATTCAGAATTCACGCACTTATGGTGCAAGCGGCGTATTAATGGCGTTTGAATCTAAAGGTTGGGTATTGCATCGACTTGGCGAGGATATAGAAGATAATATTAATACAGACGAATCAAAAAAGACTGCACAAAAAAAGCTATTTAAAGATGTCAGAAATGCAGAAGATATTGATAAAAAAATAGCGGCAACTTTGAATAAATCTTATAGCAAAACCTATGCGGAAGTATGCGATTTAGAGAAGTACAATTTTAAAAAAAATATGGTGCAAGATGAAATCACCAAAGACGACTTTTTATTTTGGAATCGAGGTAAGGCGTTAAGCAAAATCGATAATGCCGATATTTCCTGTCGTACTATTGAGGACTGTAGGGCGTTAGACAGCTACGAAATAGAGCAAGGTATTGATATATCACTACGGACTAATGCCGCGATTAAGCATAGAGTTTTTAATCAATTATCAAAGTCGATAACAGGGCAGATAGGAAATTTATTTCTTAATAGTAGTAATCTATGTGCCCTAGAAATTACAGTTAAAAACTCAGTAAACTTTTTAGAATGGTGTACTAAAAATTCTGATATATCGGCGCTTGCAGGTATCACGGTAAAAAATATAAACAGGGCTTATGCGATAAGAAGCCTTAGTTTAATACTTAATCGACTTGGTATTAAAGTTGATTGTTCGAAATCCAACGGCAAACGCACTTACATAATAAATGATGAGTCATTAGGGCAGATAACCGAAATATTGGAGCGTAGACAAGGGCACATAGGAATTTTTAGCCATATAGAGTGCCATTTAAAAGTTGCTGCATAAGAAATGATGCACTGGTAAAGATAAAAAATTGAATAACTTTAACTAAACCTTCTTACGATGCCGACAAGCAGGCCGCGTGATTTTCGGTTAATAAAATGCCCTTTGTTATAGGGATTGATAGGATAGGTTAAAATACGGAAAACTGAGCCAAATAGGGGTATTTCCGTACGATATTGTATGAAACATGTTTAACACTAATGAGATAAAAAACATGTCAGATACAAAAACAAACGATTCACTGCTAAGGCTGGAGCAAATTATTGGAAATAAGACAATAGGCGTTGTTGGTTTGATGCCTCAGTCAAAAGCTAGCTACTATCAAGGTATCAGGACAGGTATTTATCCCGCACCGATAAAACATGGCGGGCGGTCGTTTTGGCGCAAATCAGATATTGAAAAAATCATTGCTGGAGGTTCATTATGAAGTACTTCGCAATGTTTGAGCTAAGGGTTTCTAAAAGTCAGCTAGAGAATGCTATTGAAGAGCTGGCTAAAAGTAAAAAATCTAAAAGATTGATTCTTAAAATCAATAAAAGGATAAATAAAGACTTTGGTTTTGATTTGAATGGCGAACTAACTGAGCCGCAGTTATGCATCTTAGTCGCCTTGCATAAAAAACTATCTATTGAAATATTAGATGGGATAGACAAAAAATTAACGCGTAAGGCTATTAAAAACAGCCTGTATTCGCTAATCAAGAGGCAAGCAGAGGCTTTTAAATTGGTGGTGGCTCAAGATGAATAGCATTGCCCTCAATAATCAAACCATGTCCTCCACTCAGTTATTAGAGTTATTGCATTTTTCGAGCAAAAGTTCTTTAAATAGAGCTATTCGGTTGATGTTTAAAGACGAAATAGACGATGCCATGTTGGCATCGTCCATAAATGCAAACGGAACAGTGAATGAATACTGGTTGCCTGAGATTGAAAGCAAAATGTTTGTTGCTAAATATGATATTAATTATCTACGTGCAATAACGCAATTTTGGATTGATAGAGCTACCCCCAAGTTTCCAGAAGCCCCTAAGACTTATAGCGAGTCGTTGTTTTTAGCAGCAAAGCAGCAGGAGCAAATTGAAAAGCAAACGCGAGAGATCGAAGCTAAAGACGATTTAATTATCGTTTCTAATGAGGGTAGCATTAAATCTGGAGAAATTCTTATTCGCGAGTTTTGCAAATCGATTGACTTTATTGATATTGGCGAGAAAAAAATGTTCACTTGGTTAAAAGAGAAAAAACTCCTTAGCCCATCCAATGAACCCTACCAGCCCTACATCGGGCGCGGCTACTTCACGTACAAACCAACCAAGCTAGAGCACAACGGCCAATATCGATATACGCCACGTATAACTCCGCGCGGCAAAATTTGGCTTGCTGCTCGCCTTCTGAGGCATTATGAGAAAAATGGTGAGATATGAATAATTTAAGTCAACAAATAAGCGGCCTCGATTGAATCGCGGCCTAACTCATCAATGGGCCTTATTTAAACTCGGACGTGCCACAGTTTAAATAAGGCTCTTGCTTAAAATATGGAGGGTGTTGGTCATGTTTTATCTGGTAACGCAGTACAATAATGTAAATCGCAATCAGAGATCGTAAGGACTATAGATGATTAAGTGGGGTGAGTTTACTCATAAAGAAAATACTTATAGCCTTAAACATGTGCACCCGTTCGAGCATGAGTTTATCGTCCCATCAGTAAATGGTAAGCCAGAAATAAAGTATAAAATTAAGATTCGCTTTGGCCTGCATTGTTTCACTAGAGGAAAAAAAGGAATAGAAGACCCGTTGTTATTCTATAAGGACAATAGAGAGTGCCGAATTTTTTGCTTTGACAGATATGAGCTATCTAAACGACTTCGGGTAATTGTAATGGAACTGCTAGATCGAAAGTGTTATCACACGGGGAAGAGTAATTACTTTACTGTGGATTTAATCGACAAAGATGGGAAAGAGGTTGGTTACGAGGTTTATTTTATTGTTTCAAAGTGTACAAATGAAAAGGGATTTTTAAACTTATATATTCAAAGTGCCTACCCTAGAACAATGAATATCAGTACAAAAAAGAAGAAGCCGATTAAATTTAAGATCATTGCTTACAATACAATGACGGGAAAGGATATAAAGCTAAGCCCATAAAAAAAGCCCTAATACTTAAAAGTAAAAGGGCTTTAATTTAATCAGGTCTCTTGAGTATCTTTACACTTGGGTAAAGACCTAAACATTACTGTATAGGCGGAATAAGTGCGCAGGAATTAACCTACTCTGTTTATACACTTACATGATAACGATAACTAAAAATACAATGTAAGTCAAAGTAGAGGCTTAGCATAGGATATTGAAGTTTCATCTTCGGTTGAGGATTAACCAATCAATGATAAAAAAATCGAACATCAAATAAACAACCAAGTTCAGCATTAATAGCTACTCCATATTCAATGCGAGTCAATCCGAACATCAAATAAAGCTAAGGTTAAGTTAAGGACTTACTAGACTGTTTAACCTCAAGAGTATGGCAACCAGTGCGGAAAGCTAAAAAATTACGATAATCGATAAATCATCTAGGCGTCAACGCCATACCTTTACTGGGTTGAACGCATATACTTTGCGATAATCTTATATTATCGCAATACCATTATCCTGACCGGCATTACTAAAGGTTTAGAGCAATGCTATGATTCAATTTTTGATGGTTAATGATGGAGTTAATTAGGATTTAGGTACATTGGAAACTTAAGAAAACTTAATGTCTGTAGCGTTATTCAGAAGTCGGTAAGTGTCGGTATTAAAACAGGGTAAAGCATGGTAATAATTTAACTGTACAATGTTTGTACAATCCAACCTTAGACCATACACAGCGTAGCATTCAATAAGTTACGCAAAAATAGCACACAATTTTATCAACAGAATATGTGCGTAACTTCAATGAAGAATCAGTTACTCACAAATTACTCATAGGAATCTCGCAGGGTTATTTAGCTATGAGTGATACGGAAGATGGTATTTAAGTGGGGTTATCCAGATTAAAGTGGCCTACTAATAGTAATTATTAAGAGAATTTGTTGCCATAAAAAAGCGATAAAAAATCAACAGATAAACTTAGTTCTAGGTGAGAAAATGCATATCTGAAGAATCAAGAGAATACAGACACACCATAATGGGGTTTATATCATAGGTTATTTTTAAACACGCTAGAAACGTCATTAAGAGTGATAAGATATTTTTTTAATTTTTTGAGATTAATGGAGTTGATAAAGGAATGAATAATAATCTTAGTTTGAGATTTATTGCAGGGTTGGCACTGGTTTTTTTAATAGGGAATGCTATGGCTGAAGATAAACCTTATTTTAACTCTATGCAAGAATGCTTAAATGAAGCTGAATTTGAAATTGATTGCTATATATCTGAATATGAGAAGTCAGATAAACAGTTAAATATTTCCTATAAAAAAGCTAAAAAATCATCCTATGTTGACTCTAGGGTTTTATTAAAAAAACAAAGGTTATGGATTAAATATCGTGATAATAACTGCCCTGAAATAGAAGGTAATACCAGTGCGGTAGTTGAATATGAAAGGTTAGAGTGTTTGAGCGAACTAACCTTGACGCGAGCTAATGAATTAGACGCGTTGGCTCGTGGCGAAGTGGTTAACCATGATTACCTGAATAGTAAAAAACCGACTAAGGAAGTTGAGGTAGATTTAGATAAAGAACAACAACCCAAGAGCTTTAAAGATCACATAAAATTACATCAAGCAGAGAGCGGACAAACTTTACCTCAGCAGCCAAAAATAACACCTGATAACAAAATATATTTTCTAGTTGGGAAAATTGAGAATGGAGATAGCGAAGGGTTTATTGCTAAACAAAACTACGGTAAAGGAGCCGAGCTTTATAAGCTTTTGGGCGTTAGAGAAGTTAATTCTTTGCCTCCATTGTCGTATTTTAAAGTCATTATTCCAGATGATTTACGTCAAAATTATCTTGATAACGCAAAGATAAACGCAGGGTTTAATTTTATTGGTCGGTACGTGGGTAATATTCAGTACGAAATGACTTCAGGACAAGAAAAAACAATGCCCGTATTGCAAGCTGTTTACTGGAAAAATTGGTAGTAAAAAATAAGTGATTTAATAACCTTAAATATTCAATAAAAATACATTTTTGAGTAAATGAGTAAAGGGTCAAAGGAGTAAATGAGTAAATGTGTAAAATAATCGCAGTATTAAATCAGAAAGGTGGTGCGGGTAAGACCACTATAGCCACTAACCTTGCTAGGGCTTTGCAGTCAGATAATAACAAAGTCTTGTTAGTAGATAGTGACCCACAAGGGAGCGCTAGAGATTGGAACGCAGCCAGTGATGGTGAGCTTGTTTCCGTAATAGGTTTGGACAGATCAACTTTAGCAAAGGATATTCAATCTATAAAAACCAATCAAGATTTTATTGTAATTGATGGAGCACCACAGATTGCAGAGCTGGCAGTGGCCGCAATTAAATGTGCTGACTTTATCCTAATACCGGTCCAGCCATCACCTTATGATATTTGGGCGTGCGAGGATTTAGTGGACATTATTAAGGCGCGTCAGGAAGTGACAGACGGATTACCTAAAGCGGCTTTCGTCATATCGCGCTCAATAAAGAACACCCAGCTATCAAATGAAATTGGCGAGGCTTTAACTGGGTATGAATTACCAGTATTGCAGGCATTCACAACACAGCGAGTTATCTACGCTAAAAGTGCGGCGGCGGGATTATCTGTTTTAGATATGGATTCAACAGGCGATGCAGCGAAAGAAGTTCAAGCAATCGCTAATGAAATAAAAGGGATCATCAATGCTTAAAACAGGCAGACCGAGCAAAACAACTAAAGATAAATCAATGGAAGCAGTTAAAGAAATTGATACCCCTGAAATTCCACTAAAGCGATTCAATGCCGATATTCCAGCCGAGCTACATACTGCGCTAAAGATTCAAGCGGCTAAAGATGGTATCAAGCTCAATGAATTAGCTATCAAAGCATTTAATGAGTATTTGAGTAAGTGAGTAAATACTTAAAAGAGTAAATAATATGGTCGTTACCTATTAACGCTTGACCGTTATCTACTAACGCTATATTATTGTTACCTACTAACAATAAACAAGGCAATTCAAAATGGTATTAACTAATTCAGAACGACAGCAACTATATAAGGAGCGCAAGGCTAAGACACATAAAATGCTTAACTTGTTACTGCCTAATGCCTCGTTTGAATTGTTAGCTACTAACGCAACAGCACAAAAATTAACTAAGGTGGGCTATGTAGAATCACTGTTAATGAGTAACACTATCCCGTTAGTTAGTAACGAGAATTTTATAACTGAAAATTTAACGCTAAAAGCTGAATTAAAAAGTGCCAGAAAAACGATTGAGGGCGCCAACGCTGAGGTAAGTCGGTTAAATGATCGCAATACAGAGCCGTTAATAGGTAACGACAATAAGGATGAATTAATTGAGTCATTAAACAATAAGATTATTTTCCGTGATGACCAATTGAAAAAATGTGACGCTGAAATATCTACTTTAACTATTAAGGCCGCTGGGCGTGATAACGAGAATTTGATAGCCGAGATTGACGGACTACGCATTGATATAAAAAACCATCTACGAACAATACACGGATTAAAGGCTGAGATTAAATCTATTAAATGTGTTAATTCACGTGGGGTTGAAGCCGTAAAAACAACTAAATAATCTAATCGAATATAGGGAATTATTTGAGGTTCAACGAGGGAAAAAGCGGCCTAACCGTTGTTGTAGCAACAGCTAGACCTAATCACATCAATTAAAACGAGTAATTAACATGAATAATCATATTGTATCAACATTCAGCATATACGACCGCACAGGCGCGCTAATATGTGAGGGCTTGCAATTATTCCAAGCGGTAGCAATCAAAGCTAGGCTAGGTTGTATCATTAAATTTTCAGCATTTGTAGAGGTGGCAGCATGAGCAGTATCAATCAGTATGCAACAGAAGTTGCAGTCAAAGCGTTGAAATCAGCGGATCCTACAAAACTACCAGCAACAAGGCCGGCTTTGCTAAGATTTATTATGGCCGCTGGAGTAAGATGTGAGACTTTGCAGTACCATGCGGCTTTTGAGCTGATACTGAGCAAAATCATTAAAATTGATAATGGGCGATTGAGTTATCAATTGAATTAAAAAAAACAGACTTCCAAGAACCAGAGGGGCAGTAGCAAATTTTTGTTACTGCCCTTTTTTTTATGCGTAATTATTAACAAGATAAGCCATTCATACATTTTATTTTGACCAACACAAATAAAGTCAATCGATTTGCAAAACTCACGAACAAGAATTTCACCCGCTTTAATACTCGCCTCATTAGATGCAATAATAAACTTATCTTTATTGGCTATCTGATTTGATTTAAGGGTTATTAAGGCGTTTTTAGCTTCAATCTCTTTTTCCTGATCCGCTGCTAACTGCAAAGCCGCACCATAACTTTTAGGTATTTCGTAGGTTACTGCATTCATCGCATAACCTGCTTCATGGTAAATGTAGGCTTTGGCTCCAGCTCTGGCTAACATAGTCATAAACTGTATTGCTTCTGGCTTACCTAATGCGCAAGCTCTACCTGCCACTTGAACCACAGAATCATAGTGTATCTGGTTGATTTCATTTACTTTTACCCCTGCCACTATCCAGTTTTGAAGTGTGGAACGCCCTACACCTAAAAGGGCTGCTAGTTTTGTAGGCCGTCGGGAATCAAAACCATAATGCGCGGCTATTTGAACCAATGAATCATGGCTTAAAAGCTTGGTATCATTGACTTTCAGGGTGGTAACTAAATTCTGAAAAGTAGTATGTGACACGCCAGCTCAAGCTCAATTGCTTGTTGTCATTGGTCTTGTTTTCGCCAATCAAAAACGGAATATCCAGCAAAATAGCCTCCAACCGCCTTCTATAATGAAACCTAATACAAACAAACCTATTAGGAGTTTTAATTATGAGTAGTACATCAATCTATATCAAAACAACACTGTTACAACAAATTAAAGACCGAGCTAAAGCCCAGCATAGAAGCGTGTCGTACGTTATTTGCGCACTACTAACCACTGCACTAAAGGCTGGAAAGTAATGGCTAATTCAAAATACAAAAATGCAGGTTTGGTTGTTAGTAATTTTAATCGAGCAACCAGTGCGATTGTGAGCAT